>Ga0209978_10000517_pt1 | contig 14816 bp, 9 predicted proteins | sample BentaG_FD_182805 | JGI IMG/M metagenome (GOLD analysis project Ga0209978, IMG submission 182805) | Deep subsurface microbial communities from South Atlantic Ocean to uncover new lineages of life (NeLLi) - Benguela_00093 metaG (SPAdes)... | ecosystem: Environmental > Aquatic > Marine > Oceanic >... | reverse complement strand
GGAAAAAGTAAGATTCAGAGGGCCTTTTCTCAGACTAACCCAAGAAGCTTCTGATCTAAGGTTTAGTTTGTGGGGAAACCAGGGATTCCTTTATAGATATGCCCTCTATTTACTGGAAAAAAGACATATGATTTTTAACATCCATGCCTGCGCTCTCTACAATGAAAAGAAAGATCAAATATTTGTTGTGATAGGAGGAGCTGGAAGCGGAAAGACCGTCTATCTTCTCAGCGGTCTTGCTAAAGGGCTCAGACTTTATTCGACAGAGACTGTCCACTTCCGGATTGAAAAGGATGATGTATTATGGTTTATGGGCTCACTTGTAGACAATGTGAGACTGGGTACACTGATGTACAATTTTCCTCAATTCTTACCCAAAGTTGAAACTCAAGAAGCTGGTGAGGAATGGCAGAAAAAAATCGCCCTTGATCTCTCCTCCTACAAAACTGACTTTGAAGAACTTAAGACCCTCAAGGCTGTTGTAATATTATTTCCACGGATTGAAGAAGGACGAGAAGGCTTTCTTCTTAATCTCATAGAGGATAAGAGAGAAGCCGCAAAAGCCCTGTTTAACAACATCTCCCAGAAATTAACAGAGAACGTGATTCTCTACGATAAGATACCTGTATTGGGACTTGATGAGAAAGAGATGGCTCTCACCAGGCTAAAATATGTGAATCGGCTCGTCCATCACAAGACAATTGTCAAAATTGCTTCTGTTCTATCAAACCCTGACGATTGCTGGGGGGATCTTTTAAGCAGGGGGTCAGACCTTATCATGAAGTGATGTTCATGGAAAAAATGCAATGGGGTCAGACCTTATCATGGGGAAGCCTAAGTAATCAAGGGCATAAAAATTTCTCTTATCAATGGCAAGGCCTGACCTCCAATATGACAACATTTAAGATATGATTAAAAAATCTAACCCCGAATAAAATGGAGGAAAAGATGAGCAAAGCTTGGAAAGATGTCATTACGATGCCCGTTGAAGGAAGAACAACCAAGCCCAGAGAGACGGGCATAACTATGGTTATTGATAAAGGAATGGGCCTCTCTCGCCTCGAGGATTTGATTCAGGTTTCAGGTAGTTACATTGATATCATCAAGCTGACCTTTGGAACTTCTGCTTTCTATGATAAGGATCTTTTGGAGAAAAAGAATGAGATGACCACTTCCTCCAATATTGATGTCATGCCAGGAGGCACTTTTCTTGAGATGGCTGTCTGGCAAGAAGTCTTTGACGAGTATTTAAAAAGAGCCAGAGAGCTGGGGTTTTCAGCAGTTGAAGTCTCTGATGGAACGATAGAAATGGATAGGAAGACCAGACAGGACGTCATAAAAAGATCATTGGATGAAGGTTTTAAAGTTATTACTGAAGTCGGGAAAAAAGACCCGAAAGAAGTTCTTCCTATTTCCCTTGTTCACCAGTTGATCGGAGAAGATATGGAAAACGGGGCTTTTAAGGTTATTATCGAAGCCCGGGAGGCTGGGAAAGGAGTAGGAATTTTTGACAAGGAGGGAGAAATCAAGCACGAGGAAGTCGATAATATCATCGCTGGAGTTGAAGATATAAACTGTTTAATGTGGGAAGCTCCCCTAAAAAATCAGCAGCAAGCTTTAATCCTTCGTCTGGGGCTCAACGTTAACCTGGGCAACATCCCTCCGGATGAGGTTTTAGCTCTGGAAGCTCTAAGGCAGGGAGTCAGGGGTGATACTCTGAAGAAAGCCTATTTAGAAAGGAAAAAATGGAAGGGATAAGGGGTGCGATATATTATTTCTCTTTTTCTAAAAGAAGAATCAACACAGTATGTTCACCTTCAGGAACTTTGAGCTTCACTGAGTTCCCTCTAAATACCTTTTTTGTCTCGTCATCCACCAAAAGTTTGTATTTTCCTTTAGTTAGAAATTGAACCTTTATCACCCTTTCCTCAAATGTCTTTACTTCAAAGGAGATTTCATTTTCTGAATAAAGAAAGTGGCGAAAAATAGCGTCTCCGTTCGCTTTCAAGATCTCTTTACCTTCTTCTTTTAGCTTGACTTTAGAACGTGAAACCTCCACCTCGTAGTGGCGACCCTGGATGGAAATTCTGGAAAGCTTCCCTTTATCTTCAGGAGCAATCATTCCAAACCTGAAACCTTCCCATGGGGTAAAATCTAAATATTCTTCCAGGGCAATTAAGGCAAACAGAGGCCCCCAACTCTGATACCTCTGTCCTCCTGCTTCTCCTGTTCGTGAATCAAAATTTTCCGGACAAAGCTGAAAATTTTCCCAGGTGCGGAGGAACAAGTCAGAGCTTCTTATGGCTAATTCAGAAGCTATAGCATCAAAATGATAGGCTTTCAAGCCCTGGTAAACTAGGTAATTGGTAGGAGGCCAGATTGTGCCTCTCCAGTACTGCTGGTCTTTAAAGGAAGGATCATCGCGGGAGATCGTGGGGATAACGAATTCTCCCCAGAATTCTTCAGGGTTGAGGAGGTGCTTGATCATCCTTAGGGCCCTTTTTTTGTCTGGAATTCCGGCAAGCAGAGGATAAAAATTCGAGGCTGCCTTTTTTGTCGAGAACCTGCCATCCCAATGACGATCAAAATAGAATCCTTCTCTCTCATCCCAGAGGTGGCTATTTATCAGTTCTTTCATGGTCTCATATTCAGAAAAGTAGTTGTTATATTCTGCCCTTTTGTTAAGAAAATTAGCAATTTGAGCCAGGCACCAGGCATCGAGGGCATAGAGGCTGTTCAGGTCGATGCAGTTCATGGTTAATGTTCCCGTCTCTTCGTTAAATGAAGCATCATCCCAATTAGGTAAATCATCCTGTCCTGACTCCCACAAAGCCCGTATTTTTCCTTCGACATTCTCTTCCCAGAGGGGAACACTTGGAGACAAAAGTTCTGTATCTGATCCCCATTCAAGGAGACCATCTCCGTTTCCGTCCCGTCGCGCTTGACCGTTGGCTTTTTCTTCTTTCCAGAAAGAATGCCATTTTCTAAGATAAGGATAGGCATATCTAAGCAAGTCTAAATCTCCCAACTTCTGGAACAATTTTAAAACAACATAAGAACCTACTGGTGGCTGGGATCGGTCAGGTGTCCCACCAAAGCGGCCTCGCCAATTTGGGATATTCCCGTTGGGATACTGAGTTTCAAGTACCGCTTTTATAATGTCCTTTGCATGTTTAGAACTTTCTACAGAAACCTCTAAGGCGTTGAAAAAAGAGTCCCATTCGAATATTGTCCAATGGCCGGGATTTCCGTCGGGAGTGGAAAAGATCCATCTTCGCCCTGCAGGCATGTAAAGTCGGTGGTTGCCAGGTTGATAGAGTATCATCCAGAATAGATTATTTGTGACGGCCTTTGCTGTGCCTTGATAGAGCCCCTCTATTCTCACTCTATTTTTTCTGTGCCTATTTTTTTCTTCCTCCAGCATAGCATTAATTGTTCTTCTGTTTTTGTAGCGATATATTTGGCTACTCAAAAATTTTGCTTGCTGCCCTACTCCCGCAACAAAATAGATAACTCTATCCTCTTCCATAGAGAAAGAAAGAACCAGTTCTTCTCCTTGAGAATCTGTGATTAGATCTCCTTTGGGATTGGTCCAGAACAGATAATTATAATTATTTAAGCCTGAACTTTCTCCTTTTATTTGCCCGTCAGGAAGAATGAGATACCTCCCTCCAAAATTCCACGGGAAATAGTGAATAAGATGAATCTTTATGCCTTCGGGAGCTATTATTCGTCCTATGACTGTTTTTTCATCCTGACGGGACCACTCTAAGACGAATGTATCTGATTTTGAGGGGGGCTTAATAAGAATTGGGGTTTCGTTTCTCCTGTTGAACGGAAGGCTCAAATCAACTTTTATCCTTGCATACGCCCCATCAGGAGAATGAGGACCAACTTCGGAGATGAGGTAAAAAATATCGTTTCCATCAGCAACTTTGTTTTCTTTTTCAATTTTGATGCGAAAAGCAAAAACACTCTCTTGATTTGGAGCAAGAACAAGGCCACTCCAGGCCTTTGCCTCCAAAGCGCCTATGTAGACATCCTTCCATGGGTAGTAGATTTCAGCGTGAAGGCCCTGAATCACGAAGCAAAATGAAAGGAGTAGGATGAGAAAATTTCTGCGAGTTTTCATTGAAATAGTCCTGTAATCATAACTACCTGCCAATTAGTAATTTACGTTAAATCTTTAATTAAATCAATAAGTTTCTCGGTTCTATACTGAAAGCTAAAGGGTCTTCCCATTATATATTTTAGACACTCCCCTAAACAAAATACTTGGCGAAATTTAAAACTTTTTCTTAAGCCTTTTAACCCACCGGGCTAAGCGGAAAAGACCATATTCCTTACCCCATTTTATGGCTTCAGTGTACTCGCTTCTTTTGATATGCTGGGCTATTTTAGTATATTCGAATTCTTTGTATTAGGGCCGATACTGTTTCATAGTATGTCATTGCGAGCCCCGAATGGGCGAAGCAATCTCATAAAAAAAGTTGAGATTGCCGCGTCGCTACGCTCCTCGCAATGACATTTATTACCTTAACTTTGGGAAGAGCTCAATTTTTTAAATTCCCCAGAAGCATAAATAGCATCTATTTCTCTGAATAAGATATCAATTTCTTCATCTTTACTGTAAAAGTGAGGCCCGACTCTTATGATATCTTGTTCTTTATCTTCACTTTTCCTAAAATCAACTTTAACTCCTCTTTGCTCTAAAGCCTGCTTTACTGGAAAAGCATGAGGCAAGATTATTGAGACTGCTCCTCCCCTGAGATCATTTTCATCAGGTGTGAAAAGGTGAAACTCTCTTTCTTTGGCCGCTTTTATAATCAATTCAGTCAGGGAGAGGGATTTATCCCGTATCTCGGATATTTCCATCTTTTTTATGATGTCCAAACCTGTTTTTGCTGTATAAAGGCAAGGCACAGGCGGGGTGCCAGACATGAACCTATAAGCACCCTGGGTATATTCCATCTCTTGGGCAAAGAGGAAAGGTTCCTTATGGGCAAACCAGCCTGTTAATTGAGGTTGAAGTCTATCTGAAAGATCTGGTCTGACATACAGAAAGGCATTCCCTGGTCCCCCACAAAGCCACTTCAGACAGCCTCCTACATAAAAATCTACATCAAGCATTTTAACATCCACGGGAATGACACCTGGTGCATGATAGCCGTCGATAAGCGTCAGGGCGCCAACCTCGCGCGCCCTAGCTGTAATCTGTTTAATATTCTGGATATAGGCCGATTTAAAATAGACATGGGAAGTGGCAACGAAAAGAGTCTTCTCATCGACTCGTTTTAAAATATGCTCAACGTCAATTCCTGGTCGACCGTTGCTTTTCACAATCTCAAGTTTCCATCCCATAAAATCTGAGATTTTAGAAATAGCGTATATCATGGAGGGAAAGTCGTGATCTGTCATGATGATCTTCTTTCTTCTCTTGTCTTTGGCAAGGAATTTTATCGAAAGAGCTACCCAATGACAGTGAGTCGCATTTGGCATCATTGTCACTTCATCCTCTCCTGCCCCGAGAAAAAAAGCCACCTGATTTCCCACTTTTCGCGATAGGTCCCACCATTCCTTTTCCCACGCACTCGCTCCTTCCTCTGCCCACATCTGGTAAAAGCGTTTTAGGTCTCCTTGCGTTTTCTTGGGAACAGCTCCTAAAGAGTTGCTGATGAGATAAACACAGCGTTCTAAGATAGGAAATTCCTTCCGTATCAAATCCAGATCCTTTTCTAGATCCCATCTCATCTTGCCATATTCCCCTTAAGCAACCTTGTTCCAGAAAAGAAATTCTCCTGTTCAGCTCGGTAGCCCGTGCTTTATGTAGTAGGTAACTGCCTCGATGAAGATATCCAATTCACGAAGGGTGGTGTATATGCTGGGTGTTACCCGAATTCCAGTAATATTTTCGCCACCTAAATCGGGAGAAGGAACTCCAACCGTAATTATATAGATTTTATGTTTCTGGAAGAGAATCTGAATCAACTTGCTCAGATCCAAGTTCTCAACAGTAAAAGTTCCGATGCCGCAGGACTGTTCTGGGTCATAAGAAGTCAGAATTTTTACCCCTGGAAGCTTCTCAAGAGCTTTTGCCCAATAATTCCTTAGATAGCGCATTCTCTCTTCTTTTCTCTTGCTGCCGATCCCATGGTGAAAGGCCAGTGCCTCACCCACTGCAAGCTCCAAGTAATCAGGATGGGTCCCGATGTGTTCAAATTTTCTGATGTCATCACCTTGCGGGTCAAGAGCAGGAAAAAGAGGCCATATCTTCTTGATTTTTTCTTTTTTCACATAAAGAAAACCTGTGCCTATAGGAGCCATCATCCATTTATGAAGATTGGCACCGTATATATCGCAGTCAAGGTCTTTCTGCTTGAAATCAAAATGGCCGAAAGCATGAGCTCCATCAACCACAACCTCGATTCCTCGCCTGCGCGCCATCTGGCAGATTTCTCTAATAGGAAAGATTTGACCGGTTAGATTGGTGATGTGACAGACTTCAATAAGCTTGGTCTTGGGGGTAATATTTTTTCTAAAAGCATCAGCCAGTTCTTTTATATTTTTGGGCGGATAACGAAAAGGAAACATTTTTACCTTGACCCCTTCCCTTTTCTCTCTCTGTAAAAGTGCGTATTTCATGGAAGGATAGTCATGGGTTGTCGTCAGAACCTCATCGCCCGGCTTAAGATCTACACCAAGGAGGCCTATCTGCATGGCTTCAGTCACATTCCTGGTAATGGCAATTTCCTCAGGCGAACAGCCAAAAGTATCGGCCAATTTTTTTCTTATGAGCTCCTTTCTTGGCCGAAGGACTCCCCACAAGTTATGAGCAGGAGCACCGTTGGAAAAATCCAGGTAGCGGTGAACAGCATCCATGACGATTTTTGGAGCTGGATGAACACCTCCGTTGTTGAGGTTGATAATACTTCGATCACAATTAAATGCCTGCTGAACATAGAACCAAAAATCCTCATCTCGCGCAACTTGGGCCGGATAGAAATCTTTAATCTTGACTAACTTTTTCTTAAGCTCAGCTTGTGCGCTCTTTGCAGATAAACTAAAAACGCCCAAACTGCCAATGCTTAAGCCAATGTTCTTTAGAAATTGTCTGCGGCTTGGTTCCATTCCTTTCTCCTTTCCTGATTAATTGTTTTTTTTAACCATATATTATTTAAAGCTTGGGTGTCAAACCGATATCTTGGCTAGAGTTTCTAGACTCGTAGCGCTAGAAAAGAGAGAAAGGACAAAATAGAAAGGCCTATTGAGCATAGAGCAAAAAATACAAAATAGAATGTGGAAAGAAGAAAACAGAAATCTTTGCTAAAGGTCTTTCTTTTTTTTATAATTAAGGCAAACAAAAAGAATCGAGAGGAGGTTTTCATGAAAAAAATAAGCGTATTCATCATTATTTTATTTCTTCTTTCATTTTTTTCCTGGGCAAAAGTTGGAGACATCTTAAAAGTTATAAAAACGCCCGGCCCATGCCCAACCGGCTTAGCCTTTGATGGAAAGAACCTGTGGCTTGCTGATAATTTTACAGATAAGATCTACAAGATAGACCCTGAGAGCGGAAAAATTCTTAAAGTTTTTGACTCTCCTGGTCACCATCCTGAAGGATTGGCCTGGGATGGAAAGTATCTCTGGCATATAGATTCTGGAGAGAAATACATGTACCTCTTAGATCCTGAAACAGGAAGAGCTCTTTCAATCCTGGAATCAAACAGCTCCCACCCCCGTGATCTTGCCTGGGATGGAAAGTACGTCTGGATTATTGACCACAAGAGAGATCTCCTGATCAAGGTTTCCCCAGAGGATGGGATGATGGTTCAGAATTTTCCCTCTCCAGCCCGAGAACCGGCCGGTCTGACCTTTGACGGCAAATATTTATGGGTCACAGATAGGAGTGAAGATCGGATTTATCTGGTTAATCCTTCTGATGGACTCTGCCTTTCTTCCTTACGCACCTATGGTCCGTTCGCCTATGGCCTTGCCTGGGGAGATAATGTTGTCTGGAATGTCGATTATGAAAATGACGAGATATACAAAATAAAAGTCTTCGGCAAAGATATTTTATCAAAATGGGATGAGCGCCAGATGTCCCTTCATTTTATAAAAGAATTTCGGAACTACGGCCCTGGGACAGTAAAAACTTTGGACATATATCTTCCTATTCCTGAAAGCCGAGACAACCAAGAACTTCTGGGGCCTGTTGAGTTCTTTCCTGAACCAGATGAGGTTATCGACGATAGCTGGGGACAGAAGATCGCCCATTTTCATTTCAAGGACTTAAAGGGCTACTCAGTCGTTAAACCAGGCTGGAAAACGAAAGCAAAAATATATGGGGCAGAATATTTCATTTATCCCGATAAAATAGGCACCTTAGCAGACATCCCTAAAGAAATAAGGAAAAAATACACCCAGGATGGGGATAAATATCGTATCCACGATCCTTATATCAAAAATCTTGCTCAAAAAATCGCTGGTAAGGAAAAAAATCCTTACTGGATTGCCCGCCGAATTTATGATTTCCTTGGAAAGCATCTGAGTTATAACCTTAAGCCACTGGGCGGCTGGAATCCTGCTCCAATAGTTCTAAAGCGAGGCACGGCTTCCTGCTCAGAATATTCTTATTCTATGATTGCACTTTGTCGAGCTCTTGGAGTTCCCATCCGCTATGTGGGTGCAGTAAGCCGCCGGGGAGATGATGCCAGCTTTGACGGTGTCTTTCACCGATGGACAGAAGTATACCTCCCTCCTTATGGCTGGATTCCTTTTGATGCAAACAAAGGAGACACAGATTTGCCCGGCAGAAAGGTGCTTGGTATCGGAAATGTAGCCGCACGCTATATCATTACCACCGAAAACGGCGGCGGAGATAAATACCTGTGGTTTGGGTATAACTACGGATTCCATTGGACATCTGAAGGCAGGTGCCGGATTCATGAAGAAAGCTATGGAATGTGGTCTCCATGGGGAGAAAAAAAGTATCATAAACCAATAGATAATAAATAGTAATGAGTCAGATGTGATTAGGTTTTAGAGGAATCGGGGGTCAGACCTTTATAACTTTTATTCTTTCGTAAAACATAGAATGTAGGGATTTGATCTGTCTTATGTAGGTGTTTGATTTATCAAATCCACATTTTTTTCATACGATTAAAAAGGTGGGCTTGATGAATCAAGCCCCTACAGATGAATCAAACCCCTACAGATGAATCAAATCCCCTACAGAACAAGAAAGTGGGCTTGATAAATCAAGCGCCTACATGCAGAAATGGGAACTGTCCCCATTTTAAGGTTTAATAAATCAAACCCTAATCGAAAGGTGATTTTCTGCGAAGGGGAAAGCGGCCATAAAAGAAGTCATCAGCCCATACTGAAAGGGACTGAACAACAGAAGATTTTTCTGTCATTTTCCTGATGAAGTTGTGGAAAGCATTGGCCGATTTGCTGTAAGGACAGACATAAATACAAACTGCGCAGTCAGTTCCTGCTTTTCTCCAGAATTTATAACATTCCTCTCGATTGAGCACCCATTTCATCACTCCGTTTTCCTCTGCTCTATCTTCGTAGGGAATGGCCTGGGATGGGCAGTTTCTGGCACATTTCTGACATTTCTGGCAAAAGTTCTGTATTCCTAATTCTTTTGGTTTATCCACAACCAGAGGGAGGTCAGTAGTGATAAGGCCCAACCTTGCCCTGGGGCCGTATTTTGATGTTATAAGAATCCCCAGCCTCCCCAATTCTCCCAAACCAGCTAGCCAGGCGAAGGGGGGAAGCATAGCCTGATAATTGCTCCCTGCAACATGAGCTCTGGCTGGATAGCCCATGCGGCGGATGAAATCAGCAACTATGATAGATATCTTTGCTGCCTCAACATATTTCTTCCCAGTTTCGACGATAACGGAAGGTTCAGGAGCAGATGCAACCATTCCCAAATCCATCTCTAGAGCAAAGGCTATGGCGTACTTGTGTTCAAGCTTTATTTCCCTTCCATACTGTTCTGGCCCTCTCCCCACATGGGAGTAAACATAAGCTTGGTTTATAAAACAGATACCACAGAGATCAGAACCCAAATAATTTATAACATCCTTTATAATTCGAGTGTTTTCAGAAGGTGATAATTGAGACTTTTCTGAACTTTCCCGTCCACTCACCTGAGTTAATTGATGTTCCAGAAAGTTAAATTCTGCAGAAGCTAGAGAAAATAGGAATGGATTTTTTTTCGTATGAAGGGGAGAGAGAATATCAGGTATCTTTCTTATTTCATCGTCTATCTTTTTGTATTCAGGTCTTCGTGCATAATACTCCTCGTAAACCTCGGCACCCTCTCTGCAGTCAAAACGAGAAAAAATAATATCTCTTTCATCTACTTTTTTCTGTTCTCCTATAATTTCTATTGGTCTTCCTTTAAGGTGAGAAAACAGCAGGAGCGAAATAGTGAGCATTAGTAAAATAAGGGTGCCACCAAACAGCCAATTTTTTAAGGGGGATTCAACAAGAACAAAAATAAAACCTGTTACAAACAAAAGAAAAAGTACAAGACTGCTCCGCCAGAGTGCTCTTTTTTCTTTTTCCAGAAGACTGTAAAGGGAATACAGAAAGAAAAAACAAATCAAGATGATAAAAGAAACTCCTCCCCCAATAATCAAGATGTTCATAGCCTAGAAAGTAATAAACTGCTCCTTCATTGTCAATTAAATTCCTTCATATTAGCTCTGTTAGGCTCATTCCGCCTAGCCCAATAACCCTAAATTCTTTCGTCTTTACCAATTGCATTCATTTAATTGTGGGTTTGATAAATCAAACCCCTGCAAATCCTGTCTATGGTATTCGTTTTTGCAATTCTCGCCTTTCTGGCCTTTCTTGCATATAATAAAAAAAATGAGAAGTGCAAAAGTTTCAATAGTAAAAGTTCCGGATTACAAAAGTGAAGAAGTTTACGAAGCTCTGAAGAAGAGCCTATCCCTTCTGGGCGGTTTAGAGAATATCCTTAAGCATAGAAGCAAAGTCTTTGTTAAAATAAATCATCTCTCCCCTCCTTCATCGCCAGATAAAGCCATCGTTACCCATCCTGATTTTACCAAAGAAGTCCTGCGCCTTTTGTTAGAACTTAATCTTGAAATAATAGTCGGAGATGACATTCAATCAAAAGAAAAAGATGGCTTTCTCATTTCTGGCTACCGTAAAGTCTGCAATGATTTAGGAATCCGCCTTGTTAACCTGAAAGAAACAGGGTTTCGAGAAGTCAATTGCAAGGGGCAAATTTTAAAAAAGGTCTATATCTCTCCTTTGCTTCTTGAAGCAGATTTTATACTGAATCTTCCCAAATTAAAGACCCATTCTTTTACTGTCTTCACAGGAGCTGTAAAAAACATGTTTGGTATAATTCCCAATGGATTTCGTCTCAATTATCACCGTCAGTATATACAGAGTGATGTCTTTAGCCAGATGCTCGTTGACATCTTTTCCTGTGTTCCACCTCACCTGAGCATCATGGATGGGATAGTCGCCATGGAAGGCGAGGGCCCGTCTGCAGGAAATCCCAAAAGAGTGGGTATCATCCTTGCCTCTCAAGACGCTGTGGCCTTGGACGCTGTGGCATCGAAAATTGTGGGTTTTAATCCCATGAATATCTATACCACTCAAAACGCCCACGAAAGAGGCCTAGGAATAGGCGAAATCGAGAAGATAGAAATTGCAGGAGAAAACATACGTGATGTTGAAGTCAGAAATTTTAAACATTCAGCTGTTGCTTTCGGTTTTATGCGAAGAAAAATCCCCTCATTCCTTCACGGCTACATCCAAAGCCAGCTGATACTCACTCCAAAAGTTACCAGGGATAAATGCACTGCTTGTATGGAGTGCATAGACATATGCCCCCGTGGAGCTGCAATATTAGATGATGGCTTGGCCTGGATAGATAAAAGCCTCTGTATCCACTGTATGTGCTGCCATGAGGTATGCCGTTTCCAGGCGATTAAGCTCAAACAGCGGCCTCTGGGAATAATTTTTAGAGCTATTACCGTTTTTTATGGAAAGGCTAAATATTTGTTTTCCTGAGAAAGGATGGTGTTTATTTTCCCGGCCGGGAAATGAGGTTCAAGAAAGCGACAAACAGAGCAGCTCCAAGAATAGCCCAGACAATCGGGAAAGGATGAGAGCCAAATCTTATCCAGGGGAAGAGGGGCAGGTCCAATTTCTGGGCAATAAAAGTCCCGATCAAGGCCCCTATAAAGCCGAGTACGATGGAAGTTAAACAACCCAGTTTTTTTCTTCCAGCTAGGTTAGCTCCGATAACACCGGTGACAAAGGCAATCAGAAGCAGAAACAAAAAGGAAAAAAAGTTCATTACGATCCGTCTATAGAATCATCCATAAATTTTCTTCAATTGTCAAATTCAGAAAATTTGTAGGGGTTTGATTTATCAAACCCACCGGCATGAAGTTGTAGGGGTTTGATTTATCAAACCCTCCGATTTTTAAAAAAGTAGCCTGTCCTCTTTTTATATGATACATTTATAATGGTGGAGAGAAGGAGGAATCATGGACTTTTACTATTATTTTAAATCTCGCCAAGGAGAAATGGTCAGCCTCTTAAAAGAAATAGTTGGTCGCGAATCTCCTTCCGGAGACAAGGAAGCTGTAAATGCTTGTTCATCTTATGTTATCGAAGAGTTAAGAAAAACAGGTGCCAAAATAACTCGATTTCCCCAAAAGGAGATAGGAACCCTCTATCTTGCCGAATATCCTTCTTCTCGCCTTAAAGAGAATAAGGAACAGATTCTAATCCTCACTCATATTGATACAGTCTGGCCTGTGGGAAAAATTCATAAAATGCCCTTCTATGTTACTGAAAATAAGGTTTTCGGCCCCGGAGTCTTGGATATGAAGGCAAGTCTCGTTATGACCATTTATTCTCTCAAGGCACTGAATGAATTAAATATCCAGCCGAAAAAGAAAATTGCTATCTTCATCAATTCTGCCGAAGAGACAGGCAGTAAAACATCCTATGAGGCCATTCTAAAGCTGTCTAAAAAGTCAAACTGTGTGCTCTGTCTGGAGCCCTCCCTTCCAGGAGGAGCCTTAAAAATTCAGAGGAAAGGTCGTTTGGTTGTCCGCTTAGAAGCCAAAGGTAAAGCTGCTCATGCAGGAACTCCAGAGAAAGGAATCAATGCCATCGATGAGCTGATGCTCCAACTTCAGCGTATAAAAAAACTTGAAACAAAAGAGACGACGATCAACACGGGTTTAATAGGAGGAGGAGAAAAGCCAAATATCGTGGCTGAGCAAGCCTGGGCCATACTGGATACAAGATTTTGGCAGAACATCCAGAAGGAAAAAATCATTAAATCCCTGAAGCAACTGAATCCAATACTCAAGGGAGCTCGAATTAAATTCTCTATCCAAAGCTTTACTCCTCCCATGGAAAAAACAGAAGCTTCTGCAAATCTTTTCTCCGGTGTCAAGAAAATTGCTTCATCTTTGAATATGGAACTTGACGCCGGTAAAACTGGAGGGGGTTCTGATGCTTCTATAGCTTCCAGCCTGGGGATTCCCACCCTGGATGGGTTGGGTCCTGATGGAGAAGGAATTCATGCTGAAAATGAACACCTTATTCTATCTTCTCTCATCGAAAGGACAACTCTTTTGACAGAAATATTAATTCGACTTTGATTGACTGGTTGCTCAAATTTTGTTAGTTTAAATTGTTAGGCATCTCCCAATTCAAGTGATTCAAATATTCATAATTCGCCCTGTTAGCAATAAATTATCTTACAGGGCTTGCCCCATGAGAAAAGCAATACTCTCAGAGGGCAATTTTCAGTATTAAAGGAGGACTAATATGATAAAAAAATATTATCTTCTCTCGCCTGGTCCCACTCCTGTTCCTGAAGAAGTGCTTGCTGCAGCTGCAACTCCTATTATCCATCACCGGACTCCTGAATTTTCAGATATCTTTATGGAAGTATTGGAAGGGCTAAAATATGTATTTGAAACAGAGCAAGATGTTTTCCTTTTAACATCGTCTGGAACAGGAGCAATGGAAGTAGCTATCTCAAGCACCTTCTGCTCGGGCGATAAGGTTATCATTATCAACGGGGGAAAATTTGGCGAAAGATGGGGTCAAATCTGCAGGTCCTATGGAGTAGACATCAGGGAGATTGTTCTGGAATGGGGTGAGCCGTTCAGCAGAGAACAACTTGCGGATGAGTTAAAAGCCAGCCCTGAAACAAAGGCAGTTCTTGCAACCCTTTCTGAAACTTCTTCGGGAACAGTGTATGACATTCAAGGATACGGAGAGGTTCTTGCCCACTCAGAAGCAATCTTGGTCGTTGATGGAATCTCTGGCATTGGTGCTACTCCCTGTCCCATGGACGAGTGGAAAGTGGATGTAATGGTTGCAGGTTCCCAAAAGTCATTCATGATCCCTCCCGGCCTTGCCTTCGTTTCTTTTAGCTCCAAAGCCTGGAATCTAGTAGAAAAATCAACTCTGCCAAAATTTTATTTTGATGCAAAAAAATATAAAAAAAATTTAGAAAAGAGAACCACACCCTATACGCCTGCAATTTCCCTTGTTATCCAGCAGAAAAAAGCTCTAGATATTATTAAATCTTTGGGTTTAGAGAAGCTTTTTGAACATCACCGCATCCTGGGCGATGCCACAAGAGCAGGAGTTAAAGCTATTGGTCTGGAACTTCTCTCTAAAAAACCGGGTAACATTCTGACGGCTGTTAAGGTTCCTGCCGGGATTGACGGGATAAAGCTTGTCAAAACCATGCAGGGTAAGTACATGGCCTATATCGCAGGTGG
>Ga0209978_10000516_pt1 | contig 14831 bp, 9 predicted proteins | sample BentaG_FD_182805 | JGI IMG/M metagenome (GOLD analysis project Ga0209978, IMG submission 182805) | Deep subsurface microbial communities from South Atlantic Ocean to uncover new lineages of life (NeLLi) - Benguela_00093 metaG (SPAdes)... | ecosystem: Environmental > Aquatic > Marine > Oceanic >... | reverse complement strand
TCTTTTTCCTTCTTCCGTTTCTTCGTCCAGAACGTCGAAGCAGCAACAGGTGGGACAAAGGTAGGTGCAGACTCCGCAACCTACGCACTTCTGGTGTATCTGGTCCCATATTGGGTCGTCGAACATTCCGTCGAGCTTCTCACTCACGCCTTCAACGGATACCTTAGACCTAATGGCTTTCTCAGCATCTTCAGATAGCCTCTTCGCCTTTTCTATATCAGCCTTTTCTGCATCCTTCAACCACGGAAATTTTTCAACGAGTTTCTCACCTTTTTCGGTGACAGTTTCTATCAGATACTTGTCGTTTACATCTTGAAGAAGCAAATCCACGCCTTTTTTTCCGAAAGGGCTTCCTCCTATGGACGTGCAGAAACATGTGCTCAGAGGATGGTTACATGCCAAACCGATTATAGTTGTGTTCCCTCTCTTCTCTAAATAGTACAAATCTTTGTGTTCTCCAGAAGAGAAGAACTTGTCAAGCAAAACGAAGCCTCTGGCATCGCAGGGACGGACGCCCAGCAACACAATCTTTCTCCTCAGGGTTGGGGCCTCCTCTATTTCTACACCTTTCTTGCCGACCCTATAGGTGAACAAAATTTCGGTTTGTGGGAAGAAAACCTCCTTGGGAGGCTTCTTTGTGTTCTGGAGGTCTAGGTAACTTTCATTTCCAGAGGAGACTCTTTCAAAGGAGACGAAACTTTTCTCCTTAACTGGCGCGAAAACCTCGTGTTCTTTGGTCAACTCTTCTATGAGAATGGGCATTTTGCTCTTTTCTATAACCTTCCACTTCATTTGAGACACCGCCGTTTCACTTGATGAACTCCTGAGAGTCATCCATTTTGAACTCTCCCAACGGGGGAACCTCTTCGAGGTCGACTCCCGACTCGTAGTTGTACCGTTCTTTCATGATCTTCTCGGTTTTCTTCACGAGCTCCCTCAAGTTTATGTTCATCGGGCAGGCTCGACTGCAGGCTCCACAGTCAACGCATCTTCCAGCCACGTGGAAGGCGCGGACAATGTGGTAGATCATCGTGTCTGAGACCTCGTTCGTCTTGCCGAACCAAGCGGGCATGGTCTGGTCGACGAAGCACGCCTTACAGTAGCAGAGGGGACAAACGTCCCTACAAGCGTAGCACCTGATGCACTTGCTTAATTCTTCCTTAAAGTGCGCCCACCTTTCCTCCGCCGACTTCGACTCAAGATCTGAAACCTCAGCGAACTCGTCAATCTCCGGCGTTTCAGGCACTTTTTCCCCCACAAACACATCGTAAATAGGGGGGTTTCTGTGCCTACAGGTTAGGCATGAGTCGCAAATAAAATCTTTTTTCGGTAAAACAAACTCGAAACCTTCTCCCTTAACCCTGATCTGTTCGTCCTCAACAGTGGCTTCTAAGATCTCTCTGCTGTCGAGTTTAGCCTCTACCTTTTTTCTGTCAATGAGCCCTAGACAGGGAACGCCTATAATAACCACGTTTTCCCTCGGAATCTGTTTTTCAACGGTGCAAACCGCTATCGAGCGTGCGTCACAACCCTTTGCGACGACGCCTACTTTTTCCTTTCTGCCCACTAAGTACTTAGAAAGATTTGCGTCGCAACTTGCGTTCCAAACGAGCTTTTGAACGTCTTCCACTTTGTCCACGAAGCAGGGAGTGGCGCGAAGTGGCAGGGTTCCTTGCTCATATCCAATTATCAGGTCGACTTTCTTCTCGCTGAGAAGCTTTCTGGCGGCCTCTCTTATCGAATTTTCAAGGCTTTCCATACGACACTACCTCTTCACCAATCTTTCGGCAGGTCCTAGGGCCTTCACCTTTTCTACCACGTCCTTCACAACATTAGCAAACTTTTCACCTTCAGCAGCAGAGACCCACGAGAAGTTTACCCTTCCAGGCTCAATCCCAAGGTATTCAAGTAGGTCCTTCAGGACAGCGAATCTCCTTCTGGCCACGAGGTTTCCGCTGATATAGTGGCAGTCGCCTGGGTGGCATCCTGAGACTAAGACCCCATCCCAGCCACGTTGAAGGGCTTTTATGATGAAGTACGGGTTGACTCTCCCAGAGCAGGGGACTCGGACCACCCTTATGTTGGGGGGATACTGCATCCTGCTTATTCCAGCAAGGTCGGCTCCAGCGTAGCTGCACCAGTTGCACAGGAAGGCTAGTATTTTTGGGTTCCATTCTTCTTCAGCGGGTTTCACTTTGGTCACCTCAACGCGTTTATAACCAAGTTCATCTGCATGTCGGTGAAGCCCTTGATGTCTATTGCCGAGCACCTGCAAGTAGCGGCGCAGGCTCCGCATCCCTTGCAAAGGGCGCTGTTCACCTTTGCTATTTTCCCCCTCTTGGTTTCTTCGATTTCTATGGCTTTGTAGGCGCATACTAGTATGCAGAGCTCGCACGCTGTGCATCTATTCGGGTCGACACTGGCGACGATTCCCTCAGCCTCGATGGTGTCTTTTGTCAGCAGCGTACACGCTCTGGACACCGCGGCCTTCGCTTGAGAGATGCTCTCTTCTATGGATTTCGGCGAGTGGGCCATGCCACACACGAAGATGCCTTCTGTTGCAAAGTCAACGGGTCGAAGCTTAGCGTGCGCCTCTAAGAAGAATCCGTCTTCGTTTATGGGAACCTTCAGCATCTTGGCTAGAATCTCGTTTTCTTCGGGTGGAACAACAGCTGCGCTCAGAACGAGGAGGTCTGCGCCTATGATGATGTCTTCTTGGATGGTTGGTTCAAAAACTGATACCTGCAAGACTTCTTTTCCTCCTGATGTGGTCTTGCCAACCTTTGGCTTGTTTTCCTCTTCGTAGCGGATGAAGACCACTCCAGCCTCTCGAGCGCTTCTGTAGTGTTCTTCCATTAGGCCGTAGGTTCTTATATCTCGGTACAGAACGTACACGTTAGCGTCTTGGTCTTTCTCCTTTATTTTCAAGGCGTTCTTGACTGCCTCTCCGCAGCACATTCTGCTGCAGTATGGGTGTTCGTCATTCCTAGACCCTACGCATTGGATCATCACCACGTTGCCGAACTTTTCGTTGCCAGCAGTTGCGATTCTGTTCTCCAATTCCAGCTGCATCAATACATGTGAGTCTTTTCCATAGAGGTACTCGTTCGGGTGATATTCTTCGCCTCCGGTAGCCACGATAATGACTCCATGTTCCAGCTCCTTTTTCGCTTCGTTGCCCGAGTTTGGGGTTATAGTAGTTTTGAAGTTCCCCACGTAGCCGGAGACGTTCCCCACCTTTGCGTTGAGGAAGACCTGGATCAGCTTGTTCGAGTCTACCCTTTCAATCATGGTTCTTAGGTACTCTTGGGTATCGTCGTTGTCCAGCGTGTAGTGTATCTTGCGGAGGAAACCTCCAAGCTCTTTGTTCTTTTCTACTAAGTCAACTTCAAAGCCTTGCTCGGCTAGGGCTAGAGCCGCGGTTATTCCTGCCAATCCTCCCCCGATGACGAGGCCTCGGTGGGTGACACCCAGAGAAGACCTTTCCAAGGGCTCCAGCATTCGAGCCTTCGCCACCGCCATTCTCACCAAGTCTCTAGCCTTCTCCGTCGCGGCTTCATGTTCACGCATATGCACCCAAGAACATTGGTCGCGGATGTTCGCCATCTCGAAGAGGTAACTATTCAGGCCGGCTTCCCTTATTGTTTCTTGGAAGAGGGGTTCATGGGTTCGGGGTGAACATGAGGCCACTATGACTCTGTTTAGTCCGTATTCTTGGATTCTATTCTTGATTATCTCTTGAGTGTCTGAGGAGCATGTGTAAAGGTTATCGCAGGCATAAACGACGCTTGGGAGAGTTTGAGCATACTCTACAATGCTTGGAACGTCAACGACCCCTCCTATGTTGATGCCGCAGTGACAAATGAAAACTCCTATTCTGGGCGGCTGTCCCCTAACATCCAGCTCTTCTGGATACTCCTTCTTCTTGACTAGGGTTCCTCGAACAGAAGACAGCAATTCACCCACGCTGGCAGAAGCCGCGCTGGCCTGAGTAACGGTTTCAGGAATATCCTTAGGCGAGGAGGCTGCACCGCAGACGAATATTCCGGGCTTTGACGTTCTTATAGGCGTAAAGGTTTGGGTCTTAAAGAAACCATATCTATCCAGTTCGACCCCAAGTTTCTCAGCCAATTCTCTATTGCCCTTGGCGGGTTTGATGCCCACTGTGAGAACGACTAGGTTAAACTCTTCTTGTATGAGTTTTCCATCTTCAGATTCATATCTGATTTTCAGGTTTCGCGTTTTTGGCACTTCTTCTACGGAGGAAATTCTACACCTGACGAATCTCACACCGTATTCATTCTTTGCTCTCTCGATGTACTTGTCGAAGTCCTTCCCATAAGCCCTGAGGTCCATGATGAATATTGTGGGCTCGATTTGATTCATGTGCTCTTTTGCTATCACAGCTTCCTTGGTAGCATACATACAACAAACCGATGAACAATAGTCGCTTTCACATGTAACATCTCGAGAACCCACGCATTGTATGAAGGCAATCTTTCTTGGGATGTCACCGTCGGAGGGGCGAAGGATCATACCGGCATGCGGGCCGCTGGCGCTGAGAAGACGCTCAAACTCTATGCTTGAAACAACGTTCAGGTATCGACCGTAGCCATACTCTGTCTTTAGGCTTGGATCGAATTCGTCAAACCCTGTGGCGAGAATTATCGCTCCAACGTCAAGTTGGAGTTCTTCATCTTCTTGATCATATCTAATTGCCCCTGCCTTGCAGACTTCTTCGCATATACCACAGCCTAGACACTTTTCCTTGTTGATGACGTAGACCAGTGGTACTGCTTGGGGATATTTGACGTAGATGGCTCCGCCTTTGGATAGGCCTTCATTGAATTCGTCTACGGCTTCAACTGGACATTTTTGTGCACAAACGCCGCAACCAGTGCACTTATCATCGTCGACACGCCTTGATCTTCTCGTCAATGTTATCTTGAAGTGTCCCGCTTCTCCCTCAACGCGCTTTATATCCGCGTTTGTTATTAGGCCGATGTTCTGGTGCCGACCAGCAGCAACGAGCTTAGGTGCGAGAATACACATGGCGCAGTCGTTGGTTGGGAACGTCTTGTCGAGCTGAGCCATCGTCCCGCCTATGCTAGGTGAGGAGTCGACAAGGTAAACTTTGAAGTCTGAGTCTGCCAGGTCAAGTGACGCTTGGACCCCTGCAACCCCGCCGCCGATAACCATCACAGCCCCGACTTTATCCACCGTAGTCACCTCTTCAATGCAGTATAGATTGGGGTCATGTCCTCTATCTTGTCGACGGCGATTAAGCCTCTGCGTCTCAGAATCACCACATGGTCTAGTACCAGCTTGTTGTCTAGCCCTAAACGTTTTGACAAATGCTTGACAGACATTGGCTTCTTCTCAAGTATGAGATAGATCCTGTTACGTAAGTATTCGGCTGAGAGAGCATCATCCATCTTCTCATCGAATTCTTCCTGTGATATCTCCTCTCCATAGACATTTCCTTCCTCAGTCATTTTTCTCTCTCTAGCCACAAGTGCTCGTAGCCTAAAATCTTCTACCGCTTGCTTGGCTGCTTGTATACCTTCCAGCTTCTCTGGATCTGGTTTTTCTTTCCGTAACAGGGAGGGGCCAAGAACCTTGATATGTTTTGTAAAATCTCGGATGACCTCTGCGAATCGAGCTCCCTCCGATGCAGAGACCCATTCAAGCCGGAGGCGCTCTGCCAAGCCCAACGGACCTATCAATTTTCTAAGCATCTTAATCTTCCGTTCAGCCTCATAGTTTCCAGTCATGTAGTGGCAATCACCGGGATGGCAGCCCATGACAATGACTCCGTCCACGCCATTAGCCAGTGCTTCTAAGACCCAGACGGGGTCGATTCTTCCACTACACATCACTCTAATAACCCTCAGGTTAGAGGGGTATTGAATTCGGCTAACGCCTGCCAGATCAGCGCCAGCATAGGAGCACCAGTTGCAGAGGAAACCCAATATTTTTGGCTCGAACTTCATGCGATCACCCTCTCCAACAAGGCTCTTGTCTGGGAAATGATCTGTTCATCGGTGAAATGAGGTATGGTGATGGCTCTTTCAGGGCAACTTGCTGCGCAGAGGCCACAACCCTTGCAGAGCACCGCCGTTACCTCCGCCACACCCACTTCATTCTTCGCTATAGCACCGTAGGGACAAAGTTTCACGCAAGTTCCACATCCCGTGCACATCTTTTCATCAACTGAGGCAACGATTCCTTCAGCCTCAATTTTTTCCTTTGATAGGATCGTACATGCCCTCGAAACAGCTGCGTACGCTTGGGAGATGCTTTCTTCAATGGATTTCGGGGCGTGAGCCATTCCGCAGACGAAAACTCCGTCAGTGGTGAAATCGACTGGACGCAACTTCGCATGTGCTTCTAGGAAGAAGCCATCCTCATTTAGGGGAACCTTTAGCATTTTGGCTAGAATTTTGTTTTCTTCAGGCGGGACGATGGCGGCACTCAGCACCACCAGATCAGCATCGATTGAAACTTGTTCGCCAATTATGGGTTCATAGACCGAAACGCTTAGAATATCTCTTCCATTTTCTGATTTTTTCTTGGTAACCTCAGGTTTCTTGTTCTCATCATAACGAATGAAGACTACACCGCGTTCCCGCGCTTTCTCGTAGTAGGTTTCGACTAATCCGTAAGTTCTCATGTCTCGATATAGTATGAACACCTCCGTGTTGGGATTCTTCTCCTTAATCTTCAAAGCATTCTTAACCGCCTCACCGCAACATACACGGCTACAATACGGATGGGCATTATCCCTGGAACCGACACATTGAATCATTACCACGCAATTCGGTTTATTAACGTCATAACTCGTCGAGAGACGATCCTCCAACTCTGACTGGGTGATTATCCTGCGGTCCACGCCGTACTGATACTCGCTAGGTCTGTACTCTTCACCTCCTGTAGCCACGATTATAATTCCATGATCTAAACCCTTCTCTTCCGAGCCCTGAGTTATGGTGGTTCTGAAGTTCCCCACATAACCAGAAGTTTCCTCAATGTTGGCTCCAAGGAAGGTACGAATCAGATGGTTTTCCTGAACCTTTCTAATCAATTTTTTCAAGTACTTTTGTGGGTCTTCTCCTCCTAGTGTATAGTAAATGTTGCGTAGAAATCCGCCTAGCTCCTGTTCTCTCTCAATCAGGTAAGCCTCAAAACCTTGCTCAGCCAATGCCAGAGCTGCCGTCATCCCAGACAAACCGCCGCCAATAACAAGACCCCTAGGAATAACGTCCAGAATTATTCTATCCAAGGGCTCGAACTTTCCAGCCTTAGCCACAGCCATCCTAACCAGGTCCTTAGCCTTCTCCGTCGCGGCTTCATGTTCACGCATATGCACCCAGGAACATTGGTCGCGGATGTTCGCCATTTCAAAGAGATATCTGTTTAGCCCAGCTTCTCTTATTGTTTCTTGGAAGAGGGGTTCATGGGTTCGAGGGGTGCATGAGGCCACAATAACCCTGTTGAGGTTATGCTCTTTGATTCTATTCTTGATTATCTCTTGAGTGTCTGAGGAGCATGTGTAGAGGTTGTCGCAGGCGTAAACGACGTTTGGGAGAGTTTGAACATACTCCACAACGCTTGGAACGTCGACGACCCCTCCTATGTTGACGCCGCAGTGACAAATGAAGACTCCTATTCTCGGAGGCTGATCCCTGACATCCAGCTCTTCTATATACTCCTTCTTCTTTACCAAGGTTCCTCGAGCCGAAGATAGCAATTCGCCAACGCTAGCCGCGGCGGCGCTGGCCTGAGTAACGGTTTCAGGAATGTCCTTGGGCGAGGAGAACATGCCGCAGACGAAAACTCCGGGCCTAGAGGTTTCCATAGGATGGAAAGTCTGGGTCTTGCAGAAACCGTACTCGTTCAGCTCAACGCCGAGGTTTTTAGCCAGTTTCTTAACGTTCTCAGATGGTGTGAAGCCGACCGAGAGGACGACTAGGTCGAAATCTTCCTCGAGGAGCCTTCCGTCTTCGGCTTCGTACCTTATCCTTAGGTTCTTAGTCTTGGGTGTCTCCTCTACTCCGGACACTCTGCACCTGACAAACCTAACTCCGTACTCGTTCTTAGCTCTCTCAATATACTTGTCAAAGTCCTTCCCGTAGGCCCGCAGGTCTATATAGAAGATTGTGGGTTCAATCTGGATCATGTGCTCTCTGGCTATAACCGCCTCCTTCGTGGAATACATGCAGCAAACCGAAGAGCAATAGCCGTTTCCACATGTGACATCTCTAGAGCCGACGCACTGAATGAAAGCAATCTTCCTAGGGATGCCTCCGTCTGAGGGCCTCTGCACACGCCCCATGAAAGGCCCTGAAGCGCTCAAGATGCGCTCGAACTCGATGCTCGTAACAACGTTGGGGTATCTTCCGTAACCGTACTCGCTCTTTAGTTTGGCGTTAAACTCCTCAACGCCAGGGGCCAAAATAACAGCGCCAACGTTCAGCTTAACTTCTTTCTCTTGATCTGAGTAGTTTATGGCGTCGGCCAGACAAATGTTTTTGCAGAGCCCGCAGCCTACACACTTTTCTCTGTCGATTATGTACACCAAGGGAACGGCTTGCGGGTAGTTTATGTGAATCGCTGTTCTTTCACTCAAGCCTTTGTTGAAGACGTCTATGGCATCCACTGGGCAGAACTTGGCGCACAGCCCACACCCTGTGCATTTCTCGATGTCAACGTATCTTGGTCGTTGTCTCACTGAAACTTTGAAGTTGCCTGTCTCTCCAGAAATCTCGGCGACTTCGGAACATGTCAAAACCTCAACGTTCAAGTGTCTTCCGCACTCCACGAGCTTTGGCGACAGAATGCACATGGAGCAGTCGTTGGTTGGAAAGGTTTTGTCCAGCTGCGCCATGACTCCGCCTATAGCTGAGGAGTTATCCACTACGTAAACTTTGAAACCTGACTCGGCTAGGTCGAGCGCAGCCTGTATTCCTCCAATTCCCCCACCTACAACTAGCACTGAACCCACTTTGCTTGCTTCAGAAACCGGATTTTGCGAGTTCATGTTTGTTATCCTCCATGTTGTTGATTTCTTCTCTCACCCTCCAGCCCTTCGATACTTAGGGCTGTTTCCTTCAATTCCCACGAAGGAGACTAGCCCGTCGCGCTCAAGAGAGACTATGTTTCTCAGCACTTCCCTCGGTGAAGCTTCCACTCTCTGAGCTATCTCTTTGACAGATAGAGCCTCTTCTTTCATGGAGAGGAGAATCCTTCTCTTTGCAAACTCTTTTTCGACGGTTTGGAGCGTCAGCTGGTCGAATTCCTCTTGGGACACCTTCTCCCCGAAGACATTCTTGTCCTCTACAAGCTCCCTTTCCCTGCCCACGAGCCATCTGATCCTCTGCTGGGCGAGAGCCTCCTTGGCTGCGACCAAGCGTATCCTCAACTGTTGTGGCTCTAGGTCAGTTTCTTTACCAAGTGGGCCCAGTTTCCTTATCCTTTCTGTGAAATCTTTCACCAGGGTTGCAAAACGTTCACCCTCAGCCGCAGACACCCAATCGACCAGCAGTCGCTTTGGAGACAACCCTACGTTCTTCAGGACGTTTTTCGTTGTTTTCATCCTTCTTTCCGTGTAGTAGTTTCCAGTCATATAGTGGCAGGTTCCTAGGTGGCAACCCAAGACCATGACGCCGTTTAGCCCTTGAATGAAGGCTTCAAGAATGATGGTTGGGTCAACCCTTGCTGAGCACATTACCCTAATAATCTTCACGTTTGGAGGGTACTGCATACGGCTGACTCCTGCTAAGTCTGCGCTGGCGTAGGAGCACCAGTTGCAGAGGAATCCAAGGATGTCTGGTTCAAAGCTTTCTTGAAAGGTCAATGTGTCACCTCCGCTAGGGCAATTACTTGCGCAACGAGTTGCTCGTCTGTAAAGTGTCTCATGGTGATCGCCCTCTGGGGGCAGCCAGCACCACATGCCCCGCAACCCTTGCAGGAGGCGGCTATCACCTTGGCTTTCCTTCCCTTCTCGGTTTCTTCGACCTGTATCGCCTTGAAGGGACAGGTCAACTCGCACAAACCGCAGCCTGAGCATTCATCCTCATCAATCACTGGGATTAGGGGCTCAGTTTTCACACGTCCAACTGACATAGGTATGGACGCCCGAGAAGCCGCGCCATACGCTTGGGAAATGCTCTCGCCGATATTGGCTGGCCAGTGGGCGCAACCGCACACGTAGATGCCGTCCGTTGCGAAGTCAACGGGTCGAAGTTTCACGTGGGCCTCTAGGAAGAAGCCGTTCTCATCCACAGGCACTTTCAGTTTCTGTGCGAGGTCTGTGGAGTTTCTGTGGGCGACCATGGGGGTCGACAGCACAACGAGGTCGTAAGGCAGGACGAGTTCTTCGCCCAAGAGCTCATCGTAAACTCTCACCGATCCGTTCTCGACGACCGGTTTCCTTTCCGGCGAGTATTTTATGAACGTTATGCCGGTTTCTCTCGCTTTTCCATAGTAGTCCTCGTATTTTGTTCCCGGGGTCACCATGTCTCTGTAGAGCACGAAAACCTGAGCATTTGGCTTAGCTTCCTTAATTAGTATGGCGTTTTTGAGGGCGGTTGGACAGCAAACCTTGGAGCAGTAGACTCTTTTTTCGTTCCTAGACCCTACGCATTGGATCATCACAACCATGTCGGCGTTGAGCCTTCCTTCCTTCAGCATTCGTTCCAGTTCCATATGGGTGACAACGTTTTCTCCATCGTAACCGTACATGCCCATGGGCTTGAGTGTCTCAGCGCCTGTTGCTACTATGATCACTCCAGCCTTGAATAATCTCTCCTTTTCTCCCTGCCTCACCGTGACATCGTAGTTGCCAATGAAGCCCTCAACTTCTTTAACTTCGGATGATGTCAAAACCTCTATGTTCGGGTTATTCTTGACCTTCTTCGTCTTATCCTGAACCAACTTTGAGGCTTCTTCATTTGCTGGGTAGAGCTTGTAGAGGCTGTTTAGAGTTCCGCCTAACCGGTCTTCCTTCTCCACCAGCTTCACCTCAAAGCCGCGGTTGGCTAGGCTTAGCGCACAGGTCATTCCCGCTATTCCTCCACCAATCACCAGGGCGCAGGGATTGACTTCAATCTCGGTCTCTTCCAAGGGCTCCAGCAAAACGGCCCTTGCGACTCCCATCCTTATGAGGGCTTTCGCCTTTTCGGTTGCCCTCTCCCTTTCTTGCATGTGAACCCAAGAGCACTGGTCCCTTATGTTGACGAACTGAAAGAGGTACGGGTTCAGTCCTGCATCCTTGCAGATTGACCTGAACAGGGGCTCGTGGGTCCTAGGGGTGCAAGAGGCTACGACCACGCGGTTCAGCTTGTTCTCGGCTATAGCGTTTTTTATTTCTGTCAATCCGGCCTCAGAGCACGTATACTGGTTGTCCTTCGCGAAAACAACGTTGGGGAGGCTTAGAGCGTATTTGGCGAGCCCCGGGACGTCTAGAAATCCTCCTATGTTCGTGCCGCAGTGACAGACGAAAACGCCAACTCTCACTTCATTCAAGCTCTCGTCACCTCATCACCGTTTCTGCAGCTCTCTCGGCTGCTCCACTCGCTTGGGCTACAGACTCCGGTATGTCCGTTGGTTCCCGACAGCAGCCGCACACGAATATTCCCGGTCTTGTTGTGTCCAGCGGGTTGAGGGGGTCTGTCTTGAAGAAGTTATATTCGTCAAGCTCGACGCCTAGGACTTTTGCTAGTTCCTTTACGTCCTTCCTCGGCATCAGGCTTGTCGCCAAAACCGCCAGGTCTGCGGTCATTTTGTTTGTTTTAGAGCTTTGGGTTTCTTCGTACCAAACTATGGGGTTCTCGTCATGATCTTCGGTGATCTTGGCTACTCTTCCTCTGATGTATGATATGTTATACTCTTGCTCTCCCCGCGCCACGTACTCCTGGAAACCTTTCCCCGCGGCCCTGAGGTCCATGTAGAATATGCAAGACTTCACCTTGTGGTCGTGTTCGTAGGCGAGCATGGCTTCCTTGGTTGCGTGCATACAGCAGACGGATGAGCAGTAACGGTTGTTTTTGAAGTCTCTAGAGCCGACGCACTGAACGAAAGCAATTTTCTCTGCGGGTTTGTTGTCTGAGGGTCTCAGAAGATGTCCCCCAGTGGGTCCCGAGGCGCACATCAGTCTCTCGCATTCCAAAGAAAGGATCACGTTCCTGTACCTTTTGTACCCATACTGGGGGATTCCAGACGGATCGTAAGGGTCAAAACCAGTGGCGGCGATGATGGCGCCAACGTTCAACATTACATCTGTGTCTTTCTGCTCAAAGTCTATAGCCTCTCTGGTGCAAAATTTCTCGCAGATTCTGCACACCCCTCTCGTCAAGTAGAGGCAGTTTTCCCTGTCAATGGTCATGACAGCTGGAACTCCTTGCAGGTAGTATGGATATATGACCTCTCGCTTCCTTAGTCCCATGTCAAATTCGTCAGGCACTTTTACAGGGCACTTTGCGGCGCATTCTCCGCAGTTGACGCACTTTTCTTCATTAACAAATCTGGCATACTTGTGTAACTTTACTGAGAAATCTCCCATTTGGCCCGTTACTTCTTTGACCTCTGACAAGGTGTGGAGAGTGATGTTCGAGTGTCTGAAGCAATCAGCCAGTTTGGGGGCTAGTATACAGATGGAACAATCGTTTGTCGGAAAAGTCTTGTCGAGTTGAGCCATCCTACCCCCTATGCTTGGCTTCTTTTCAACCAGATGCACCTTTATTCCCATATCCCCGAGGTCGAGGGCAGCCTGAATGCCTGCTATTCCACCACCAATAACCAGAACAGCCCTAAGCTTTTCCTCCAATGGCCTCTCCCCCAGCCAATTCCGAGAGCCTCTCCTTGGCTCTCATCTTCTTTCTTCTAGAGAAGGAGACGATTTTGGCTAACATCTTTGTCTTCTCCAGCCTACTCTCCTCCGCATCTTCGAAGGTTCTCTCCTGAATGTAACCCTTACGAAGGGCTTCATCGTAGACTGTAGCGCCTACTTTTGTCCTTATAAGGGTTGTAGTGTATCCATCGGGAGAACCAAGTCCCCCGACTGAAATGTCTGCGTACTCGTTGCTGAAGTCGTGGCACGCAAAACATGCTGGGCGAGCAACTTCATGTACCTCTTCTAATGGAACATGGATTGTCACGCCCTTGGTGAGGGTGATTATGAAGTCATCCTTGATATTCAGCTTGACAACATCCTCCAGATTGACGTCAAGTTTTTTCTCTAACCTTTCCCTTGCAATGTCATCAAAAGAGAAATTTTCTATGCAAAATAGCCCTATCGTATATTTTATGAGGTGAGCTGGGAGAACTCCGAGGCATTGCATCTTTCGGATCGCGTTGATCTGGCAGGGAGTTCCAACCACGGCTATATCCCGCAGATATTTTTTCTCTAGGCTTTTTACCGTGGACAGAATCGGAGTGTAAGTAGTATATTTTCCTCCTAACTCTTCTAGATGGAGGGACTCTGAGAACGTAGAGCCTGCCGCTTCTATGAGTTCCTCAGGTTTTCTGGCGATTATTGCCTTTCTGGCGAAGCGTCCGGTTTTCTTTGAGACGAGGGCGCCATTTATCAGGTTGCGATCCAACAAGTATAGGAGGAGGGAGGTCACTACGCCTCCGTCTGTGCAGATCTTTTTTACCTCCTTATCCGTTGTCTGAGCGGAGGTTATCCTCTGATAGTCTCCTATAGGAGGCTTCCAACCAAACTTCTCATGAAGCTCCATGTTTAGCGTATCTGTTTGGGGGCATATGAGGTAGCAGATTCCGCATTTTAGACACTTATCCTCGTTGATGTATCGTGGTTGGTCATTCTTGTCCATTTCTAGGGCGTTGAGTTCTCCTGCTGAGCAAAAGGAGAGGCATCCGCCACATTTACCACATATTCCCTTCTCAACCACTTCTCTGGTCAGGTCTTTGAATGTCTTAATCTCCTCCATAGCAACCAAACCTTAGAACGTTAGTATAATTTTATACCATTATTTAGGAATTTCTTATGTGCAAATTGGAGAACAAAAAATATAAAGAAGCGGTGTGAAGGTATTGTTCCTCATGAAGTAAATAAGTCTAGGAGAGATTCAAGCTTGACTAGGAAAATAGTAATTATTGGTGCCAACGCTGCTGGTGTTCATGCAGCAAACGCGGTCCGCAAAACAGATTCGAAGGCTGAGATAACCTTGATAGATAAGGAGTCACATCCAGCCTACTCCCGCTGCGGCATACCCTACGTATTAGCTGGAGAGATACCGAGTTTTGAAGACCTCATGGCCTTTCCTCCATCCCACTATAGAATGATGAAGTTTGATCTACGCCTTGAAACTAAGGCTAGATCCATCAATCCCGATGACAAAATTGTTCTCGTCGAAGACAAGGAAGGAAAAATTGAGGCGCTAAAATATGATTCACTGATCCTCGCTACTGGCGCTGATTCATTTGTTATACCAATGAAGGGTCGCGACCTTCCAGGAGTGTTTGCAATGAGGTCGGTGGATGACGGAAACGCAATTCAAGAATTAATGAAGACAGCTAAGAGCGCAGTTGTTATTGGTGCTGGTTTCATTGGCTTGGAAACAGCGCATGCTTTTGCGATGAAAAAAATTAAGACTACGATCGTTGAGGTAGTGCCATATATTCTTCCTGCATTATTCGACGAAGATATGGCTGATTATACACAGAAGAAGATAGAAGAACAGGGTGTTAACGTGATGGTAGGTAGACGAGTGGATGCGATTCTAGGAAAAGATAAGGTTGAAGGCGTAAGCGTAGGCGGCGAAGAAGTAAAAGCAGATATTGTTGTCATGGCCGCAGGCATTAGACCT
>Ga0209978_10000515_pt1 | contig 14852 bp, 13 predicted proteins | sample BentaG_FD_182805 | JGI IMG/M metagenome (GOLD analysis project Ga0209978, IMG submission 182805) | Deep subsurface microbial communities from South Atlantic Ocean to uncover new lineages of life (NeLLi) - Benguela_00093 metaG (SPAdes)... | ecosystem: Environmental > Aquatic > Marine > Oceanic >... | reverse complement strand
CGCCGCTGAGGATAAGGACGGCATCTATTCTACACTGGCGGTTCTTGGGCAACAAGGGAGAAGCCAAATGCTTTTCAAGCTCGAAAACTTCCACAACCAACTTGGAGCTGCTATAATGGAGTTAACTCTGTTTCCTTGGAGGCAATTGACCCGCTATAGATTTTCGACGGAGCCAGCTTTGACTTGCCGTTCACCTGAGGAATTCAGCAATGTATTGTTACTTGTTGTTCTTCACCCAATCCAGAAGGGAAAGCCTGTTTCTCTTATCTATGGTCGGGGTGAGAGGATTCGAACCTCCGACCACCTGAACCCCATTTACAGGCTTGGTGTGCTACCTAGTGCCACCAGATAGCATAACGCCTCGTCTGGTCTGGCGTCAAGCCACAGTTTATATCTGGTTGTGCCACCCTGTGCTACTTGGTGCTAAACAGTTTGTTGGCAAAATGTTGGCAAAGTCGCGACGGTGTTTACCAATCCCAAGCTGGTTTCCTCATCATCGGTGGACACAATGCGATGAAATGTCTAAACACTTATTGATGCTGTTGCCCAAGAGATTTACTTATTTCTACTTCCTTAAATGCTATTCCGCGTACAGCGAGACCCAGCGTGAAAAAGGCAATACTCTCGAAATCTTTCTGTCTGAATGGTGTCCAAAACTTTTTCGCATCACTGGTAGAATAGTGATGCAGGTTATTACGAACTTTCCCCAATAAGTCGATGAGCCCATCTGATTCATATCCCAGATTTAGCTGACTACATAAATTCTGCAATGCCAGACGATGTCTTGGGTGATTGTTGACGTGATTCTTAAGCACCCAATCAACAGATTCTCTGAATTCTGGTGACTTCCTAAAAGAAGCAATCACGGCCTGCGTGCCAGTTTTACCTTTACCATATAGGTCCTCCAGAATAAAGTAGAGGTTGTAGAAGGCATTGATATATCTAAACTTGTTAAACTCATTAGTTCCTTCCCGAAAGAAAGCCTTGATTACTGTGAGAGAACGATAAGAATCCTTAGCGTAGACTAGCTCCCGGAAAGCTTCGTGAGTCAAATTGAATTGCTGTTCGGGGTATTCCCATGTGGCTTCAAAACTAGCGACATGGATTTCCGCTTCTTCGTCCTGGCTCTCTGGTATCATATGTTCTTTGGGTGAATGCCAATCTATGCTTCCTAAATTGCCTCCCGAAGCGAACGAGGTGATGGACTCCAGCTCCTGGAATTCGTTGATAATCCTCTCGTACGTTTCTCGGTCTCTTTCTATTATGATTTTGGCCTTTGAAGTTCCGTCACTGGGCTCTAATCTGGAGTAAACCTGCTCAGTGTGTGTAATCTCGGCACTGATCATAATAGACGCTAGCCATCCATCCCTGTCCGGCGTTAAAACATACTCATAAGGAGCCTTTGCGACTCGTATCTCTTTACCAATCATTATCTTGCCGGTGACTGTGCTTTCGAGAGCGAACTTCATACTGGAGTCTCCGAATGTATTACTATCTCTAGGAAATAATACCACTATGGATGGCGTTCTGCCACTCTGGCCTGAACTCTAATAATCAGGAGACTATCATCACTATGACTCTGATGATTCCACAAGCGATGCTATCAAGCCAGGTAGTATTGGTTTGGGTGTCTTCCTATTAAACAATGTGGCTTTTTGTTGATCGATTGTTGCTCTTTTTTCGGGCACCAGCTATTTCCTGCTTATCAGTCCAATATGTGTTGACTACGGCAGGCAACAATAGTTCGGGTAAGATACCACAACAAATCAGACCTAATGGCTAAAGTGTGATTAGCCACATTGTTCACCGATTTTACAGAAATTCAGTAAGCAGTCTATCTAATGTCACGAGGAATAGCCCCATTTTCTTAGATTCGCAAAAACCCTCTGAAAAGGCTTGACAAATTCATTTTTTGCGTGCCCTATGTTTGAATAGCTGAGTTTTAGTCACTTTACCACAGCTTTCCAAACCAGCTGGGTAATATCTAATATATTAAACGGTGCCTTCTGCGCTGTCTTAGCTATGGTTATAGCCCTTACACACGCAGGACACGCCGTAACCAGGGTCTGAACTCCGGTATCCAAGACCTCATTGACCTTGCGTCTGGCAATATTAAGGGAAAGGTCTTCATTTGATGCTAGAAGGTCCCCGCCCGAGCCACAGCAATTACAGTATTCACCATTGTCCTCCAGCTCGGCAAAGCTAAGGCCAGGAATCTTATTTATTATATAGCGAGGCTCATTGTATATTCCGCTGTTCCGGCCAAGGTCACACGGGTCATGGTAGGTGATACTGTCGTTCAGTTCTCCCAATCTTATTCTGCCCTGTTCAATGAGTCTTGCTATGAACTCAGTGGAGTGGGAAACGTCAAACGGCGGTCTTTGACCGGTAATGTTATAATACTCATCTCTCCACATTCGGTAGCACCCGGGACAGGTCATGACCACGCTCTTTGCCCCCATTCCCTTGATTCTGTCTATGTTATGCTCCATAGACTTGGCGGCGGCTTCCTTGTGACCGGCCGAGATTAATGGATAACCACAGCACCATTCTTCACCACCCAAGATAGCAAAGTCTACACCTGCTGAATCCAATATCCGAGCAAAGCTGCGGGCTATATCTTGAACCATGGGGTAAAATGACGTTAAACAGCCAACAAAATAGATAACCTCGGCTCCGGCTCTTTTCTCCAGTTCATAGGGAAGCTTTAATCTTGTCGTCCAGCCCGCCCTCTGGTCATTAGGCTTGGCGGCGATATTATGCGTTTCATCAATAGTTGTGGTTAAGGCTTTCAAACTGTCCAGCTCAAAGCCATTTTTCACCAGCTCGCTCCTCAAGTCTACCCACATCGCCGGTGATTTTATATCAACACTACAGTCGACTTTACACCGGCCGCAGAGGCTACATTGAAAGATAGATTTCACATAGTCCTGGGTTATCTTCTTGGAGTAGAAGTTCTTGGTCATAAGAATTCTACCGCGGGGGGTGGTAGAGAGCCACTCCTGCCTTGTTGGGCAGTAACCCATACAATAACCACACTGAACGCAAGCAGCAAATTCTCTTTCTGAGCCTTGTTCCCTGGGCTCTCCTATACTAGTGGGAAAGATTCTATCCAATTTAGAGGTAACAGCCATGGCAGACTGGTATACGCTCGGTCGGAAAAGCAGCGGTGGGTCAAGCCACATCCCAGGATTTAGAATCCCTTCCGGGTCAAGTTCCCTTTTTCTTTTCTTTATCTCCTCGGCTTTTTGTTTGGATAATATTTTATCTTTATAGGGGGCATTCCACACCCCCAGACCTCCCCCCGGCTTACCACCGAGGGACAGGGCCAAGTTAGAAATCTCCCGTGGTGTATTTAAGGCAAAAGTGTATTCAATTACCTTCCTTTCATTGCTGACCAGCATTGGCATCAGCATGCATTCACTGTTGGAAACAACGTGCCCCAGGAGACCGATTGGTCTCTTCTTCAACTTATCCAGACCTGAATAGAATTGATTCAGGCTGGTCAGAGGGACACGGACACTGCTCGGGATTACGGTTGGTACCGCTCTCCTTATCCTGAGCATGTTGAACCGCTGCTTCCATTCCTCCTCGGCACCTTCCCATGCTTCGCCATTGAATTGTTCGGTCAGCTTTTCTACGACCCTTCTGCCTTCATCAACCTCTCCCCTGTCACCGTCATAGGTAACCAGCGCCACGCCGCTGTTGCTGCCAAAGTCAGTTACTTCATAACCAGAAGCCTTGAGAAGAGCAAGATAGTTATGGTCAAAAACCTCAATGGCATAGGGGTAAGGTGATGTATTGGCCAAGTTAGTGAGAAGGTCAATGAGGTTTTTTACATCGCCAAAATAAATTAAGTGATGTGATGTTGACCCTCGGAGCCGGCGAACCCTTAAGGAAACCTTGGTCACTATACCCAGAATCCCTTCGCTCTCAAAAAACCACTCCAATCCTTGTCCCTTGGTATACTGTCTAACTGTGCCATTAGAAAGGGCCACCTCCGCCGAGGTAAGTTGCTCAAAAACTGGGGCATACTTCAGGCTGCCTATGCCAAGACCGCTGCCCATTATCCATCCACCAACCGTTGCTGACCTGGCACTGGATGGGTAACTTCTGAGGGTCATCCCCTCTTTTCTTAGCTTTCTATCCAGTTCCCACCAGGTGATGCCTGCCTCCGTGGTTACTAACTCCTTCTCTTTGTCGACCTCAATAACCTGTGATAATTCCAGCAAATCCAGCACAATACCACCCTTCTTGGGCACGGCACCAAACAGACCCGATGAGCCGCCACCCCGGGGTACAACGGGTATCTGGTTATGAGAGCAGTAGCTCAGGATAGCACCAATCTCCAGCGCAGTTTTAGGTTTGACCACGGCAATAGGCATTGTCTTGAAGAGGCTCTTAACCCAGTTGGGAACGGGAATAAGGTCACTGGTGTAGAACCATCGCTCAAAATGGCTGGTAGTTACTCGCTCACCTACTATTTCTCGCAGGTCGTTTTCTAAATCTTTTTCTTTCAAGTCGCTCTCACCTTAGCGTACAGCTCAGCAGCCCTGAACGAGCTTCTCACCAATGGAGCTGAGGCAACATCGGCAAATCCCATATCCTTGCCTATCTGTTCGTATTCGGAAAACTCCTCGGGCGGAACAAACCTGACCATGGGATGGTGCTTAGGAGAAGGTTGCAGGTACTGACCAATAGTAAGCAGGTCACAGCCAGCCTCTCTCAGGTCGTTCATAACCTCGGTTGCTTCCTCTCTCGTTTCGCCCAAGCCCAGCATCAGACCAGACTTGGTAACTATCTCTGGACTCAGTCTTTTTACCGCAGAGAGAAGCTCCACGGAACGACTGTAGTCCGCCCTCGGCCTGACCCCTGGATAAAGGCGGGGAACGGTCTCCACATTATGGTTTATCACCTCGGGACTAGCTTCTACTACTGCTCTTAAGGCTTCAGTAGAACCGAGAAAATCGGGAATGAGGACTTCAACAATGATGCCGTTCCTCCTCTCGTGAAGTAGATTAATTACTCTAACAAACTGGGAGGCACCACCGTCAGCCAGGTCATCCCTGGTGACCGAGGTTATGACCACGTACTTCAGGTCCAGCTTCTCTACTGCCTCAAGAAGGTGTTGCGGCTCACTTTCGTCCACAGGGTTTGGAATTCCCCTTTTTACCGCACAAAAGGTACAGTATCTGGTACAAACATCCCCCAGAATCAGAAATGTCGCTGTCTTTCTGGAGAAGCACCCTCCGATATTTGGGCAGTGGGCACTCTCACAGATTGTATGCAGGCTCAGTCCATGCAGAAGCCCCGTCATGCTAAGCATTATTTGTAGGTCTGGGGGCTTATGCCTGAACCACGCTGGCAGTCTTCCCTTCATGGATGGCTCCCGACTAATATGTCTGAGTCCCACTCTATATGGACATTAAAAACATCCGAGAAATGGGCGATTAACCGCTGCCTTACTTCTTCCATCGGTACGTCCCGGGAAAGAAGCTTGGAGATGGATGTGGCCCTTCTGTCGGAGAAACCACAGGGATTTATTAGGGAGAAATGCTCTAACTTTGGGTTTGCATTAAGGGCAATTCCGTGCATAGTAATCCATTTTTTTATGCTCAGTCCAATAGCAGCTATCTCTTCTCCTTCTACCCAGACCCCGGCGTGGCTGTCATCTCTATCGGCACCTATGGAAAAGCTGCTTAATGTCCTTATGACTACCTCCTCAAGGTCGTGAACATATCGGTGAATATCTCTCCCTCTCTCCCTCAGGTCAATAATAGGGTAAGCAACTAGTTGACCGGGACCGTGATAGGTAACATCGCCTCCCCTATCGGTAAAGAATAACGACACACCCTCTTTTGCCAATTGCGCCTGAGAAACAAGGACATTCTCCAGCCTACCCGATTTGCCGATGGTAATAGTGGGGAGGTGTTCTAGGAGCAGAATGGTATCCTTTATCTCACCGTCAAATCTCTGTCGGAGGAGTTCCCTCTGTAGGTGATAGGCTTCCCTATACCCAACCAAGCCGGTACACAACACAAAAGATTGTGAAATCCCCTCTGGCAACCTATCTATTCTGAGATATGAAATGTATTGTCTCTCCGCTAACATCCCTAGCTGCCTCCCAGAGTGCTTCTGATAGGGTGGGATGACTGTGCGTAGTTAAGCTGATGTCCTCTGGCGTTGCATCCAGCTTCATAGCCAGGGCGGCTTCCGGTATCACGTTGGAAGCTTGAGGACCTATGATGTGGACGCCTAATATCTGACCATATTTTTCCTCGGTGATTACTTTTATCATACCCGTTCTCTGACCCAGGATAGTTGCCATGCCGTTGCCGGCAAAGGGGAACCTCCCTACTCGTACCCGGTATCCCCGGGCAGTTGCTTCGTCCTCGGTGATACCAACGCCAGATATCTCAGGAAAGGTATTGGCACAATAGGGAATCACGGTATGATCAATTTCTGAACTCTTTCCCATGGCATTTTCGGCAGCAATGATACCTTCAGCATAGGCGACATGAGTCCACATATGCTCCATAGTTACATCACCGGCGGCAAGTATAGCCGTCACATTTGTCTCCATACGCCTATTTACCGCAATACCACCCTTATCATTCAGTTTGACCCCTGCTTTATCCAAGCCGAGCCCGTCAGTATTTGCCTCTCTCTCTGTGGTCAGAACGTACTCAGCAGTTAAATTCGCCTCTTCTCCTTTAACCGTTACCGCAATATTCTTTTCACCCGGCTGCCCTTTATTTATTCTTCTTACCTGAGCCTGGGTATAGGTTTGAATCCTCTCCTTCTTTAGCTCCTTCTCCAAGATAGAGACTATCTCGCGGTCAATTTCGGCGAGTAGCCGCGGGGATGGTTCAACAATAGTAACGCTGGTGCCCAACCGGGAGAAGATAGTAGCCAAGGCAATACCAACAAACCCAGCCCCGATAATAAGCATGGATTTTGGTATCTCTTTAAGCTCCAGGGCATCAGTTGTGTTTATTGTCTCTTTCCCAATGCCTCCGGAAAGGGAGATTTCCTTGCAATTAGAACCAGTGGCGATGATTATCCTGCGTGCTGTTATCTCTTTCTTACTCCCGTCTCCTAGTTGCACTTGGAGTTGTGATGGAGAAAGGAGCCTTCCTTTCCCGTTTATTACCTCGACACCATTCCCATCCAGCAGCAGCTTCACGCCAGATACCATAGTTCTAACGATGGTACCCTTGCGAGCCATCATCCTGGAGAAGTCAACTTCGGATTCTTTGTAGCTTACCCCAAAGTCTTTGGCACTTCTTGCCAGGTCAATGAACTCAACCCCCCTTACCAGTGCCCGAGTCGGGATACACCCCCGATTGAGGCAAGTCCCCCCTATAGTGTTGTTTTCAATGAGTGTCGCCTTTCCCCCAAGCTGTGACACCCTTATCGCCGCTACGTAGCCAGCCGGGCCACCACCAACTATTACTATATCTCTCTCTTCCATAATCTCCTTTCCTCCCTATCAAAGTAAGAGAGGTCCCGGGGTTTCCAGTAGCTCGATCACCCTTGCCATGAACTGGACGGCCAGGGCACCATCAATTACCCTATGGTCGTAAGTGAAACTATATGTCATGATAGGTCTGATTACAATTTGACCATCTCTGACCACGGCCCTGTCGGTAACACCTCCGGTTCCCAAAATCGCTGTCTCGGGCTGATTTATTATCGCAGTCTCGAAACGCCATCCGGCACCAGCTGCCCCTAGGTTCGTAATGGTGAATGTGCCCCCCGTTACCTCATCAGGCATCAGTTTTCCCTCTCTTGCCTTCTCCGCCAGTGTCTTTACGCTCTTACTTATCTCCACAATGGATTTCTGGTCGGCATTTTTTATCACCGGGACAATGAGTCCCTCTTCCAGCGCCACGGCAACACCAATGTTTATATCCTCCCATACCTTAATCTCATTACCGACTAGGCTGGAATTGACCATCGGTTTCTCTTTCAGTACCTTAGCCACTGCGAACACAAACATATCAGTGTAGGTGATTTTGGTACCGATGACATCTTCACGGGCAAGTAGGTCTTTTCGCAGCTTTATTAACTCGGTCATGTCTATCTCACCCATAGCGGTGAGCTGAGCGGATTCAGCCAGGCTTCGGTGCAGGTGTTCAGCGATTGCTTTCCTCATTCCCTTGAGAGGAATGGTGGCTTTTACCCTTTTACCCTGGCAGACCTCGGCGGTTACTTCTGCCTTTTCCTTGGCTTGTATCGCCTTCTCAATATCCTCCCTTACAATCCTGCCCCCCGGACCGGTGCCCACTACTTTGGTTATATCTATCATGTATTCCTCTGCCATCTTGCGCGCCACCGGGGATATCCGGATATGCTCTCCTGGCTCGGCCTTGGCTACAGGCTCGGCTCCTCTAGCTTGGGCAGGCATTTCTTCAACCTCACGAACCGTGGTGAATATTTCCTTTGGTGTCTCCTTTTGGAGTGCTTCTAACTCCTCTCTGGTTTCAGCAATAAGACCAACCACCCTGCCTATAGCTGCCTTATCGCCTTCGGCAACCAATACGTGCAGGAAGCCTGAGGCTGCTGCCTCAATATCCCACTTAATCTTCTCCGTTTCTATCTCAAGGACAACGTTGCCTTGTTCAACCCAGTCACCCTCCTTTGCCTTCCACTCAACCAGGGTAGCTTCGCTCGTGCTCATCCCGAGTTTGGGTATAGATATATAAGCTGCCATTCCTTCGCCTCCAAGATCTATTAAGTAAGGCAATGAATGCCGTGCAACCTGTTTCCCTGGCTAATTACTTAACTCTTCCCTGAGCCACCACTGACCAAGGCCTGGTACTCCTCTGCCGATAGCAAGCGGTCTAACTCGGCGGGATTGCTCAACTCTACCACTATCATCCATCCCTTGCCGTAGGGGTCATGATTGACCAGACCGGGCTCGTCAGCAAGGGAATGATTCACTGCCACCACAACGCCGCTGACGGGGCTATATAGGTCATTGGTTGCCTTGGCTGATTCAATTACGCCAAAGGGTTTCATGTGGACGACATCACTGCCCACCTCAGGGAGTTCAACAAAGACAACCTCTTTTAACTGCTGCTGAGCATAGTAAGTAATGCCAACCCGACCCCTTTTGTCCTCTTCTAGTCTCAGCCAGGTATGTTCAGAGTTATACTTTAGCTCGCTTGGATACATCTCACTCTCCATTGATATCAAGTATTCCGCCCACGGTCAGGATAATCTCCATATTCCAGAGAAGGGACCAATGCTTCTCCTTCCTAATTCACAAAATGTATTAGTGTAGTGTATGATACAGCCCTATACTCTTAAACGCCTGTTTCCTCCGCGGCTTTTTGCAATCCTAACTCCCCGAGTTTACTTTTGGTGGGGACTCCATCCACGCAACTGATAATACATAAATGTACACGCATACTGGCTTCTCAGGCTTTCCATTTATGGTAATTAGATCATAAACCGCAGACCTAATTTCGGCACCTAAATTCCCCCCCACATAACTATCCGCAAATATTCCTGTCAAAGGAGACTTGGTTGCAAATGCTGTCTTTGAAAACGCGGAGACACTTGTTCCAGCAAGAGGACCTGTGACCGTGACCAAAATATTGGCCGGATTTAAGGGATCTGTTCGTGGCTTCAACTCATCGTAAAGTACTTTTGCTGCAAACCCCTCACACCGATGAACTTTTTTAGAACGTCTTCTTCAATTTGCTCCCCAGACAAATTTATGTTAAGCCTTCTCAGCATAGTTTACAGCCATTACTTACCTTCTTTGTATAGAGTTTAGCGTGCGTCACTTCTCCCCGGGCTGCTCCCAACTAAGTCGTCAATCTCGAAGAGAATTCCAGTAATAAAGCAGGGACCAAATTTAACTACATAATTTCACTTACCGCTTTGATCAACTTCTCCTCATCCGGCATCCAGAATTTCTCCAGAACAGGGCTAAAGGGAATAGGTGTATCTGGGGCGCAGACCCTCTTTATCGGAGCATGAAGATAGTCAAACGCTTCCTCAGCCACTATCGCTGCGATTTCGGCTGCTGCGCTTCCAGTCTTGGGCTCCTCATCCATAATCACCAGCCTACTCGTCTTTTTGACCGAATCAATTATAGCCTTTTTATCCAGAGGTACCACGCTTCGAGGGTCAACAATCTCCACACTTATGCTTTTCTCTTTTTGAAGTTTGTCGGCAGCAGCAAGCGCCCGGTGAACCATGAGCCCTATTGCCACAACAGTAACATCTTTGCCTTCCCGTTTAATGTCTGCCTTGCCAAGAGGTACGGTGTACTCCTCTTCTGGTACCTGACCTTTTATACCGCCAAGAAGTATTAGCTTGTGTGTAAAATACATCACAGGGTTATCATCTCTGATTGCCGTTTTAAGCAAGCCCTTGGCATCATAGGGGGTAGCTGGTGACACAATCTTAAGCCCCGGGATACTCATGAACAATCCCTCGGCACACTTAGAATGTTGAGCAGCGGCAGACATCCCGGCGCCGCTATAGCAAGTTATGGTCACCGGCAATTTCGCCTTTCCACCAAACATATATCGCATTTTGGTGAGCTGATTCCATATTTCGTCCATCGGCACACCCAAGAAGTCAGTGAAATACAGCCAGGCGACGGGTCTCATCCCGGTGGCCGCCGCACCTATAGCTGCTCCCAGAATTGCCGTCTCAGATATTGGCGTTTCTCTTATCCGTTCGGGTCCATATTTATCAAATAAGCCCTGACATTCACCCAGGGCTCCTCCCCAGTGTTTTCCTATATCCTCCCCCATGAGAAATACAGTTGGATCCCTCTTTAATTCCTCATCAAAGGCTTCATTTATGGCTTGACGAAATGTTATCTCTCTCATTATTTTTCTTTACCTCCTTAAGCATAGACATCCTCTAAAGTTTCTTCTGGGGCCGGAAGGGGGCTTTCCTCAGCAAACTTCACCGCTTTGTCTATCTCCTCATCCATTGCTTGGTCAATTTTATCGGCATCCTTTTGGGTAAAGACACCCCGTTCAATAAGCTGCTTCCGGAACCTCGGGATAGGGTCCATTTTCATCCAGTCCTCAATTTCCTGTTTAGTTTTGTAGGTCTGCGCATCTCCCTCAAAGTGCCCGTAGTGCCGCCAGGTTTTACACTCTACCAGAGTAGGACCTTCACCCTTTCTTGCCCTAGCAACTGCCTCACCTATTGCCTCATATACTGCTAGAACATCGTTACCATCCACAGTTTTGCCCGGAATGCCGTAGGCAGCCGCCCTATCGGCAAGATTAGGTAGGTTACAAGCGTAGCTTATGGAAGTACTCTCAGCATACTGATTATTTTCAATAACGTAGACCACAGGCAGTTTCCAGATTGCGGCCAAATTTACCCCTTCATGGAATCTGGTAGTATTGGTGGCGCCATCACCAAGGAAGCAGATAGCAATCTGGCCTGTCCCTCTCATTTTGGCGGAAAGAGCTGCCCCAGCAGCAATGGGTATCCCAGCACCTACGATGCCATTAGCCCCCAAGATACCTATCTCCATGTCAGCGATGTGCATGGAGCCTCCCTTACCCTTGTTGTAGCCGGTTTTCTTGCCATATAGTTCAGCTATCATCCGGTCCGTCTTTCCACCCTTGGCAATCAGATGCCCGTGTCCGCGATGAGTGCTGGTGATATAGTCATCTGGTTTCAAATTGGCACAGGCACCTGTAGCTGTTGCCTCCTCACCAGCGTATAGGTGAACAAATCCCGGGATCTTCCCAGCTGCAAATTCCTTATGAGCCCTTTCCTCAAAGGCTCTAATGCGAACCATCACCCTATACATATCTATCAGTTTTTCCTTTGCAATAGCCATTAGTTACTCTCCTTTCGTTTGAATTAATCGCCTTTTCAGGTAATCAAACTCATTAATTTTGCCTCAGATTCACATCGACATTCACTCTACTTGTAACGCGAACTCTCGTTCCCCAGCTTAGTTGGCTCACCTCAAATACGCTTTTGTATACTAAATCTGCCAACCGCCCCCATTTTTCTCCTGATGGATGAGCGGTTGCGTCATTTAGATGGCGGCCTTCCCCATGCCGCCATCAACGTTAATTGACTCTCCAGTAATAAAGCGCGCCTTCTCCGAGGCCAAAAAAACTACCATAGAGGCTATATCCTCCGGCAGTCCATGATGTCCCAGAGGGATGTTCTGCTCAGCGAACCAGGTTATGGCTTCCTGTCCTGACTTCCCCAACATCTTCCCCAGTTGGTCACCTAAACCACCAGGACCTTCCCAGAGGGGCGTGCGGATCGGTCCGGGGCAGACGGCGTTCACTAGGATGTTATCCTTGGCCAGGTAGTTAGACAGGTCTTTAGTGAACATAATCACCGCTGCCTTGATACAGTCGTAATCCACCAGGCTGCCTGGCTGCTTCCCGAATATCGAGGAGATGTTGATGATCCGACCCCAGCCCTGTTTCCTCATATGAGGGACAACCTCTTTACAGGCATGAATGATACCAAACAGCATGAGATCCAGGTTGTACTTGAACTCGTCATCCGGAAGGGTCAGGAGATCGCTTAGCCGAGCCCTACCGGCGTTGTTAACCAGGATATCAACCCGGCCCAACTCCTCAACGGTGGCGGCCACCATTTTCTTTATGTCTTCTGTCTTGGTGATGTCAGCCTGCACAGCTAGAACCTTGACCCCGAGGGCTTTTGCCTCTTTGACAACAGAATCGGCCTTAGGCCGGTCGATGTCTGCCACAACTATATTGACGCCTTCTTCAGCTAAGCATAAAACGATAGCACGGCCAATACCGCTTGCTGCTCCGGTCACTAAACCTACTTTCCCTTTCAAACCAAGATCCATTTTGATTACCCCCTTTCATATTTATTCATATTTGTTTCATATTTATTCATATTTGTTTCATATTTATTTGATTACCTCCTTTCATATCGCATTTTTAAACAGACTCTACCGATATTTTAGGACTAAACATGGTGATTGTCAATATCGCGAATTGCCTCATAATTATTGTTACCGAAAGTGGTATCGTTGCCTCAAAAATAGTGTTACCCAAAAGGAGGCAACATGACTCGGGTGAGCATACTGGAATACGCTGAAGCGGTGCGAGGGCGGTATTTTGGCGGATCGAAGAGGGAGAAAGGCAAGATTCTAGACGAATTCACTAAGGTCACTGGCTGCCATAGGAAGGCAGCTATTCGACTATTGCGTCATGGCAATCAGCCCAGGACGAATAGGAAGCGTGGGCGTCGTCGACAGTATGGTCCTGCAGCAGCTGGAGCACTGAGGGTAATCTGGGAAACTACTGACCGTTTGTGCTCTAAGCGCTTACACCCATTTCTGCGAGAGATGCTAAGAGTTCTAAGGAGACACGGTGAAAGCACCATAACCGCTGAGGTTGAGGCTCAACTCTGTCGGATGAGTCCATCTACCATTGACCGACTTTTGCATCCTTATCGGAGGCTTGGAGGGCGTCGCCCCTTCACCACTACCAAACCGGGAAGTCTATTAAAGAGTTCTATCCCTATCCGGACCTTTGCCGATTGGCAGGAGGACCGCCCTGGCTTCCTTGAAGCTGACCTGGTATCCCACTGTGGAGAAAGCACTGAGGGCTTCTATTTAACCACTCTCTGTGCGGTGGATGTAGCCAGCGGTTGGTCAGAGTGTATCGGGGTGTGGGGAAAAGGCCAGGAGCGTGTAGGTGGTGCTGTGCACCGGGTGCGGCAGCGACTGCCCTTCTCCCTTCTGGGACTGGACTCAGATAATGGCAGCGAGTTCATCAACCAGCATCTTTACAACTACTGTCAGCGGCACGGTATTACCTTTACCCGCTCTCGCTCCTATAAGAAGAACGATAGCTGTCATGTCGAGCAAAAGAACTGGTCAGTGGTAAGGCGGCTGATAGGCTACGACCGGTATAACTCTAGAGCTGCATTAGAGGCTCTCAACCGTGTCTATGAGCTTACCCGTCTCTACATTAACTTCTTCCAGCCAGTGATGAAGCTGGTGGACAAGACCAGGCATGGGGCTAAGGTGCATAAGGTCTACGATACCGCCCAGACGCCATATCAGCGGTTGCTCAAGGCCGGCATACTTACCGAGACTAAGCAACAAGAGCTGGCAGCCATGTACTATGGCTTGAACCCAGTCTCACTCCTCAAGCAAATCAATGAGAACCTGGAGTGTTTGTGGGCTATAGCGGAATACCCCGCCCATCAAGAAAGGAAAGTCAAAACATATGAGGCTTCGGTAACATGATTTATGACGCAACTACACCCTGTTCGGTAACAGTTTATTTTGACGCAATACGTACCCTAAGGATGAAGAGATAAACCCTAGTGCCTGTGGAATGCAGTTACGTCGGGGTGGCGCATAAGTGCATTCACTTAGGCTTGGAGAGTGACCTCATACCCTTCGCGAACCGGCGGTGCCGCAAAGCAGTCTTTGAACTTGCTTAGCTGTTCCTGGTAGTAGCCGCTCTGTTCATTGGCAATAGCATCGTCCTCACTATCCCAAAAGGTAATGGAAATGCCTTTGCCTGTTTTACGGTCGATGAGCTGATAAGCCCCACGAAAGCCTTTCTGTGATTTGGCCGCGGGAACAACATTCTCCTTAAAAATCTTTACAGTTTCATCTATCTTGTCGATCTTCACTGGAACTATGGTTAAACGTGCAAACATAGTATATCCCTCCTTTTTCATCTATTGTCACCTTATGCGCCACCCTTCTGAGTTTGCCTAATCTGCCCTAAACCAAAAACGGCACCAGCCACCGCCATACTAAAAAGCGGTTCCAGTGTCCTTGCTTCATCCCCTGGGCATCCATACTGGTTTGTACCTATATGAGCATCATATGTTCGCTT
>Ga0209978_10000514_pt1 | contig 14853 bp, 11 predicted proteins | sample BentaG_FD_182805 | JGI IMG/M metagenome (GOLD analysis project Ga0209978, IMG submission 182805) | Deep subsurface microbial communities from South Atlantic Ocean to uncover new lineages of life (NeLLi) - Benguela_00093 metaG (SPAdes)... | ecosystem: Environmental > Aquatic > Marine > Oceanic >... | reverse complement strand
TTGGATTTGGCACGTGAACTGATCCGATTGTCTGGTTTTGTGCCTAAAGAAGATATAGAGATAAAGTTTGTAGGATTAAGGCCGGGTGAGAAGATGTTTGAGGAGATATTGACTGAGAAGGAGAGGAGTAGGGTTTTGGGTGATACCGGGCATGAAAAGATTTTTATTGCTCAGGTTGAGGAAGTTGATGGAGGGAAGTTAGAGAAGGATATTAGGGAATTAGAGGCGCTGTCCAGGGAGATGGATACAGAAGGGATTATAAAAAAGCTGCAGGAGGTTGTACCGACTTATAAACCTAACCGAGATATGTTAAAGAAGAAATGACAAATTTGGTATCGGGATCCTCTTTCCAGGTCGGCTTCTTGCCTGTCTATAAGTTATAATAGTTTATCATTATCTTTGTTATTATAGATCAAAATGTTCCCTGATCACTTTGTTTATTTTGTTTAAAATTTCTTTGTCTTCAATATTTCCTATTTTATTTAATAGTTTTTTCTTATCTATGCTTCTAAGTTGTATAATCATTATTTTGGAATTTTCGTTTAAACCTGCTGAGCTCTTTGAAATATTTATTTCGAGGTATGATAATAGTGTGGGATTTTTTATTTTTTCGTAAAGTTATAGGATCGATAATATTTCCTCCTGGCCTTTTCTTGCTTTTAATTTTATTAATATATCTTTTATTAGTTTTAAAAAAGAAAAAGATAGCTCACATATTAATATTTTTCTTTTTAATTTCCTTTTATTTTTTAAGTACTTGGCCCGGAGAATATCTTTTAGTTAGAACCCTGGAGGATAATTACTCTCCCTATTCTTTTGAGCAATTAAGTAAGGAAGAGATAGGGGATACGGTAATAGTGATCCTATCTGGAGGTATGGTCCTGGGTTCTCCGGCAGCAGGCGATGAGGGAGCGGAAATCGGAGAGACTACTCTGGCTAGACTTTATGGGGGATATCGAATCTATCAAAAATTAGGTTGCGATATTTTACTAAGTGGAGGTAATAGTCCAGGCAGGAGTAATGAATTGCCTATTGCTAAGGTGATGCAAGATGTGCTTCTTTCTTGGGGAATAGATAAAGAAAAAATAATAATTGAAGATTTGTCTAAAACTACTTTGGAAAATGCGAAATATTCTTTAAAGAAATTAAAAGAAGAAGGTTATCAGAAGATTATTTTAGTTACCAGTGCCCTACATATGAGGCGTTCAGTAAAATGTTTTAAAGAAAGCGAGATTAAAATAATTCCTGCCCCAGTTAATTATATTTTTGAAAAAGAACCTTTGAATATTTTAGATTTTTTGCCTAACGCAGGGGCATTAAGTAATAATTTTTACGCCATACACGAATGGATAGGTTTGGTCTATTATGGTTTAGGTTTTAGGTGAAGGGTTTGTAGTATTTCTTTTATAATTTAGAAATGGGAATATTGAGAAGATAAAAAAGTAGGGAAAAATGCGGACAGAGGTTTTTACCAAAGAGCAATATAAAGAATTTACTAAGGAGCTGATTAGGAGTTTTGAGAAACGAAAAATAGTCCCTTTAAACACTCTAAAGAATGATCATTATATTTTAGAAAAACCCTTATATATAACCCTTGAAATAGAGGAGGGGATAGTTATGGCCTCCCTTGATGATATAGAAGCCTTTACTTATGCAGATACGGAGTATGAAGCAATTAACCAATTGAGTGAAGAGATTATTAATCTCTATAAGGATTTGAAAGAGGATAGAGAGAATCTGGGACCTCTCCCTCAAAAATGGTTAGCATTTCTGGAAGAAGTTATTAGAGAGAGATGAAGAAAAGAGAGATAGAGAAAATATTTAGAAAATTAGATTTAAAGGTTCGAACTACTGGACATAATTATGGGTGGCTAGTAGGAGGGTAAAAGGGGACAGGCTACTTTTTAGCTATTATACAAGGGGGCGGATTTATCCGCCCCGCATATCATTCGGGTTTGATAAATCAAACCCCTGCATTTAAGTAGACAGGCGAGACGCCTGTCCTACAGGGATAAGCGGGTTCGATGAATCGAACACCTACGTTAATTCAAAAACAAAGAAGATAATTATTCCCCATCTTTTAACTGGTAAACCGGATAACCGATTAACTAATTTTGATTATAATTAGGCTAGCCAGAGGTAATAGGAGGTAGAAATGATAAAAATTGAGTTTGATATGTTTGTCTTTAAAGAAGATGCGAGTTATGTAGCTTATTGCCCTGAACTGGATATTTCCAGCTGCGGAAATAGTGTGGAACATACCAAAAAGATGCTCAAAACAGCTATTAGATTATTTCTTGAAGAAGCTGAAAAAATGAATACCCTTGAAGACATACTCGATGAAGCTAACTATAAGAAAGACGCCAATGGCAAATGGTCGCCGGAGATGAAAAAAGGGGATAGGCCACTTTTTTAATAATTTATATAAATTATATAGAGAATTCGAGGAGTATTAGTTTTTATTGGATAAATTGCTATTGTCTTAAAACGCAGACAATATAAGGGTTTCTGCGTTTTTTTATTATTATTTTATAAGGGTTACATAATCATGATTACTAAAAGCATTATGAAGTGGTAATTTGCTAATTAGTAAGACAGGGGGGGCAGGCTCGTCTGTCTTTTTTAAAAATGACAAGTTTTGTGCTAGGCACAAAATGTTACATTTATGTAAAAAAGTGCCAGGATCTCATATTGATGTTATAAAATAGTTGATTAAGTAAGAGCAGGGGCATTTAATTGGTAATTTCTGGTTATAATATTTTGTATAAATTCTTTGTTTTTAGGTTTGTATATTCTTGAATTTGTTCAAAATGATTATCTGCATGGAGAAGAATGAGGTTATAATGAAGGGCAATGCTAGCAATTAAGAGGTTGGTAGAGGGGACAGTTTTGCCTTTTCTTTGCAGGTCAAATCCAAGCTGAGGTATCAACTAAAAATAGTTTTTTTTCTCTATACATCTTTTCTCATTTCCTCTAAGGAAGAAAGGTTAAGGTTAAGGTCACACTTTCCTAATCTTTTTTTAATTTTTCCAGATGTCTTCTTCTAACGAATTCTTTTAAAGAAAGATTGATTAATTCTTTTTTGGTGCGAATATTAGATAATTTAAGGGAAACAAAAGTGCCAGGCACCTTTGTTTCCCTTTATGACAAATTTGGTTCCTGGCACAAAACTTGTCATTTTTTAGGGGAAAAGTTTATGATATAATTAAAAAAATATTATCTGTTTTTTTTGGAGTAATTTATAAAATGGTATTAACCAAGTTAAGAGAAGAGATTCTAAGCTCCCCCCGTTTAAATTCCAATCGTGGAAGATTAGGTGGAGTAGTGGTAATAGGTGGTGCCAATATTGATTTAAGGGGTAGGCCTGAGGAGACTTTGGCAAGACATACCTCTAATCCAGGCAAGATAAATATCAGCTCGGGAGGAGTGGGAAGAAATATTGCCCACAATCTGGCTTTACTTAATGTACCGGTTACTTTATTGAGTGCAGTAGGAGATGATGGAGAAGGGGTAAGAATTTTGGAGGAGACCGGGAAGGCCGGAGTTAAGATGGATCAGGTGATAATATCGGGAAAGTATCCTACCGGGATATATCTGGCGATATTGGATAGTGAAGGGGAGATGGAGGTAGCAGTCTCAGATATGCAGATATTAGAGGAGATTACAGTGGAGTATCTGAGGTCAAAAGCCTATCTAATTAAAGAGAGTAAGATGGTGGTGGTCGATACCAATATACCTGAGCAGAGTATTCAGTATGTAGTCGAAATCTGTAATAAAGTTAAGGTACCCATTTTGGTTGAGCCAGTCTCGGTGGAGAAGGCTAAGAAATTACCGGGTGCAATAGATGGAAGATGGAATATTGATTATATAACTCCCAGTAGGGATGAACTGGAGTCAATTTCGGGGATTGGGATAGATGATGATCAGGATATGTTAAGAGCAGTAAAGGAACTAAAGTATAAAGGGGTTAGGAATGTAATTGTTACTTTAGGAGAAAGAGGAATATATGTTTCTTCTGATAATTGCGGAGAAGAGAGATTAGATAAATTTATAAAGTCCTATAAAGGGGAAGTAGTAGATGTAACTGGGGCAGGAGATGCGCTGGTGGCAGGTATGGTCTACGGAATATTTTTAAGTTATCCTCTGGAGATGGTGGCAAAATTTGGCCTGGCAGCGGCAGCTCTGACCATTTACTCGAAAGAGGCGGTAAGGAGAGATTTAAGAGAAGGTTTATTAAGAAGCAGGGTAGAAGAAGATAATAAAGAGGGAAGAAGGTTAATATAAAATAATTATGAGTGGGAAGAGATTTCTTGATTTTAAAGAGGAAGTAAAAGAGGCACTGGAACAAAATAGGCCGGTTGTGGCTTTAGAGTCTACTATTATCGCTCATGGTATGCCCTATCCTGAAAATTTGGAGATTGCACAAGAGGTAGAGAATATTATCAGGAGATATGGAGTAGTACCGGCAACGATTGCGGTAATTGAGGGGAAGATTAAAATAGGCTTAGCCAAAGAAGAATTAGAATTGTTAGCTACTTCCAAGAAGGTATTAAAGGCCAGTCGTCGCGATTTGTCGATAATTATAGCTAGAGGGCTTACTGCCTCTACTACAGTAGCGGCGACTATGGTAGTAGCACACCTTGCTGGAATACAAGTTTTTGTCACTGGAGGCATAGGTGGGGCACACAGAGGGGCAGAGAAGACTTTTGACATATCTGCTGATCTGCAAGAATTGGCCAAGACTCCGGTAGTGGTGGTGTGTGCCGGAGCAAAGGCTATTCTCGATCTGTCTTTAACTTTAGAATATCTGGAGACTATGGGTGTGCCAATAATAGGTTTTAAGACTGATGAATTTCCTGCCTTTTATAGTAGGGAGAGTGGACTTAAGGTTCATTATATGGTAAATGATGAGAAAGAGGGTGTTAAAGTGATAAAGACCCAGTGGAGTTTAGGTCTAAAAGGTGGTCTGGTTATAGCCAATCCCATTCCTGAAAAGTTTGCTTTGCCTAAGGATTATATGGATAGGGTGATAGAGGAAGCTCTTGGTAAGGCGGAGAAAGTAGGAATTAAAGGAAAAGAACTTACTCCCTTCTTGTTGAATAAAATAAATGAATTAAGTGAGGGTAAAAGCCTTAAGGCTAATATTGAGTTGGTAAAAAACAATGCCTTAGTGGGAGCAAAAATAGCTCTGGAGTTAGAAAAATGAATGTAACATTTTGTGCCTGGCACAAAATGTTACATTTTTGGAAAAAATTGTTAAGATCTGAAATTTGGGTAGAGAAATTTTTAAAAAAAGAAGGATTATTAAGTTTATTTGTAGAATATATATTTAGTATAAAGCATAAAATAATAATATATAATAAAGCAGAGGAACTGATATGGAAATAGTTATTGTCGGTGCCGGTCCAGCAGGATGTTATGCAGCTCAATTGTTGAAGAATTATGGTATTAAGGCCAGGATAATCGAAGAGCATAATGAAGTAGGAAAGCCAGTAAAGTGTGCCGGCATTGTGGGCAGACAGGTCTTTGAAAATACCTTATTAACTATTCCGAAAAGTTCGATTATAAATCAAATTAATGGGGCTTTATTTTTTTATGGAGAGGATAGTTTTCAAATTAAGAGAGAAAGGGTAGCTTATGTAATTGATCGAGAGAGGTTTGATAAAGATTTAAGTAAGGGGTTGGAAGTAGAATACGATAGGAGATTATTAGAGATAGAGAAAAAGAGGAGAGGCTATCGACTTAAGACCAGTAGTGGTGAAATTTATGCTGATATGGTAATTGGAGCAGATGGACCAAAATCACGAGTAAGAAGGTTTATGATGCACGATCTGGGGCTGGGGCGAGGAAATAAGGATAGAATAAAAGATGGCATAAAATATTATAATGGTTGGCAGTATAGAATAAAGTTGGAGGAAGGCCTTTCCTGGGGGAAAATTGCTCAGGTATATATGGGCGAAGATATTCCCTTTTTCATCTGGGTTATTCCGGAGAGTGAGGAGATTGTTCGTCTGGGAGTCATTTCCAAAAATGGCAGCAATAAATTGGACCGTTTTATGACAGTATCAAATATTAAGGGTGAGATTATTGGTAAATTAGCGGGGATTATTCCATTAGGGTTAATTCAACAGACTTGTGGTGAGAATATTGCTGTAGTGGGAGATGCAGCTGGTCAGGTAAAGCCCCTGACTGGGGGAGGAATATATTATAGCTTGAAGTCGGCAGAAATTTTGGCAGAGTGCATTAGAGAAGGTAAGTTAGCGGAATATGATAGAAGATGGAAGAGGAAATTCGGGAAAGAGATTAAGTTCGGGTTGAGGGCCCGAAAGATTTATGAAAGATTAAATAAACGCGAATTAAAGAATATATTTTGGTTGCTTAAAGAGAATGCGGATTTTATTGAGAAGGTGGCAAATTTTGAGAACCATTCCTCAGTTTTTAAAGAGGCCTTGAAGAATCCGAGGATATTTATAGAGGCCGGGAAAATTCTGGGCCGAAATATAGGGAAGATATTATTTTAAGAAGACGGGAGGGAATAAATTGATGAAGTCAATTATCCTTTGTGCAGGAAAAGGGACTCGACTTATACCACTCACTCATACCAGTGCTAAACATTTAATTCCTATTGGTAATAAGCCAGTTCTTTTTTATGGAATAGAGGCAATTCGCAATTGCGAGATAAAAGATATCGGGATAATCATCGGGGAGACCGGAGAAGACATCAAAGAAGAAATAGGAAATGGTACTAAATGGGGGGTAAATATTTCTTATATTGAACAGAAAGAGGCTTTAGGATTAGCCCATGCCGTATCAGTGTCGCGTGATTTCTTGGGGGAAGATAAGTTTTTAATGTATTTGGGAGATAATCTTTTAAAAAATGGAGTAGAGCCTTATATAAGAAAGTTTAATGAGGGAAATTATAATGCCTTTGTTTTATTGACTGAAGTAGATAATCCCCAACAATTTGGAATTGCTGAGTTGGAAGGGGGAAAGGTTGTGCAGGTAGTGGAAAAACCTAAAGAGCCAGCCAGTAATTTAGCTTTAATAGGGGTATATCTTTTTGATAAAAGTGTTCATCGGGCGATTGAAAATATAAAACCTTCTGCTCGGGGAGAATTGGAGATTACCGATGCCATTCAATGGTTGATTGATGAGGGCTATAAGGTTGGTGCTGAGGTTATCAGGGGTTGGTGGAAAGATACGGGAAAACCGGAAGATATCTTAGAAGCTAACCGTTTAATTTTAGAAGATATTGAAAGAGATATTGCTGGGGCAAAAGTGGATGAGGCCTCTCAGATTTTAGGAAGGGTCAAGATAGGAAAAGGGACAGAGATTATAAATTCTAAGATATTAGGTCCGGTGATAATTGGAGATAAGGTTAGAGTGGTTGATTCCTATATAGGTCCTTTTACTTCCCTTTCTGATGGAGTAGAAATAAAAAAGAGTGAAATTGAATGTAGCGTAGTTTTAGAAGAGACTAAGTTGGAGTATATAAAAGGGCGAATGCAAAGGTGCCTGATAGGGAAGGGCGTGAGAATTTATCATTCTAAAGACTTGCCCCGCGTATATGAATTCATCTTAGGTGACCACAGCAAAGTAGGCTTATTGTAGAAATGAAAAAATGTAAAAAAAAGTGCCTGGCACAAAATTTGTCATAAATGTAAAAAAAGGTGCCAGGCACTTTTTTTTACATTATTAAAATGCTTAGAAAGAAGTGCCTAAGGTGATGTAAATATCATATCCTTTGGGGGCGGTTAGGGCTTTGGCTGCTCCTAATCTTAAGGAAAATGGAGAATCTAGTTGCCAGTTTAGATCTGCTTTAATTTCGCCGCCCATGCCTATCTTAAAGTCTTTCCAGTTAATTTCATTAGCCTTATTTTCCCAGGCATTTCCTATGTCGACAAAAAGGGCACCAGATAGTCTTTCTAAAAAGATGGAGAGGGGACCAAGTTTAAGACTGTGCTCAATGTTCGCCAGAGGAAAACGGTATTCCAAGCTGGTTAAGAGAAGGTTGTTGCCTTCAAGAAGACCAGGTTTATATCCACGCAGCGAGAAGGTTTCCACATCAATATTACTGAGATTATTCGCCGAGTAATAACCCCCTAATTTAAATTTTTCCCAATCTAAATTTTGGTCTATTATGTTAGGACTACTAAAGCCAGCCACCAAACGAAAGGCCAAGACCTGATGGAGAAAGGGGAGAGGGATAAATTTTCTGCCATCAAATACCAATTTATCAAAAGTATAATCACCACCTAAGGCTTTATCGGCATGTTCATAGGTTAGAGAGAAGGAGTGGCCTTGTTCGGGACTGATAGAGAATCCATATTTTTCCGCATCGGAATAGTAGTAGCCTAATCTTAAGCTGGCGATGTTCTCCTGGTCGGCACCTAAGGGAGTTGTTGTGTCGATAAAAGATAATTTTTCGTATTGATAGCCGATGGAAAAGGTTTGCCTATAAGGACGAGAATTTGTGGTGGACGCAGTTTGTCCTTTAAAGGGGAAATAAATATTTATACCGGCCTTTCCTTTTTCCCACCAGGAGGTCTGGGAAGTTAAACCAGCATTACCAGATAGATAAAAATTAATAATAGGAAAGTAACTATAATTATAATAATTGAGGTAGTAATTCAAGTTATTATTGAGTATCCCGTAAGTAATGGTTAAGGGTAAGGAGTAAAATCCCAAAACATCTTTCAATTCAGTTGAAAAACCAATTTCCAAGTCATTTTCCGTAATCTGGATAGCGGGAATCCAGTAGGTGGGTGGCCAGAGGGACGTTAAAGAATTGTAAGGATGAATAGTATAATTATTATTTGAAGATATTTTTAGATTTTTCGATTGTATTGTGTGGCGATTAACTTGTTGTCCTGTGATATTTTGTGGTTTAATATATTCTATTTCTGTCCACTGGTTTGGGTCCACTTCCATAAGATGTAGTTCATATCCAGTGGTGTGGTAGTTGATAAAGGATAACTGTTTGCCATCAGGAGAAAGGGCAGGTTGAAAGGCCCCACCCAAGACATTGGTCACTTGATATAATTTTTTATCGGGCAATGAAAAGGCAAAGATATTGTAAATTCCGGTACGGTCAGAAGAGAAGAAGAGATATTGGCTATCAGAAGACCAGCAAGGGCTTAGGTCATTATATTGGTCTTGATGAAAGATAGGCCAAAGAGTAGAATTATTATTAGGATTAAGATTAGAGTCAAGATTTAGGATATATATATCCTGATAGCCCTGACACCAAGCGGAAAGTGCAATCATATCCCCTTTAGGAGACCAGGAGGGTTGATATAATTGGGTATCATCACGAAAATCTGTTAAATAGGTAATATCCTCTTTAGTAATATGTGGAGTAGTAAGTGAAGAAGTAGTTTGATTAAGGATTGAATTTAAATTAATCAGGATTAGGTTATTTATTCCTGATTCATTAATTACCGCTACAATTTTAGGATTATCTGGCTGAGGTGACCAGCCAGGGTCACGAGCCCGTAACCCTTCAGAGAGGCGGGTCTCTTTTTCTGTTTTTAAGTCAAATAAATAAAGGTCATAAAATTTATAAAACTGCTCATAATTTACTAATTTGGAATAAATTATTTTAGAACCATCAGGAGAGATGCTAAAAGAAGAATCCCGACCATAGACTCTTTTAATCAGATGCTGGTTTTTAATAGCAAGAGGGATTAAAGGGAGTGAAGGACTTAAAGGATCGATAATTTGAATAAAAGGATAGGAATGGGGAGTAGAAACTCTAACTTCTATCCTATCTCCATTGGGTGTGGAAATCCAGTGCGGGTAATCGACCCAATAATTATATTTAGTTAATTGCTGAGAGGCGGTGATACTTTTTAGGGAAATTATTTTTTGTGACTGGGATTGATACTTATCTTTTAGATGATCTTTCCAGTTTTGATATAGTTCAGCTGAGTTTAAGCCTATGGTCTTTTTTAGGGCATAATTCATTCCTAAATAAGGATATCGACAGAATATTTCACTTAGGGAAATAATTTTATCTTCCCCGTATTTTTGAGCTATAAAATGGATAAGAGATTGGCCATAGATATATGGGACGGTGCCACCCGGCCAAGAAGTAAGGTAATAACTGTTTATCTGATCTAAGGTGTTAAATTGATCTTCGAGGGCGGCCATACGAAGATACATATCGTAACGAGAATCTATGCCTCTGCCTCCGGTAGAAAATTTAGTTTCATTGTAAACTGCTAATCCTTCAGTCGACCACGTGGGCTGAAGGGCATTAGGGGAAATTATCTGACCGAAGAAGGCGCGAAGAGCAGTGGTAAATCCACCCGTCATCTCAAAATGAGCCAGGTGAGTGTATTCGTGAATGATAACTATTTTAAGCCAGCTTTTAAATTTCATGTCAAAGGATTTAGCAGTGGGGGCGGTTAGGGAGAGGCGAATCACTCGATGGGGGAAAGAGGAGGCAAACCCCAGAGCATAATCAGAAAAATCTTCTATAATTATGGCTATCTTCTGCAAATGATGATGTTTTGGTGGTCCAAGCTGGGCATTAACCTTGTAGTAGACTTTCTCAGCAATATCGGCTATCTCCTGGGCTAAGCAGTTAATATTAATATTGTAAGAATTATTATTAGAATTATTAAAATCTTCGTTTATTAGATGAAAATAGACTGAAAAATGAGGGCTTTCTAAGACCTGCCATTTTAAGCTGGGGTCATAACGAGGGCTAGCCATAGATGAAGAGTAGTGAATTACCATCAATAACAATATTATTATAAAAAATATTACTCTTTTTTTCATATTCCTTTAGAGGTAACATTTTGTGCCAGGCACAAAATGTTACATTTTATATTAATACACGATTTTTAATAATATTTAACCAAAAAATATATATAGGGTCGGTAGTTAAATCTTTTTCTATTTTCTTACTTATCCTAAATATTGATTGCCTAGTGAGGTGCAGGGAGTTAGATAATTCTTTTATTCCATAACCTTCTTTTACTAAAAGATAGATCAATAAATTTCTCAAATTTTTATTGGTTTTAACATTGCCTAAATATTTTTCTACTTTTATTAGAATGTTATCTATATTTTTGAGCAAGTTACTTTGATGTGGCTCTGTTATTTCATTTAATAAAGTTTCAATTTTTTTATTCTTTTCGGAAAAATTTTCTTTGATAAAATTTACGAATTTATCCGCACTTGTCTCGCAAAGCTCGAGGAATTCAGTAATCTTTAGCCAGCAAGGAATATCATAAGTGGGATGGGAGGTAAAATATCGAAAACTTCCCCATTTATATTCTTCAGGAGAATTTACTAGAGCTGCTTCAACTGGATTTAAACTGATATAGGAGGCAATACTAAGTAAATATCGAGGATTTAATACAAGGTAACTTTTATACCTATCCTGAAAGAGGTGACCTTTTCGGATATGTCTATAATTAAACCAATGGGCATAGGAAGAATTTAAGAATTGCATGGCCTGAGAAAGATTTGCCTCTTCTGTCTTTAAAAGAAGGTGTGAGTGGGTGTCCATTAAAGCGTAAGAGAATATATTGACTTTAAAAGAATTAGACATTTCTTCTAAGAGCTTAAGAAATTTGTTTCTATCTATATCATCAGTGAATATGTCCGTTCCTTCAATACCTTTAATAATGATATGGTAAATAGCTCCTTCGTGTTCTATTTCTTTTCTATTTCTTCTACCCATAATGCTATGATTATACTATTTTGTAGGTAATGATGCAATAATAAATAGAGGATCCCGGCACCAAATTTGTCAAAAATGTAACATTTGGTGCCTGGCACAAAATGTTACATAAATTAAAGTTGAAGATTTTTTAAGAAATAGTGTATAATTGATTTTAGTTATTTATTCTAAAGGGAAATTATAGAGAATGACCCAAAAAACTAAAACCAAAGAAATGGTAAAAAAGAGAAAAAGAGGCGATTTGTGGTTTTATATTATAATAGTGTTAATATTAGCGGTGATGTTTTTGTGGTATATCAGGCAAATGGGATATTTACCTTTATGGATAGATAACCAGCCTTCGCCCATTATTGCTGAAATGGACCCAGCCCTCAGAGAGAAAAGGGCAGCTTTTAAAATTATAAATGCTCACGAACATGTTCAATCCTTCCGTAATATCCCTCTCCTCCTTAAGGTGATGGAAGATTGTCAGATTGAGAAAATGGTTTTATTGGGGACCTCCAAGTTTACCTTTTATTTAAATCCCAAGTATGGATTTAGTGAATATGATGAGAATAATGAAGAGATAATAAATATAAGTAAAAAATATCCAGATAAGTTTATAGCTTTATGTACAATTAATCCCATTGATGAAGATAAGCTGGAGAAGTTAAAGAAATTTATCGCTGCGGGAGCCAAAGGTTTAAAATTGTATAATGGTCATGGTTATTTTTATGATAATTTTTTTCATCTCCCCTTAGATGATCCCGGGATGATGGAGGTATATCAATATTGTGAAGAGCAGGGGATACCAATCCTTTATCATATAAATAGTGGTCGCTTTCTAGACCAAATGGAAAGAGTTTTACAGACCTTTCCTGATTTGGTGATTATTGCCCCCCACTTTATCTTGACCTCAAGAAATCTTACTCTTTTAAGCAGACTCCTTGATACTTATCCCAATTTATACACTGATATAAGTTTTGGTCATCCCGATTTTCAAGTTGCTGGATTTAAAAGGATTTCTTATAATGCCAAGGCTTTCCGGGAATTTATGCAAAAATATCGTGATCGTATAAACTTTGGAACAGATATAGTAATTACCTCTTATCGGGCTAAAAGCAGTAGTTATATTGAGGAAGTAACTTTAAGTTATTTTGATATGCTGGAGAAAGAGGAATTTACTTTACCTTCATCAATTTATAAAATGATGAATAAAAAAGCTCGGGAAAAGACTGATCCAGATGCAGTATACAAAGGACTTCATCTTGATGATGAAACATTAAGGATGATTTATCATGATAATGCAGTAAGAATTTTTGGAAAATAAAATAAAATAAATAAGAACTAAAGGTATTCCATATTATTATATAAAGCAAAATACCCTTTAAATAATACCAAAAGTAAATCTTAGTTACCTTAGTAAATAGAAAAATATTTGAAGAAAGGAATGTATTAAGAGATGAAGAAATTTTTTGTATTATTATTTGGATTAATTATTTTAATATTAATAGGGGGATGCCAAAATTTGGGAGATTTTTTCCCTTTTCTAAATAGAGTACCAGTGATAATTTCTGAACCTATTATTTCTGCCACAGAAGACTATCTTTATTCATATCAGGTAGAGGTTAGCGATCCTGATGGAGATATCTTAACCTATTTTCTTACTCTCAAACCAGAGGGAATGAACATTAAGAGCGAAAATGGTTTAATAACCTGGATGCCTACTAATAATCAGGTGGGAATTCAGCAGGTAATCGTGGAAGTTTCTGATGGAAAATATAGTGTCCAACAGAACTTTGAAATTGAAGTTGCCAACGTGAATGACCCTCCTCAAATCCTTTCTTATTTCCCGACTAATCTCGGTTTTGAAATTAATGAGGGAGATTCTGTGAAATTCGAAGTTCAAGCTGAAGATGTTGATTTAAATACAATTTTAGATTATAAATGGTATTTAGATGGCAAAGTTGTCTCAAATTCCTCAGGAGCAAGTACTGGCACTAATTCTATAAGTAGCTGGAAATATTCTTCCGAATATGGAAATTATGGATTAAAAACAATAAAAGTTTTAATAAGTGATGGAGAATTTTCAGAAAGTGTGCAATGGAAAGTAACTGTAAAGAACATAACTCCGCCTGGTAAGCCTACTTTAAATAATGTAACTTCACCGACTAACATCTCACCTCAGACTTTATCAGGCACCAAAGAAGCCAATACTTCTATCTGGATAAATGGACTAGAAGCAATCCCTCTTGATTCATCCACTGAATGGTCTTATTCCTTAGAACTGATTGAGGGCGAGAATAACATATCAATCGTTTCACGCGATTCTACTGGCAATGAAAGTGTAACAATTAACACTAACATTACTTTGGATACCATTCCTCCCATAACCCCTACTTTAAATAGTGTTATTTCACCAACTAATATTTTTACTCAGATTCTTTATGGTAGTAAGGAAATCAACTCTTCTATCTGGATTAATGGAGCAGAGGTTATATCGATAAATTCAGAGACTACTTGGTCATATGTTTTATATCTAACTGAGGGAACAAACAGTATATTCATTACTTCTTGTGACACTGCCGGTAATGAAAGCTTGTCAATCACTACCAATATCATTTTAGATACTATTTCACCAATAGTTCCTACTTTAAACAGTATTATTTCACCTACAAATGGTTCAACACAGATTTTAAGTGGCACTAAAGAAGCCAATACTGCTATTTGGATTAATGGAGTTGAAGCGGTGCTAATGAATTCTGATACCACTTGGTCTTATGCTTTTGATTTATCTGAAGGGAATAATAATATCTCGATTACCTCTCGCGATGCAGCTGGAAATGAAAGTTCAGCAATTACAGCTACTATCATATTAGATACAAATACCCCAGAAGCGCCTACTTTAAATAATGTGGTTTCTCCAACCAATATTTCTCCTCAGACTTTATCAGGCACCAAAGAAGTCAATACTTCTATCTGGATAAATGGACTAGAAGTTATTCCTCTTGATTCATCTTTAGATTGGTCATACTTTTATAATCTTACTGAAGGCGAGAATAACATATCAATCGTTTCACGCGATTCTACTGGCAATGAAAGTGTAACAATTAACACTAACATTACTTTGGATACCATTCCTCCCATAACCCCTACTTTAAATAGTGTTATTTCACCAA
>Ga0209978_10000513_pt1 | contig 14864 bp, 14 predicted proteins | sample BentaG_FD_182805 | JGI IMG/M metagenome (GOLD analysis project Ga0209978, IMG submission 182805) | Deep subsurface microbial communities from South Atlantic Ocean to uncover new lineages of life (NeLLi) - Benguela_00093 metaG (SPAdes)... | ecosystem: Environmental > Aquatic > Marine > Oceanic >... | reverse complement strand
CGAAGAAAAAGTCCGAGGGCTAGATGCCGGTGCCGACGACTATGTGACCAAGCCCTTCTCCGCCAACGAGCTGGTGGCTCGGGTGAGAGCAGTGCTGCGCCGCACCAGGCTCTGGGATGAGCATCCCGAGCCAGCATTCTCCTTCCAAGACCTGGTGATAGACTTTGTCCGACACAAGGTCACCGCCGGTAGCCAGGAAGTGAATTTAACCGCTACCGAGTACAGGCTGCTAGCATACCTGGTACACAACGCCGGCCGGGTGCTTACCCCTGACCAGATAATAGAGGCGGTGTGGGGGGAGGAATATATCGGCGAGGCCCACCTGCTTCAGGTAAATATGGCCCGACTTAGGCAGAAGCTAAAGGACGACGCCAGGAACCCCAAATATATACTGACTAAGTCAGGAATAGGCTACATGATGCAGCAGAAGATGTGACCAGATAGTAACCCCCCTTCATAAGGACATAGTAGCCAACAACGGGCCTTCCTCAAATTGGAAGACCCCCTTTTATTCTCCTTTCAAGGCACATGAAGCTATCGGCTCTCTGTGATTGCTTTGTGAGGTTTTGAGGCCTCTTCTTGATGTAAGTGTGAGATGGCTACCGTAGTCTGAAAGCAGAAAAACTGAACGAGGGCTTGCTGCCAATGAAGAACCGCCCATACATCATGGTGGTAGATGATGACCAGGTGATGCTGCAGATGCTTAAGCGTATTCTTGAGCTGGAAGGGTATGGTGTCGCCATAGTTGCCGACGGCAGCTCAGCACTGGCCCTACTGAAAGAGTGTAAGCCAGACCTGGTTATCCTGGACATTATGCTGCCTGGGCTCGACGGCTATCAGGTTCTCAGCCTTATACGGCAGCACTCCGACGTTCCTGTAATCATGCTCACCGTAAGATGCGAAGTGGCCTCACTGCATAAGGCTCTGGCTCTCGGTGCCGACGACTACGTGAGAAAGCCGTTCCGCACACGGGAACTTATGGCTCGCATTCAGGCGAAGCTAAGGCGTGCCGAGGTAACAGTCGGCTAGCAAGGCTCAGTCAGAAACTAATCCCTATTTGTGATTTCTATGTAAGGGTTCAAACGCGCCTTGTGATGTGGTTGTGAGTCGGCCTCCCTAGACTTGAAGGTAGAACAAAGGGAGTCGACAATGCACTTCATTAAGAAAATATTTCCCCTTTTAGCCGTATTATTGCTCGCCCCTTGGCCGGTAGCCTTCGCCCATGATGTAAGCGATGGTGTGATTGGACAGGAGACAGCCCGGATAGAGGTCGCTGAAGCTTCAGCAGCACCAACTTGGACCGCATTCCGAAGAGCACTCGGCGGCTTCACCACCCCCGGTGACCTCTTCTACATTGACGCTACCAGTAACACTGTTGACATCAAGGTCACCTTGTATCTCACCAACACACAAGAGCTTTCCCACTGCTATCGCTACCTAATCCTCAAGGTGGGGGTCTATGCCGAGAGTAATGCTGGTCAGTGGGAGAAGGTATCTATGGGTGACAGCGAGCCGATTCCCGATACCTTCATTACGCTGCGCGATGCCAAGGTGAGCTTCACCCTACCGGGGTATGCAAAATACAAAATCACCATTGATAGTGGCAGTTTTTACTGCACTAACACCAATGGTGGTAGAGACAGCCTTTCTCCCCAGTTTTACCTGACCGTGGATTAGAAAAGGATAGCCAGAAGCATTTTGAGCAGCTATTGGCAAAAAGAATTATTCATCAATAGGAGATATAGAAAAATGACAATGGTACGGAATAACAGAGATAACCGGTTTGACCCCAACGGTGGGAATGGCAGGGAGTCTTTTCAGGAACACAACGAACGCATGAGAGGGTTCCGCAGGTCTCATGCCAGCAATGTAGAGATGAGGGCTGCCATCCAGAAAACACCTCTCCGCGATATTGCTCACGTCATGACCGAAAGAAAAGGGGCAAGAAATATCAGCGGCAGGATAAACTGGCCAGCTATCTTTCCCACGTACCAAGTAACACCACGCAAATTTTCGCCAAACTAGGAACCCTTCCTCACAATCACAGGAAGGAGACGAATAATGGAAGAGGTAGTAGGAGAACCTAAGAGCTACGGACACTCTCAGATTCTTTAGTAGGGAGGAATACAATGAATAAAGTTATCAGAATCGTCTTAGTTGATGGCCGTGAACTTGTTCGCTACGGGTTACGGCACATGCTGGAATCGGAGGAGGACATGAAGGTCGTGGGTGACTACGCTAGTGCTGAGGAAGCCCTCTTCGAAATGATAAGACTCCACGGTGAAATCATTATCATGGGCACGTGGATGCCAGGAATGAGCTGGCTTGAGGCTACCCGCAGTTTGAACAGAAACAGCCTGTATTCTGGCGTTGACGTCATCATCTTAGCCGAGTCGGGGCATTACCGGGCCGAGGCCATGGAGGCCGGAGCAGCCAGCTACCTCCTCAAAGATACAACACATACAGAACTTGCCCAGGCCATCAGGCAGGTTTATCGGGATAGGCACTCATCAAAGGAGTGTGATGGCCTTGTTGAAGACGCAGTTGAGCTGGTCATACCTCCGTCGGCCAATGCTGCCTACCTATTGAGATTTATGTACCAACTGGCAGTGATACTTCATGATGGCTTTGCTAGTATCATCTGCACGGTTGGCTCCTGGAACCGCGGCACTGTCATCACCATCCGTCCATCCTCCACCACACACTCCAGTCTCGTAATTGCGCTAGCTAATATGGCTGAGGTAGAAAAAGTAGAGGAGGAGCCACTGACAAGAGGTGCCTTTCCCAGCTTCACCAAGAAGTTTGGGCTTCTGCCGAAGTTAGGAATCAACCCCGACCAAAGGCTCCGCATAACCTTGAAAGAGACTGACACGGCCAGGCAAGGACTCGTAACTGCTTTGAACTAGCCTAAAGGCGCAGTGCTCGCCTGCGCCGTATAGTTTGAACAAGAGTCCAAAATGTGTAAAAACAAAAAGGCTGGCATCTACTCACGGATAGCCAGCCTTTCCGCAAATCCCAATATTCACAATATCAGCGTTAACTCTTTCCTATCCTGAACATCTTGGTTCCGCATGTCGGGCATATACCCTGAGTCGCCGGCTTACCATTCTTCATAGTTATGGCTTTAGCATCCTTCATCTCCCTTTTGGCACGGCAATGAGTTGAAATGCTTGCCTGGCAACCAAAAAGCTGGTTGTGAAGCTGCTGGTTTGGTGATAAAGTATATAGAGGTAGGGTGCTGAAGAAATGAGACGAAAAACATCACCGATGGGGATTTTATGGCGCTTGATAATCGCCCTGATTTTAGCGCTGTGCCTACTCCCGATTACTTCGAATTCGGCAGCTGCTCAGAGTCTGAGTGATTATTTCTCAGTTGACTATGCTGTGGAATTCAGCAAGACCCAGATTGAGGGGAGCGAGACTTTTTACGTCACGGTCACCGTTGAGGCAACCTGCAAACAGGACTTACCAGTGTCACCCAGCGAAGCCCGAAGCACCGGTCGTATTATAGCTAGACACCAGACAACTGGCGCTGAGGTAACACTAAATTCAAGCTATACCGTAACCATAAGCCCCTTTCCCAGCCAAGCGGGTAATACTACCCAAGTAAGCAAGACTATATCCCTACAATTCCCTTCGGTGAGTCAATCTGGTACCTACAGTGTGGTCGGAGAGCTCACCGAAGCTGAAGTTAAAGTCGGAATCTTCTGGCTTCCGGTTACTAATTTTGTGCCTTCATCTTTTTTGCCCGCATCCCATACAATGGGCTCAGTCACATACGTGCCAGGTAGCGGAGATGGCGGAGGCGGCGGCGGCAGAGGAGGAGGTGGTGGAGATGATGAGGAAGAAGAGGAAGAAATGCTTCTACCACCAGGCACTACTGATGTGTCAGGCTTCGTTAGTGCCGATGGCACATTTACCGGGACAGTCGTTGCTGAATCTGTTGATGGCAAATGTGAGCTAACCATTGACGAGGGCACCAGGGGGCTTAGCCGGGAGGGTGACCGACTTACTGAGATAGCTATGACTGAGATGGAAGATTGGCTGGCTCCACCTGAGAATTTCGATATTATTGGCCTCACTTACGACCTCGGACCCGATGGGGCTACCTTTGACCCGCCGATAACTCTCACCATCACCTATGATGAGTCACTGATGCCCGAGGGTGTTGCCGAAGAGAACCTGGTCATGACTATGCGGGATGAGGCAACTGGTGAGTGGGTTATGCTTGCCGGCTGCACTGTTGACCCTGAGGCCAATACCATCACTGCACCAGTCAGTCACTTCACCGCCTTTACCATCCTGGCTTACACCAGCCCGGCCACCTTTGTCGCCAGCGAGCTATCCGTAACTCCGGCTGAGGTTAATATTAGCGAAGAGGTAACCATCACTACCCTCATAACCAACACCGGTGAGCTTGCTGGCAGCTATAAAGTAACCCTCAGCATAGATAATGCGGTGATGGCTACCAGGGAGGTAACCCTGGAAGGTGGTACCAGTAAAGAGGTAACCTTCACCGCAGCTAAGGATGTTGCTGGAACCTATGCTGTAACCGTTGACGGTTTATCAGGGACATTTGTGGTCAGGGGCCCGACTACCTTTGCCACCAGTGAGCTATCCATAACTCCGGCTGAGGTTGATATTGGTGAAGAGGTAACCATCACTACCCTCATAACCAACACCGGTAAGCTTGCTGGCAGCTATAAACTAACCCTCAGCATAGATAATGCGGTGGTGGCTACCAGGGAGGTAACCCTGGAAGGTGGTGCCAGTGAGGAGGTAACCTTCACCGCAGTTAAGGATGTTGCTGGAACCTGTGCCGTAACCGTTGACGGTCTATCTGGGACATTTATGGTCAGGACACCACCAAAACCGATTAACTGGTGGCTCCCAGGTGGTATTATTACTGCCTGTATAGTTCTGGTAGTGGTTATCTATTTAGCTGTCATCCGTCGTCGACAAGGAGCCTGACCCACAATAGTGGAAAGGAGTGAAAAGATGACACTTCCAAATTTCTCTTTAGAGGGGAAGGTGGCTCTCATCACTGGGGGGAAGAGGGGGATAGGCAGAAGCATCGCCTTGACTTTTGCTGAGGCCGGGGCCGATGTGGCAGTGTGCGGGCGCACCCTTCCCGATTTGGAGGAGGTGGCTGAGCAGATAACGGCCCTGGGGCGGCGCTCTCTTGCGGTCAAAACCGATGTCACCATTAAGAGTGAAGTGGACAGCCTGATTGACCGGATAGTTCAGGAATTTGGCACCCTTGACATTCTGGTTAATAACGCCGTGGTGTATACTGGTGGAACCCTGGTTGAGCTCAGCGAGGACGACTGGGACAATACCATCAATACCGGGCTCAAGGGCTATTATCTTTGCAGTCAGGCTGCGGCCAGGGTGATGATGGCAAAGAAGAAAGGCAATATTATAAATATCACCTCTACGGCAGGGATAAGGCCCACCGGAAGACAGGGGGCCTATAGTGTGATTAAAGCCGGGGGAATCATGCTCACCAAGTTGCTAGCAGTGGAGCTGGCAGAATATAACATCCGAGTTAACGCTCTGGCGCCCACCGTGGTAAAGACCGAGCGCATTGACCCAGAACGCCTGAAAGGGTTCCTTACCCAGCTTCCCTTAGGCCGCCTCACGGAGATGGAGGAGCTGGCGGCAGCTGCCCTGTTTCTCGCTTCTGATAGCTCAAGTTATGTCAGCGGGCATACTCTCATCGTCGATGGTGGGAGGATAAATACATTTCCTCCTATCAGGCAAGGGTAGCATTACTTAAAGAAATATCATTGGTTATTTGTGGAAATTGGGCTCACGCTTCTCAAGGAAGGCGCTGACTGCCTCTTTGAACGCAGGTCGCGCCATGGCTGCTGCAAACTCCTGCCGCTCGCGCTCATGTATGGTCATGATGTCGCCCTCATCGAGGTTCTGCCAGGTTAGCTTCTTGATGGCGAGTAGCGACTCGGCCGAGTTAAAGGCGATGTCCTGAGCGATGGCAATAGCCTCCACCATCAACTTGTCATGGGGCACCACCCGGTTCACCAAGCCGATACGCGCAGCCTCCTCGCCGCTGATAATCTTTCCGCTCAGCATCAGTTCCAGCGCCTGCCCGAGGCCGACGATGTGCGGCAGGAGATGCGTGCTGGCCAGCTCCGGGATAACGCCCACGCGGACAAAGCGCATGGAGAGACGTGCCTGCTCGGACGCAATACGCACGTCGCAGGGCAGCGTAATGGTGAGTCCAGCCCCGATGGACGGGCCGTTGATGGCGCAGATAATGGGCTTTGAACGCTGGCAGAACAGCACCCAGGACTCTTCGCGTGCGTAGCGCTCAGTCCGCTCGCCGGTCTCCTGCTGCTCAATCTCTCGCTTCCAGCCACGGAGATCCGCGCCAGCACAGAACGCCCGCCCGGCACCGGTAAGAACGACGGCGCCGATAGCAGGGTCTGAGTTCCAGGCCTCAATCTGGCTGCGCATCTCCACCATCATAGTCTCGTGGAGGGCGTTCAGTCTGTCCGGACGGTTGAAGGTGATGATGCCGACACGCCCCTCCGTTTCTACCAGAATCATCTCATGTGACACTATATGCTCTCCTTTCCTGAAACCGGATTTCTCATGTCAACCGGCAATGAAGCAATCCGCCTCCGTCATCGTTTTCATCACCAATTGTAGTGAACTGCAAACTGGCTGTCAACACCACTGGAAGCCCTGGCCGAAGAGATTGCCATCTTACCCAAACCCGGTTACCCCAGTGCCCTGAGTTCTTTTCTCAGCACCTTACCGACAAGGCTCTTCGGCAGGGAATCCATAAATTGCACCGACTTCGGTATCTTGAAAGTGGCCAGCCGTTCTTTACAAAAGGCAATGAGCTCCTCGGCTGTAGCTGATGCACCGGGCTTCAGAGAGACAAAGGCCTTTATCTCTTCTCCATAGACCTTATCGGGGATACCAATTACGCCTGCCTCCATCACCTTGGGATGCTGGTAGAGTATCTCCTCCACTTCCCTTGGATAGATGTTCTCTCCTCCCCTGATGATGAGGTCCTTCTTCCTCTCCGTGATGTAAAAATAGCCGTCTTCATCTACATAGCCGATGTCCCCGGTGTAGAGCCAGCCGTCCTTGATGACCTCGGCGGTTTCTTCAGGCATGTTCCAGTATCCCTTCATGATAGTGGGACCCTTGATGACAATCTCACCCACCTGGCCCTGGGGGACTTCCTTTCCCTCCTCATCGAATATCTTCATCGTATTGCACTTTTGGAGGCATTTACCAATAGAGCCGTATTTAGGTGGGCGGTCTGCGGGCTGGCCGGAGTTGTTGGCTCCCGCCTCGGTCAAGCCCCACCCCTCGCCGATATCCAGGCCGAATTTCTCCTTCCAGGCATGAATCACTTCCACAGGCAGAGGTGCGGAGCCACAGGCGCAATATCGAATAGAACTGAGGTCATACTTGTCAAGGTCAGGGAAGTTGAGAACCTGCACATACATGGTGGGAACACCGGCAAAAGTGGTAATGCCGAAGCGCTCGATGGCTTTCAACGCCTCCTCTACGTTCCACCACTTCATCAGAATGCTCCTTCCCGCAACGAGGTAGCCGACATTCATCACCGCTATCCCGAAAGAGTGGGAAAGGGGAAGGACGCCAAGCGAGGTTTGGCCTGCATCCAATCCACTAACCTCATGCACTTCTTCCACAAGCTGGCCTGTTTCGGGTTCCCTAGTTCCGATGACAGTCTTCAGCGTTGTCGAGCGTGACACCATTATCGTTTCTAAGAGCCCGGCGCAGTTGGTATAGAGGGAATAGTGGGTATGCATCACCCCTTTGGGCCTTCCCGTGGTGCCCGCTGTGTACATGAGGGTGGCAACGTCGTCATTATCCGTTTCCTCAATGGCCAGTTCGTCCGAGCTCTCGGCCATTATCTTCTCATACGAAATGGTGCCTGGTTCGTCTTCTTTATCCACCAGGATTATATGCTTGAGCCCGGTTGCCTCTTTCTGGGCCTGCTTTATCCGCTCCAGGTAATCGCTGCTGCTTATCACCGCCGCCACCCCCGAATCCTGGTAGATGTAGGCAGCCTCGTCGGGGCGCAGCAGTGGGCTAAGGGGAACAACAACGCCCCCAATCTTCAGGATGGCGGGGAAGGCCCAAAGCACCGGGGGGCAGTTGGGGAGCTGAACAGCTACCTTATCCCCCTTCTTTATGCCCAAAGCTTTGAGGGCATTGCCCAGTCGGTTGGCATTGCTATTGCGCTCCACATTGGTATACCATCTCCCTTCAAAATAGATGGTCTCCCGTTCCCCAAATCTCCTGATATTATCCTCGACCAGTGCTGCAATATTCATTTTCCCCCCCTGTCTGGATTTTAAATATGAGCCTTGTGGCTCTTCTTGGGCGATTGAACCCGAGCCCATCCCGGCCAGGCCTGCTTCAACCAACCAGCCGGGATTTCCCATATCAATTACTGTGGCTATGTTAAAACCCTAGCTGGCTGCTGTCAAGCCTTCTAATAAGCCAAAAACAGCTCCCGTGGCTGGGCTAATACCTCGTTTGCTATTTTGCTTCTTCATGTGGCACTTGTCAATAACCTGGAAGGATGACCAACTTGACATAGTCCCCCCAAGGAAGTAGGCTGGGGATAACGACCGTGCGACTGTACGAGTTTGAAGGAAGCGACCTATTTCGCCGGGAGGGCATTCCTGTCCCCAATTACGCAGTGACGTCCAGCCCCCGGGAGGCACGGCAGAAGGCGGAGGAGATAGGGTTGCCCGTGGTCATCAAGGCCCAGGTGTTGGTGGGAGGCCGGGGGCTAGCCGGGGGAGTCCAGGTAGCTGATTCTCCGGATCAAGCAGAGGAAGTTGCCCACCGCATCCTTAGCTATTCAATCAGCGGCCTGCCTGTACAGCGGGTCATAGTAGCCCAAAAGGTAGAGGTGGCTCGGGAGTTCTACTTAGGGGTCACCGTGGACGGATATAGCGGCACCCCGGTAGTTATCCTCAGCACTGCTGGCGGGGTCTCCATTGAAGAAATGGCCAGAGCCCATCCCGAACGGGTCGTCTCCAGGCAAGTTCCCATCGCCACCGGCCTCCTCCTGTCCGAGGCACAGCAAATGGCTCAAGAAGGGGGGCTCGGTGGTGAGGAGTTGGTGCAGGTAACAAGTATTCTCCACACTCTCTACAGCGTTTTCCGCAAATATGACGCCCTGATCGCTGAAATCAACCCTCTGGCTCGAACTGCCCAGGGAAACTACCTGGCCCTGGATGCCAAGGTCGAGATAGACGACTCTAGCCTCTACCGCCACCCCGAGTTCCAGGTAAACAGGGAGGACCGTATCACCAATCCTCTGGAGCGGAAGGGTGCTCAGATTGGCGTCACCTACGTGGACCTGGACGGAGAGATAGGCATAATCGCCAGCGGCGCCGGACTGGGAATGGCTACCATGGACATCATTGGCCGCAGATTTCGTCCGGCTAACTTCCTGGAAACGGGAGGTGCCATCTCCGCCGACCTTCTATACCAGGTGATGGACCTGGTCCTGCAAAAGAAGGGGTTGAAAGCGGTCTTCATCAACCTCTACGGAGGAATCAACCCCATCCATGAGGGAGCCAAAGGGATTGTCCGCTACCTTCGAGAGCATAAGACTACCATTCCCATCATAGCCAAGGCACTGGGGAATCGCCAGGAGGAGACCTGGGAGATTCTGGAGAGTGGCGGGGTCAAGGTGGTCACCGAGGTGGCGACGGAAAAGGGGGTAGAACAGCTTGCCCGCCTGCTTGAGGGAGGAAAGTGAGCATCCTGCTGAACCAGGATACCAGAGTCCTAGTGCAGGGCATTACCGGCAGGGTGGGTCGGGCGCAGACTCACTGGATGCTGGAATACGGGACCAATATCGTTGCCGGAGTCACCCCTGGTAAAGGGGGTGAGGAGGTGGAGGGCATTCCCGTTTATGATACTGTTGCTGAGGCCGTCGTCAGGCAGGGAGCGGAGGCTTCTGTATTCTTTGTGCCTGCAACCTTGGTCAAGGATGCAGCCCTTGAGACTATGGAATCTGGCATTAGACTCATCGTCATCGTTACCGAGCATGTGCCAATCCACGATGTCATGGAACTCAGGGCCTATGCCCTGGAGCGGGGAGTGCGGATTCTGGGCCCCACCAGCCCTGGCATCATCACCCCCGGCGAAGCGAAGATGGGAATCATGCCGGGGAATATGTTCAGCCCCGGTCGCATCGGAGTGATTTCCCGAAGTGGCACCCTCTCCTACGAAATCAGCATCAACCTGGTAGCGGCTGGCCTGGGCCAGAGTACTGCGGTTGGTATGGGAGCCGACGCCGTAGTATTTACCAGCATGCCTGAGTTATTGGAGCTCTTCGCCAAGGACCCGGACACCGACCTGGTGGTAATCGTGGGCGAGGTGGGGGGCACCCAGGAGGAAAATGCAGCCCAGTTCATCACCCGGCAGATGACCAAACCGGTGGTGGCCTATATCGCCGGCCACAACGCCCCCGAGGGGAAACGGATGGGTCATGCTGGCGCCATCATCCAGGGCAGCATGGGCACGCCCCAGAGCAAGGTCACCGCCCTTCGACAGGCCGGCGTGCAGATTGCCGAGCACCCCTTAGCAGTGGTGGAGCTGGTCCAGAAGCTTTTGTAGATAATCAACCGTAACCCCGCCTAGTCGCCCTGAGCCATCGGTCTTGCCACCACCACCTTTCCGGTCTAGAATGGACACAGTTGGGAGAAGTCGGGGATGATTTACATTGATGGGTCGGCGAAGTCGGGAAGCGGCACTATCGTGCGCTATGCGGTAGCCCTCTCATCCCTGCTTGGTGAGGAACTGCATATAACCAATATCAGAGCCAAGAGGGATAAGCCGGGGCTACGTCCTCAGCACCTGACCTCAGTGACAGCCTGTGCCCAGATGTGTGGTGCCCATGTGGAGGGGGCAACACTGAACTCCAAAGAGCTCACCTATAAACCAGGAGGAGGGATAAAGGGTGGCTATTACCAGTGGGGAATCGGCACCGCCGGCTCGACCACCCTGCTGGTAATGACCCTTCTCCCCCTGGCCCTCTTCGCCGAAGAGGAAACCGTGCTGAGAATATCAGGCGGGCTCTTTCAAGACTTCGCCCCCTCGGCTCACCATATGCAGCATGTATTGTTCCCCACCTTGGGAAAGATGGATATCAAGGCAGGGCTGGAGATAATTCGTCCCGGTTACGTCCCCAGAGGAGGCGGTATTATTCAAGTCAATATAAAGCCGGTAGGTAGTGGCTTAAAGCCTTTGAAACTGCTCAAGCAAGGGAAGGTTAAGGAAGTGACCGGCCTTGCCCTTTCATCCCATTTGAGAGAGCAGAGGGTTAGCCAGAGGATGGCGGAAGAATGCCAGAAGACCCTTGCCGAGAAGGGCTATCGTGCCAGAATTGAGACCTTATGGGATGAAACTGCCCTGCAGGCGGGAGCTAGTCTGGCTCTCTGGGCGGAGACAGATTCTGGCTGCCTGCTGGGTTCTGGCCAGGCGGGGAAGAGGGGACGCAGCTCCGAGAATATTGGCAGATTTGTAGCTCAAAATCTGTTAGAGGACTTGAAGACGGGTGCCACTGTTGATAGATACTTGGCAGACCAATTGATTATCTACGCTGCCCTTGCTGACGGAACTACAGAATACATCATACCTCGCCTCACCGAGCATGTGGATGCCAATCTCTGGCTGGCGGAGAAGTTAGGAGCGAGAACCCGTCTTGAAGGTAATACTTTGCATATAGAGGGGCGTGGTTACAGGGGGCAGTCGAAGACGAGCTAATTTACGAGAGGAATAAAAGATAAAGGAAATATAGAAACAACTGAAGAGCTGAGCATGACATGATTACAAGGAGGGACTAAATGGATGAGAAAGCACAGTGTGCCAAGTGTCCGGAGATATTCTGCTACCCTGCTATAGCCGCTGACCAGGAGCCAAGCTTTGAGAAGGCTCCTTCCTTTTGCCCGACCAAACTAAAGAAAGACTTAATCGAAAAGACGCTGCAAGAGTATGATAGGGAGGATATAAGGGAGTTTGCCCGCCTGGCCTCTGTGCAGGAATTCGAATGTTATGAACTCACACCCGATGGCATCAGGACGAAAATCCCCCGCATTGAGGAAACCATTCAGTTCGCCCGGAAAAATGGCTTCCGCAAGCTGGGGCTCGCTTTCTGCGCAGGTTTAATGAATGAAGCACGGATGGTCACTGACATTCTTGAGAGGAAGGGCTTCGAGATTGTATCGGTATGCTGCAAAGCGGGTGCTATCCCTAAGGAGAGGATAGGGATTAAACCAGAAGAGAAAATTGCGGGACCAGACTTCTATGAGTCTATGTGCAGCCCCATATCCCAAGCGGAAATCCTGAACTCTGAAGAGGTTGATTTTGCTATCCTTCTAGGACTGTGCGTGGGGCATGATTCCCTGTTCATACGATACTGCCGGGTACCAATGACAGTGCTGGCGGTCAAGGACAGGGTCACCGGGCATAACCCGTTGGCTGCAGTCTATCTCTCCCGCAGCCCTTACTATGGGAGGCTCAGGAGAAGAGAAAAAGAGTAGTAATTGCTGCCCGTCTAGCGCTATTCACCAAGACCCATAGCTATACACTGCCTGAGCAGGTCTTCAGCACGCTTGGGATTGAATACGCCACAAACACAGGGCTTCGCCATGATGCGCCCGGCCTTCTCAAGGCTGATTAAGCCCTTCCTGACTTCAGCAGCCATTCGCCGCACTAGGTTGAAGGAGAGCATGCCGTGCCCACACATAGTAGTGATGTCCAGTATCTCCGGTTGAGGCAACCTCTCCACCCTCCCCCACACCCCCAGGGAACACTGTGCGGTATGGCGCTTGATACCCACCGCCCGGCACATCTCGTCCACCTCATCGAAGAGCCCGCTAACTATCACCGATAAGCCCAGGTCAGCTTCGACCACATCATTGACAAGGGCTTCCACCTTCCCTCTGTCATCGAAGACCATATAGGCGCTCGTCGCCCTCACCACCCTCTCAACCAGTTTCTCAGGGGAGGACATGAACATGTCACCCACCCTTGCCGGGCCTGCGTTCACCGGACCATACTTATATCCCATACGCAGGAACTCTTGGAGCTTCAGTCCAGCGTCCTTATCGTTGATACCCTTGGCCGCATACATAAAGACGACGTAATCCTTGCTCAGGCTTTCCCTTGTCCCCTGACGATGGTTCGTGTGAGTCACCGCTTCCCTCCTTGGAAATCCCGGTGCGTGGGCGACCCAAGCCCCAGGTTATTCTTGCCGTTGGGACAAATCTCGAAGCCCGCTTCCCTGGCAACCCTCTCAGCAGGCAGGCTGCCATCGGGCTCCAGCATGGAGGCGATGTCCACGCTGATGACGGTATCTACCTCCCTGGCAACCCTGTCCAATGCCTTTAATACCTGAGGCGCCTTCGCCACCGTGGTTTTGAACTCTAGAATCGCCGAAAGCACCCTTTCCCCACGGATGTTATCGCGCAGCTTGCCCTGAGCGAGGTCTTGAAAGAGGTGATAGGTTGGATTGTCCTGCTCAAACTCCACCCCCAAGGGCAGTATGGCCTGAGCCACCCTTTCTACGTCCTCCAGACGCGTCCCGGTGCCAGGGCGACCTAGCTCCGCCGCTATCCCGATATAACCCCTCGGATACTTACCGGTGACCTCGTTCGTCTTGATTTCGTCGGTGCCCCGCCCGTAAATGCTAGTGCTGGGATGAACCACAGCGGGATTACTAAACTCAGCCCTTAGAATTCGGGGCCAGTGCAGCTCTGGCTGCCATAGTGCTTCATATTCGCAGGCACCCACCCTGAGACAGCAACCACACTCCACACACTCTTCCTCATCAATGAAGACCCTCCCTGCCCCATCGACCTCCTTGATAGCCCCTACCGGGCAGTAGTCTATGCACTCCAAGCACCCCGTGCACTTCTCTTCGTCTACTCTCATATCCCTCCTTTCCCGGACGCTGCCACACAGCCAGATAGCGCTCCCCAACCAAATGTGAAGCAAAAGATAGCTGGAATCAGCTATGAGCCTGGATACCTAACTCTTTCAGATTCATAGCCTGGCTCCGCCCTAGTGAATACCTTCACAACGAAAGCCCAGTGCGGTAGCCATCATTAATGGCTTCCATTATCCGTTGCGGCTGGGAAGAATCGCCAATGCAATAAACCTCGGGCACCTTACCCTCTAACGCTTTGAATAGGTCATCGTTTGTCCTGTAGCCAACAGCTAAGATGACGGTATCAGCCTGGATAGTTTCCTTTTGGCCTTCACCGGTGGTTACAATCACACTGCCTTCCGTTATTTCCTCACATATTGCACTGGTCAGCATGGCAACCTGTTTCCCCCTCAGCCCGTCGAGGCGTCGGCGCCTGACCATGGGCAGCATGTCGGCTGCCATTCGCTTCAATACTTCGATGATGGTTACCTTCTTCCCCTTCTCGGCTAAGAAGTGACCCGTCTCACAGCCGACCATTCCTCCACCTATGATGACCACATTTTGTCCAACCTCTGTTTTGCCGGACAGAACGTCTTTAGCAATAACCACATTTGGTCTATCTGCGCCAGGAATCTCAGGTACTATGGGAATGCCTCCAGCAGCAACAACGACGGCGTCTGGCTGGCTCTCCGTAATGACCTCCGAAGTTGCTTCAGTGCCCAGCCTAATCTCGACGCCAGCCCTCTCTACCTGGCTGGCCAGATAGTTAATTAGAGGCAGAATGTCGCCTTTATATGGAGGGATAGCAGCCACATTAAGTTGTCCTCCTAGCCTGGACTCTTTCTCAAATAACACAACTTGGTGACTCCTTAGCGCCGCCACCCTGGCCGCCTCCATCCCT
>Ga0209978_10000512_pt1 | contig 14869 bp, 19 predicted proteins | sample BentaG_FD_182805 | JGI IMG/M metagenome (GOLD analysis project Ga0209978, IMG submission 182805) | Deep subsurface microbial communities from South Atlantic Ocean to uncover new lineages of life (NeLLi) - Benguela_00093 metaG (SPAdes)... | ecosystem: Environmental > Aquatic > Marine > Oceanic >... | reverse complement strand
CACGCAGTCCTGACCAAAAGTGACGTTAACTCCCGCCGCCAGTAATTCTTTAACCCGCGTTATCCCCCGGCGAACCGGTTGCTTGTCCCCGCGACCCTGGATCACGAGGTTTGTGACTGGGTTGGTTATCATGTTGATGTTCGCTTGCTTCACCTTCCGGATGACCTTGCGAGCGTAGTCGTCCGGGTAGGCCGCGAGCGCGCAGGTGTGGCCCGCCGTGACTCGACCTTGGTATTCCTCGGCGACTGTTTTTTCCGCTAGGTACTCGAGCGAGCGCGAGCGGGGGTCGTCGGTCTCGTCCACGTGCATGTCGATGTCGGCGTCGAACCGCTTCGCCACCTCAAAGCAAATATCGATGTGGGGTTTCGCCTTCGAGTACGGGCGCTCGTGGTGAGGCATCCCGCCAACCAAGTCAGCTCCCAGCTCCATCGCCTTGTAGAGCAACTCCTCGGTCCCGGGATCACGTAGGATTCCCTCCTGAGGAAAAGCGACGATCTGAATATCCATCAGATGTTTGAATTTTCTGCGCGCTTCGAGCAGGCCCTTGAGGGGCTTGAGCTCACTGATTGTGTCGACATCGACGTGAGTTCGCATACGGGTGGTGCCGTTCAGTGCAGCCATTTGAATAACTTCACCCGCACGGCGCACGATATCGGGCACGGTGTAGCGACGCTTTCGCTCCCAGATGATTTCGATCGCCTCCTGCAAGGTGCCCGAGATATTCGGCCGCACCTCGTCGCCTATCATGCACTTATCGAGATGGATGTGTGGGTCGATGAAGACCGGAGATGTCAGCATTCCCTTTGCATTGATCACCCTTCGCGCGCGGCCCCGAATTTTTCCAATTTTGACAATTCGTTCACCCTCGATGCCGATGTCCTTCAGAGCCTTTCGCCCGACGATTCGAGCGTTCTTTATCAGCAGGTCCACTTTATAACCCCCCAAACTCCCACAGCGCTAGGCCAGTTGTTTGATCGTACTCCCGCTCGAGTTTTTTGCCCAGCAGCTCTTGAAAGTGAAGCTCGGCCGCGAATACCGTCGCCCCAATCATGTGCCCCGCGTAGGTCTTGCCAGCCTTGTCGACCAGCACGGCATGGACATGGGTAAATGGTTTGCCGTCCTTGAGCGAGAGGTTGCCGAAGCAATTCGCGATCTCTAGGGGCTGATCGAGTTTAATTTTTTGATACTCGTGCTCCACCTGGTCGTAGTAGGCAAGCCGCGCCTGCTTGACCGCACCGACTACGGTGAAGAACGCCATCTTGACCCTTTTCTCCCTCGCAAAATTTACGATCGATCGCGTGAGCTTCGAATCGTGCTTGAGCCTGCACAAGAAAAATCTGCCAAGCTTGTAACTTGTGGATTGCATGATCGTCCCAATCCACATCTGCGCTTTAGCTTAAGATATTTGCCTTCTTAATAAATAAAAAGGGGAAGCCTAGTTTCCCATCCCTAGCACATGTCTATTTGAATTAAAGTCTAATTTATCGGCTGGGGAATAGATGGCTGAATTTGTTGTAATCTCCGTGTCCGGACCCCCCGCGGCTCGGGATGCGATGCGAGCGCTGCGGGCTGGCAAGCACGTGGTGCTCCTCAGCGGCGGTGTTTCGCTGGAGGAAGAGATCGAGCTCAAGCAAGCGGCCGCTGAACGCGAGATTTTGCTCTTGGGCCCGGGGTGCAGCACGGCCATCATCGAGGGCAAGGGCTACGGGTTCGCCAACGCCGTACGCCGGGGTCCCGTGGGAATAGTCGGCACCCTCGGGACGGGGATTCAGGAAGTTTCGTGTCTGGTGGATGAGGTTGGAGTATCCCATGCTTTGGGCGTGGGGCCCCGAGACCTCTCGCAAAAGGTCGATGGGCTGGGGACGATGGGGGCACTGAAGTTCCTAGGGGAGGATGAGTCCACAAAGGTAATCGTGGTGATTGCTCTGGCCCCCACTACCAGCGTCGCGCGGCGGATGCTCGAGGCCGTCAAAGCCGTGGGAAAGCCCGCGGTTGTCTGTTTTCTGGGGGTGGGGCGCGGGGCCAAGTTCCCGAAGGGCGTGGTTCCTGCTCAAACGCTCGAGGATGCGGCAGCCCACGCGGTTGCCCTCGTCGAGAAGCGTGAACCCCGCGAGATGACTTCTACCCTTTCGCCTGAGGAGGTTAGGAAAATTGCGGAGCGGGAGCACCGGCGCTTCAGCTTCGGGCAGAAGTACATTCGCGGGCTCTATTCGGGAGAGATGCTCTGCGCGGAGGCTATGGTGGTCATGCAAGGGCTGATCAGTGATGTGCGCTCGAACGTTCCCCTGAAGCCACGGCTGCGGCTGCCCGACCCGCACTCAAGCAGGGGGCATGCCTGCGTCGACTTCGGGGCAGCCGAGCTCGCTCGAGGGCGGCCCCCAGTGGTCGACCTAGGTCCGCGATGCGAGCGGATGTTGAAGGAGGCTCGAAACTGGGAAACTGCGGTAATTGTGTTGGACGTGGTGCTGGGGCAGGGGGCACACCCCGACCCCGCGGGGGAGCTGGCGGAGGCAATTGCCGAGGCCAAAAAGACCGCGGAGCGAGGCGGGGGTTACCTCAGCGTGGTCGCATCGGTGGTGGGGACTCCAAAAGATTCCCAGGGTCTCGGCGCCCAACGTGAAAAATTGGAGCGCGCGGGCGTGGTGGTGATGCCGTCGAACGCCCAGGCGGCTAGGATGGCTGCATTAACTGCGACGAAGGGGCGGGTGTGGAAGAAGCTCTATGTGAAAAAATGAACGATGTCGAAAAATTTGTGAGATTTTACGAAAGCGATTTCGGCAAGAAAGTTTTGGGTCGGGAAGCAGATTACCTGTATAACGAGTTAAGAGATCGTAAAAAGATCCTCGACATCGGGTGCGGGATTGGTTCCTTTGAAGAAAGGCTGGCAAAACTAAACATCGTTGGCCTCGACAGCTCGAACGAGATGTTGGAAAAAGCGAGGAAGCGCAGCGATAAAAAATTCGTGCTCGGCAACGCAGAAAACCTCGACTTCTCTAAGGAGTCTTTCGACGGCGTCTTCACGGTGACGACTTTGGAGTTCTTGGAGAGCTACAAAAAAGCCGTGGATGAGGTGGTCAGGGTTTTGGAGCCCGGGGGCAAATTTGTTGCCATGATATTGAATCCGGAATCGGAGTACTTCAAAGCCCACGCGCAGAAAGCTGACTCGTACTTCAGAAGGATAAAGCACACAAATCTAAAGGAAATCGAAAGCTACATCTCAAAATTTTTTGCTACAACCGGCGAGTATTTTTTAGGAATACGGGGGCAAGACGTCTTCGATACCCGAGATAAAAATCTAGCGGCTTTGTACGTGGTTAAAGGGGTAAAGGTCTAGCGGTCGGTCGCGCTTTCGGTCGTTTAAGTTGTCTCAGTTTTTTTAGCCCTACGACCTTTTTTACTTCTGATTTTTTCGCCTCGTAAACCGACTGAACGTTCATTCCCTCGAAAGCTTTTTTGACCTTATCCAACTCCTCTGGGGTCAAGGGCCTAACCGGGCTGGGCCTGATGGGGGTATTAATTTGAACCTCATCCGGCTTGATCGTCCTCGCGATCGCTGCAATTTGTTTGGAGAAATCTTTGTTCTCCGGGACGAACATCACCTCCAACGCGAACTTGCCCTTGAACCCCTCCCGGAATTTTTTCATTCCTTCGATGACCTCCTTAAAAACGATTTTCTCGTGCGGTCGACTTATCCGCTTGAAGAGCTCCTCGTTCGGGGCGTCCAGCTGCCCGATGACAATATCCGCCTGGGTGAGGTTCCCCCTCACGTCTTCCCTCATCATCAGAGAGGAGTTTGTCAAGACGGCGATAGGGAGGCCTGAGATCTCCCTCGCAACTTTTATCGCCTCACCTAAATTCTGGGCGAGGGTCGGCTCGCCCGTTCCAGAAAAAGTCACAACATCTGCCCCGACTTTTCTCATAACTTTTTTGAGCTCTCGCGCTACCAGCTTGGTGTGCACAAAGACCCTGCGCTTGGTCGTCAGCTCCGTGGTTTTCCCAAGCGAACAATATACGCAGTCAAACGAACACACCTTTCCTTTCTCTTGGCAGATCAGATCCACCCCCAACGATCTCCCCAGCCTCCATGACGAAACGGGACCGTAAACTATTTCCATGTTTTTTACCTTTTTCGCCGCCGTTCTCAAAGATTATTAAGAACTCATTTGACGATTTAACAGTAGTCTATAGACGTTGAATGGAGGTGATCGAGATGGAAGAAGGAGAAACTGTTAGGCTGGCAAAAGAATTGGCAAAAACGGCTGAAGAGCTAGGAAAGATATCCCCAAAAGTCGGGGGACAGTTCAATGTGTTTCTGCGGCACGCCTTTGAAGAGGGAGCCCTCTCCACCAAGGTGAAGCGGCTGATAGCGCTGGAAGCAGGGATCGTCCTAGGATGCGACTGGTGTATAGCGACCCATGTAAAGAAAGCGATGGAGGCGGGAGCGACGAAGGACGAGATAATCGAAACCTGCTTCGTGGCGATGGTGATGGGTGGTGGCCCTGCGCTGGCCTACACTAAGGTAGCGATGGATGCTATGAAGGAACTCGGTTAGAATAGGCTCTAAATTATTTTTCTAATTTTTTCCTCTAGGTGCTGCTTTGACACAGCGCCAAGCACCTGGTCGACCAACTTGCCATTTTTGAATAATAACAAAGTTGGGATGGCCGTTATGCCATATTTCACCGCGTTGGCCTTGTTCTCATCGACGTTCAGCTTCCCGAAGACCACCTTCCCTGCGTAGTCCTTTGCAAGCTCCTCGATGATTGGCGCGATTATGTGACATGGCGGGCACCACTGGCCCCAGAAGTCCACCACGACTACAGGGTGGGCCTTGATGACCTGGTCGAATGTCTTGTCCGTGACCTGGATGGGGTGGTTCATAGCTTCCTTTTTCCCGAAATATTTATGCTCCAGCTCTTTTATCCTCCTCTTGCGTATTTCATCTAGTTTGTCCACGAGATTACCTCCAACGTCTCCCTTTCCTCACGAACAGGAGGGGAAAGATTATATCACTAGTGCAGCATGGAACCCAAACCGCTATGAACAGCACCACGAACACGAGCGGGAACATCGGGAGCCAGTCAAGCTCCCCGAATGCCATGAGGTAGAAGAGCGACGCCAAGGTGCTTATCAGCACGTGCGCCGCATGTGGACACTTGGTCCAGCGCCCCGTCAAAGTGCCGATTGTCGCGCCGACGAGCCCAGGTAGGATCACGAGCCACGGGTGTTCTAAAATGCATACGTGTAAGGTCATGGTGGCTCCAAGTAGCGTACCTCCCACGTAGGGGAACACTATGTCGCTTATTGCACATATCCCAGCCGCCCCCACGAGTCCGATGGCTATCGAGGCCCCGATGCCCCCCCTGTGCAGCCTAAACATCGCGGCGGTCACGGTCGCGCTAAGTAGCATGTGGGCGGGGTGCAGGATGTGGAAGGTATGTTGAGAGATATCTGGGTCGAGCTCGGCCAGGGACACAGCGACCATCACGACTACCCCCACGCCCGCCCCAAAGGCGGTGAAAGGTGCATGCTCTTTGAGCTCCGCAGCGATGTGTTTAAGCCGATCCAGTTTTACCCCTTCAGGCTGTTTTCATTCTTTAAAATATACTTCTCCACAAGCTCTTTGAATGCCACAAATGGTTTGGCCTCGGCTACTGCATCTACCACCTTAGGACCTTTCGCGTGAACACCCGCCACGATGCTTACACCCCGCTTGAAAAGAGGCTCTGGCAAAGTGCTGGCCGTTGGCCCTGCAAAAACCACGAATCTAGCTCTTTTGGATAGCTCGAGCAACCTATCGAGCGTTCCGTTGACCAAGCTCGACCCGCTTATAACCACGACATCCGCTTTCGGCAATATCGAGTCGACAAAAGTATCCGGCAGGGCATCCCCCCTCAACTGGGGGTTGCGCTCGAAAACGTGGACTTCCCGGGCCCTCGCCCTCAGCTTCCCGACTAGGGGCCTTATGTACCCAACCACCGCGACGCTGTCTTCCTTCCTCACATCTATCGCATCAAAGGCATCCATTCCAAACTGCCGCTCGTAACCATCGGAGTCCATCAGGTACTGTGAGAGGGCGTTCAACGTCGTGATGCCAACTGTCTTCTCAATCATATCAAGCGAATTCGCCAGGCGGGTGATCTCCAAGGCCTTGAAGCCGTGGAAGTCCTGCCTGCGGCCCCAATGAGTGTGTGCAATGTCCTCAGTAGGCGTATGGCAGAGCCCAACGTAGCCGTTATCGAGCATCACCGCGGTATAGCAGAGGCTCACGCATACCCTCGAGAGCGTCAGGTCTTCTAGCTGGCTTCTCCGCTCCCCGACCAGACCCAATAACTCGTCGACGATCAAGCCCGTACTCCCCGTTGTTCTAAATACCCCTCCACTTTATCAACCACTCGCATGAAGGCCTTGGCTGCTGGAGTTTCGGCATGCTCGATGATGAAGGGTGCTCCTCTGTCTGAATCCTCGCATATCTTTGAATCGATTGGAATCCTTTCGAGGAATTGCACTCCCAGTTCTCCCGCTATTTTTTGACCTCCCCCGCTTCCAAAAATATCAACTTCTGCCCCGCACTTTGGACAAACGAACCCACTCATGTTTTCTATGATACCTAGCACAGGCACGTGCAACTCTCTTGTAAATCCGACGGCCCTCTTGACGACGATTTGGGAAACCTCAGAAGGAGCAGTCACGATAATAACGCCGTCGATGCCGGGCAACAACTGCATCAAGCTAAGGGGTTCATCGCCAGTGCCTGGAGGTACATCTACAAGCAGAAAATCTAGGTTGCCCCATGCTACGTCCGCCAGAAACTGCCTGATCACGCCCATCTTCATGGGGCCGCGCCAGATGACTGGAGTTTCATCGCTCGGAAGCAAGAAATCCATAGAGATGACTTTGATGTCGAGCGGTCCTTTGGCCGGGAAGATGCCCACGCCTTCAAGCCGCCCTGCGGTCAACTCCTGCCCCCTTATGCCGAGTATCTTGGGGATGCTTGGGCCATGAATGTCAATATCTAAAACACCTACCTTGTGACCCTTGCGTGCCAATGCGATGGCTAAATTAGCGGTGATGGTACTCTTGCCGACTCCGCCCTTTCCACTCAGTATCGCCAGTTTATGCTTGATTTTTGCCATCCGTATTTTGATGCGATTCTCCTGCTCCTTTATTTCTTTCATCCTTCCTTCCACTTGCTTCACTTCCATTCAGAATTCCTTTTCGGCGATTGCACAAAATAAGTATATGTCTAGTCAATTTAATGAGGGCTACATACGTATCGTAGAATTCTTCGCCCTACTCGTCGAACTCGTTGATAAGACGATTGGGCCCTACATTTTACTGAGTTCTTCAAGCCTCTTCTTGATCTGGTCCAATTGCTGCTGGAGCGCTGCTGCTTGACCCTCGAGCATTTGTCTTTCTTGTTCCTTCGGGATTCGAGGGATCTCCATGCCAGTTGGGTAAGGTGATGGTGCATATGGCGATGGATAGGTCATGCTCGGCATTGCTGTGGTCGGTGTTGCATACGTGCTGTAGGGTGGCGCGTAGTACGGTATATTTGTCCATGGTGCAACTGTTGGGGCTGACGTTGTGTACGTGCCATATTGGCCGTATGGCATTCCTGGTGCTCCCGTAAAAGGTGTTATGGGACCGTACATTCCCGTCCACCACCGTCTGGGCAACCATGGGAACCATCTGCATCTCCAACCCCTACCCATCCCGCCATAGGGGCCCATTCCAAACGGCATTCATCTCACCTCCTTTTCGAGTTCTTCGAGCCTTCTTTTGATTTGTTCTAGTTGTTGCTCCACCATTCTTGCTTGGCCCCCCAACATCTGGATTTCCTGCTCTTTGGGTATCTGGGGCATTTGCGCTGGAGGAAAACCGGCTGGTGTTTGAAACATGGGGTGCACTGAAGGTGTCTGTGGTGCTGGAATGGAACTTATCGGTGTGAAGCTTGGACACGCGGGGGCGCTGGGATCCACGACAGCACCGTTTAATGTGCAGAATCCATCCCTGAAATTAGCGCAGTTTTCATGAGTAGGAACTGAAATTTGCGCTGGTACTTGTGCTGGGTAAGGTTGAGGCACCTGTCCCGTCTGCATCAAGTATTGTGCGGTTGGCGGCAGTCCCGTTGGACTTCTGCCTACCCATCCCGGTGAATATCCGAACCTCAACCATCCCGGCACACCGGTGAGGTAATACATGTTTCTTCTTCTCCTTCTCCAACCTCCCTGACCGTAAGCCATTTTTCTCATCTCCCATTATGAGCATATGCACATAATTGTATATAAACTTTACTATGCAAAATTACGAAAGGAGACTCGCGGGCATGAAAATAACAGTAGTTTACGACAACGAAGTGTTAAAGAGGGGATTGACGGCGGGCTGGGGTTTTTCCTGTTTAATTAATAATGACATTTTGTTTGACACGGGTGGCGATGGCGTAGCCTTGTTACACAATATGAAGAAATTGGACATCAATCTGAGCAACATAGAATCTGTTGTATTGTCGCACGGACATGGGGATCACACCGGTGGTTTATCGGACCTGCTTGAAGAGAATCAGGATATTTCCGTGTATGTCCTGCCATCGTTTTATACTGCATTAAAAAACCAAATCCCCGCGAAAACAACGCTGGTTGATGTCCGGAAACCGATGTGGATACGCGAAGGCGTGTTCACAACAGGTGGGTTGGGCACTTGCATCAAAGAACAATCGTTAATTTGTTTGGACAAAAGAGGCGTGTTTATGATCACCGGCTGCTCCCACTCCGGAGTGCATGACATCATGAATGTGGCATCAAAGTTTGGCAATATTTACGGCGTTATTGGAGGTTTCCACGGATTTAGTGATTTCGCCCTTCTAAAAGGCGTTAAATTGATTTCCCCCTGCCACTGTACATCATACAAAAGGGAGTTAGCGCACGCGTTCCCGAAACAATACGTGAGGTGTGGTGTGGGGCTGGTGATAGAATGAGGAGATTAAAACCTATAGGGATAATCCACACACCATACAAAAAGGACGGGGAAGCGCCTCACCAAGCTTACAAATCAAAGGAAGTCGGCGAAATCGAAGTTTTTAAGGAGTACGAGGGAGGGCTGAAAGATGTCGAGGGTTTTTCTCACCTCATAATTTTATACATGTTTCACAAATCTGTCAAGCGCTCGGTAAAAAAAGAACATTACCTAAATTCGTTTGGGCTTCTGGTAAAACCTTATCTGGATGATACCCCGCGCGGACTTTTCGCCACGAGATCCCCGAACAGGCCAAATCCAATAGGGCTCACTATCGTGGAGCTGTTGGAACGCAAGGGAAATATCTTGAAGGTGAGGGGTATCGACATGCTCGACGGCACCCCTCTTCTAGACATCAAACCATATGTCCCGAAGTTTGATCATAAAAACAACGTCAAAATTGGCTGGCTGGAGGGGAAGGTGTAACTACGTGAAAGACCTTCCTTTCATATTATTTTATCAAGATCGTCCTCCGTGACTACCCGGATGCCATTCCTCTTCAACAAAGCGGCCGTGACCCCGTCCCCCTTGACCAACCTGCTGGGGGACGTCCCATCGTGAATTTTCCCGCAGCCGCAGGAGGGGCTCCTCGCCTTCAAGATAGCCCCCTTTACGCCTAACGACCTCGCGATTTTCAAAACCTCTTCGGCACCTCTTACCAAGTTTTCAGTCACGTTCCTGCCGCTCTCATTTATGACCCTCGCCTTTCCATCCAAGACCTCAGAACCCCCTCCGCCGATTATCCCCATGGGCTCCCGAAGAGTTCCAAGCCCACCGAGCTGCTCGGGGCAGACGGGGATCAACACTTCCTTCGCGGCTAGCTGCATTACTTTCTCGTTAAGGTTGTTTTGACCATTGTACCTACAGTTAACTCCTAGAAGACACGCACTCACTAACTTCGGGATTTCTTTCGGTGCCTCCCCAACTCTCCACCGTAAACGCCGGCGCTTGCCGATGGCTGCAGCCTCGACTTCCGGCGGGATCCCGATATCGGCCACTATGACCTCGCCCACGTACCCCTTCGCCTTGAGAAATCCCATTTTCATCCTGTGAAAAGTCACAGTGCAAGTTGCCTTGACCGCGACCCCATGTACCTCGCCGGTCGATGGATCCAACCCGGTGGGTGCGTCTACCGAAACTACGGGAACCTTCGACACGTTCACCAAGCGCGCCGCGGAAGCGAAAGGCTCCCTGAGCGGACCCTTTAGGCCAGTTCCGAGCATAGCATCGATAATCACATCTGCACGCTTTAGGTAGCGCGCTACCCGCTTAAGGTCAGGAATGCTTTTAACCACATGGATCTTGACATTTTGCCTCATTTTTTGTATCACATTCCAGTTCAGGCACGCTTCTTCAGTACGGATATCCCCCGGATCCCCGATCAAGAAGATATTTACTTTGGCCCTTTTACTCATCAAGTGTCTGATAGCGACGAGCCCATCCCCGCCATTGTTGCCCGTGCCAACAAAGACTACCACCTTCAATTTGGTACCGAATTTTTCTGTTATGATCCTTGCGACAACGCCCCCGGCGTTTTCCATGCGCAGGATGCTAGGAATCCCGAATTCCGCTGCTTTTCGATCCACCTTGGCCATTTCTTCCGCGGTGATGGCTTCGGCCTTGACTCCTAACATCCTAATCGCCTAGTGAGCCAAGCATCATTTTATTATGATATTGCCGACCTTAGCACCTATATCCCTAGCAATCAATGGGCACTTCACCTTGAGTAAGAAGAAGATATCTGCATCCACTTCACTTAAGGCCTCGTAGTTGCCTTGCCCCTTGCTGATCACGAGATCCGCGTCTTTCAGTTTGTTGATAAATTCCTTCGACCGTCTAGCTGGTCCCGTGTAGGGATCACCGTTGCTAACCACTTCAATCTTCGCAATTTTGTCTATCCCTACGAACCTCGCATCCTCAACCGTTGCATCATTAATGATAGGCCCTCCCTTGACGACAAATGTGATCTCTTTATCCTTCAATTCTTCTAGGAGAATGCGGTCAAAAACAATTTCACCGGCATTGTCTCCCAGATATAAAATTTTTTTAGAACTGTTCAACATTTTTCTAAACTGATTAAAATGATTTATCGCGAAATCCTGAGCTAAAACATCTTCTATAGTTTTCTCGAGATCGAATTTCGAACCGGGCCCGAAGTCGATGATATTTCCAGCTATAGCAAGCTTCGTTGCCGTTAGCAATCTATCTTTAGACTTGGCGACCTTTCGTTTAAGACTTGGATACATTTTTAGAGCTTTTCTGTTGTATTTATCTTTCACTTTCTTGTAAGGGTCATTGTTTTTTGTTACCTCCCTGACTATGCGATGAACCTTGCGAGCGATCTGCGGCGGTATCTTATTTTTTAATGAAGTATTCTCCAGCTCCGATAAAACCGCCTTTAATGTTTTTTCCTGTTTAATTTTGTTCCCCGTAGCCATCTTGCTCGCTTCCAACGCCTGCCTCACGAAACACGGGATGCAATCTAAATAGGTCTTCATTTTTCCACCGAATTATCCAAGACTTCTTCCTAATTTCTCTTTTACCTATTTAATCATATCAAACTTGTTAATAGAACACACATCACACCCAAAACCACGGCCGCCGCCGCCATTTTGGGGTACGTCTTTACCTGTGCTGAAGGTATCAATTCCTCGACAGAGATGTAGACCATAAATCCCGCTGCAAGCGCCAGTGAAGCCCCCAGCCAGCTCAACGATGCTCCTCCCAAGGCTAAATATCCTATGAGAAATCCAGCCACCTCGAACAGTACCGTGGTAACAAGGATGATAAATGACTTCGCTTTTTTCTTGATCAAACCGTATAATGGAACAATTGTCGCAACGTTTTCCGGAAAATCTTGAATTGCAATGGCTAACGCAATAGCGATTCCCAATTCCGCAGTTATTGCAAAACCAACCCCGATTGCCAAACCTTCTGGAATATTGTGCAAGGCTATGCCGATGACCAACATGGTGACGCTTCTCTCAACAGATGGCTTTTCTTTTTTAATTAGCTCAGGATTGATGTGAGGTAGCAAACGATCCACTATCCGCATTATCGCTATCCCAACGAAAAACGAGATTGCTATCAAAAATAAAGGCGCGTATTTTAAGCCTTCTGGTATCAGCTGAAGAAAGGATATGGCGACCATCATACTCGCAGCAAAAGATAAAGAGCCGTATAAAGCGACTTTGCCTAGTTTTTTGATGAGACCTATCAATGATCCTAGGGTCTGCCCGACAAAGATCAAGAACAGTATTAACAAAAGATCATTCATTCAGCTTTCCTCTTTTAAGTTTTGTTTTTAATTTTCACCTGATTTTTTCCTCTAGATTAACCTAGATCAACTCAGCATCTCAAATCTCAATGAGGCTAAGCCTACTGAGACCAACGTGGCCCCCTGCCGCGCCCTCCGCCGGGGCCACCAGCACCGCGCCTTCCCGCGCCTCTTCCACCTGGCGGCCCCTTGTCCACGCGATGAATCGCCATGAGCGGAGCACCGCATCTAGGACATGCCGCTGGCTTAGGCATGCCCCGGGGCACCTCTATGATGTTCCCGCAGGCAAAACATTGAAACTTTTTAGTTGGCAGCGGTGGTGGGGTGGGTGGTTGCGCCATCAGATTTCACCTCTTTTTACAAATATTTCACGAATGTGCGGAACCAGAGCTAATAGTGCAATCCCCGCGGGACTCTTGGGGGATTTTCTCACAAGCGGTTCACCCGAAACGTAGGAGCGCAATAGCTCTTCGTCCATCGGTATCTCCGCAACGATCCCGACCCCCCGATCGCGGCTTGTTTTCACCACCTTATCCTTTAAACCGCCCGGGATGTCGGCCTTGTTCAGGATGACCTCGGTCGGCAGCCCCAGTTCCTCGGTGAGATCTAACATGAACCCCAGATCGTGAGCTCCAAGTGGGGTCGGCTCGGTCACAGCCAGCGCTAGGTCGGCTTCCCAAAGGGCTTGAGCCACCACATTATGAATTCCCGGAGCGGTGTCGACGATTGCGACATCGTATTTGCCATGCTCAAGCTCCTCAGCGGCTCTGAGCATGGTCGCACGTGCCACGATCGGCGACCTCGGCTCAGTCGGCTTGAGTTCGCCCACCACCAGTTTAATCCCATTTGAATCTGTGATGTAGATAGTACCGAGAACTTTCTGACCGCTCTTTATGGCGTCAACTTCACAGACGAGGTGGCACGCTTTGCACCCGGAGCAAAGTTCTTCGAAAAGTGATGGGACTTGCCCCTCAAGGCCCACCAACGCATGTTCCCGACAGACATCCACACACTTTCCACACTTGGTGCACTTCGCCGCATCTATCACCGGCTTAAACATTCTAACCTCTTCGCCGGCGTCCAACTCTGCTCCAAGCAACATCGCGCAACAAGGGCCATCAACATCTGCGTCAACCAACATGACCTTGGAACCTTTCATGCTCAGCCCCACGGCTAAATTCACCGCAACCGTGGTTTTGCCTGTGCCGCCCTTCCCACCGGTGACTGCTATCACGGGCACGCTCACGCGCTTTCTCCTGAGTAATTTCGCTGATGCCCCCCCACCAGACTTCATGGTAAGACCTCATCCTTCACGCGTTTGGCTATCGCGGTCAAGATCTTCGATGCTTCAGCGTTTGGATTAAACTCGGTGACCGGCACCATTTTCACTAGAGCTTTAACAACTTCATAGTCGATGGGGATCTCGCCTAAAATTTGATAACCTAGCTCATGTTTTACCCAGTCCTCAAGCACGCCCCTGAAGTCATCCGAAAGGTTCGCCTTGTTTATCACCACCCCCACCGGAACCCCGAAGTGCTTTATGACTTTGACCAAGCGTTCCAGATCCCGCTTGGCGGCTGGCGTCGGCTCGGTAACGGCAATAACATAGCTAGCCCCTGTAATCGAAGCGATGACTGGACAACCTATGCCCGGTGCTGCGTCAATCACGAGCGTCTTTGCCCCCAAGTCCTCAGCCGTCTTCCGCCCGGAATTCTTCACGCTTGCTACGAGGTATCCCGAATTGTGTTCGCCAAGCCTCAGGTACCCCGTCACCGATGGGAATCCGTACTTAGTATCCTCGATTTTCAGGGTTCCCGTCACCGCTTTTTTCACCTCAACCGCATCGACGGGGCAGACAACCTTGCACACGCCGCAGCCCTCGCACATCAGTCGCACGACGGTTGGGTGGTGGTTATCCATCACAATTGCGCCAAACGGGCATGCACTGACGCAATTACCACATCCGGTGCATTTAGACTCGTCAATCACCGCTTTTTCAGAAGCTTCGATCTCGGTTGAGGAAATTGTCTTTCCACCACCTAGCGCCAACAGAAGGTCAGGCGCATCGACATCTGCATCAGCTGCAACGATTTTAGTCCCGGTTTTGGCCAAAAAAACCGCGAGCGATGCAGCAACCGTGGTTTTACCAACTCCACCTTTCCCGCTCACTACCACAATTTCCTTCAATTATTTGCACCCTAGCGTGAACCGATGAGGTATTGGTTAATAGCGTCCCTAATCCTCACGCCAGGCGGAACCATGACCATTTGGATACCGAATTGGCTAGAGGTCGAGGATGCCCAAGGGCCAAATCGTCCGGCCAAAATAAATTTCACCCCTTCGCTTGCCAACATCTGGACCACAGCGATTCCCACACCGCGAGGTGCAGAAACGAATTGATTCGGCACCACTTTTACATTCTTAATCTCTTTCCCTTCAATCTCGACGATGGTAAAGCTTGGGCACCTGCCGAAGATCGGCGATACCATGTCGTCGAGCTCCCCAGACCCTTGGCTTGCGACACCCACTTTAAAGCGGCCTGTGGGTGGGGTCGAAGGCTTCGGCATTTGTTGTTGA
>Ga0209978_10000510_pt1 | contig 14872 bp, 13 predicted proteins | sample BentaG_FD_182805 | JGI IMG/M metagenome (GOLD analysis project Ga0209978, IMG submission 182805) | Deep subsurface microbial communities from South Atlantic Ocean to uncover new lineages of life (NeLLi) - Benguela_00093 metaG (SPAdes)... | ecosystem: Environmental > Aquatic > Marine > Oceanic >... | reverse complement strand
TAGAATCGCTTAAAAAGCATGTTCCGTTGAAAGATGCTGTCATAGGTCTTCTAGGGCTGGCATTTAAGCCCGGGACTGACGACGTGAGGGATTCTGGCGCAATAAAAATCGTTGAAGTTTTGTTGCAGGAAGGAGCTATGGTTAAAGCCTATGACCCACTGGCAGTCAAGAATTTCAGGAATCTGTTTCCACAAATACAGTATGTCACCAAAGAAGAAGCCTTAAATTCCGATGCCGTACTCATCGTCACCGAGTGGGAAGAGTTCAACAATCTAGACTATAAGGGAAAGATTGTTATTGACGGCAGACGGGTAGCTAAAGCAAGAGAGGCAAGAATATATGAAGGGGTCTGCTGGTAAATGAGAGCGCTGGTAGTCGGTTGTGCTGGATTTATAGGCAGGCACTTAGTTGATAGGTTGTTGAAGGTGAGATATGAAGTGGTAGGGATAGACTGCTTTACTAATTACTATCTAAAAGACATTAAAAATATCAAATACTTTGGATTACCCAAATTTTAGACTTATTGAAAAATGTCACAGTGGTCAGATATTATATATTGGCTTATCGCTCACCGGAATAGCCGAATTGTATCTACATTTTGCTATGTCATAAGCCTGAATTATCCCCTCTTCTTATATTGTTTTCTAAAGTGGAAAAGGCACGGTATCCTGTGGCTAGGAGAAAAAGCCTGCTTCAGCCTTTCCTTTGATTGCGACTACGAAGAGGACGTGAAAGCATTACCGCATTTATTAGATATATTAGACCAATATAGAATACCAGCATCCTTTGCTTGCATCGGGAGATGGATAGAGGAGTTTCCCGACATACATAGGAATCTACTAGATAAGGGACATGAAATCATAAATCATACCTACTCACACCCGGATAATGAAGTTTTGAATCCAGAAAGGAAATTTAACCAACTTAGCCGAGGCGAAAAGAAGGAGGAGATTGAAAGATGTCACCGAGTATGCCACGAACTCCTTAAATATGAACCAATAGGTTTCCGCACCCCCCACTTTGGCAAATTATTTTCTAGCGCCGACTATCAGATCTTAAAAGAGATCGGCTATGTTTACTCCTCCTCCACAGTAAGTATACGAACGTCTGAGAATGGCCAGCCTTTTCTTACTAAGGAAGGAATACTGGAAATCCCTCTCAGCACTTGTCCCAGACATCCCTTTTCCGTTTTCGATTCTTGGCATACAACAAGCGAAAGAACGCCCGGTTCTGTTCACAGATCAAGCAGTGAGTTCGTAAAATTATTCAAACAATTGATTGATCTGGCGATAAGAAGTCATTCATATATCAATTTATACTTTGACCCCCAAGATATAATTAAAGTGGAAGGCTTCGAGCAGATCTTACAATACCTGACAGATAAAAAGGATAGGATCTTTGTTGCTACTTATGATGAGATAAGCAGGACTACGACACGCAATGAGCAACGATAAATCAAAAGATTCCAGAACGAGAGGCCCTTTCCAGAAATTCGCTATAGAGGTTATTCTTGTTGCCATTGCCCAGTTTTTTTCCAGAGGAAGGGGACTAATAGTCTTACCCATTATAGCCAAGTCCTTGGGAGTGGTAAATTACGGTATCTATTCTCAGGTATTGGTTACCATTGGCTTGTTTTCACCATTTGCCCTATTAGGTCTCCATACTGGAATGAGGCGTTTGTTGCCTGGAGAAAAGGACGAGCAAAAAGTAAAGAGCGTTTTCTGGGCAGCGCTGGCAATAATCATGTTCAACAGCTTGGTGTTAGTTGGTGGATTGTATCTCTTCTCTCCCCTCTTAGTAGAGGGGGTTTTTAAGGTTGATGAAGCCGTATTTTTTCTACGGGTGGCCGCTATCCTAATCCCAGTATTTGTCATAAATCAGGTCTTTTTAGAATACTTTGTGGTTTTTAAACAATCAAGGAAATATATGTACCTTTCTCTCCTCAAAGATATTACTTTCATAGGACTTGTTGCCTATTTTCTGCTGAGCAGAGGGGGAGGTATATTAGCCCTAATTATTATCTCTATTGTCACCACAGCGTTATGCCTTTTTATTTCGGCGTTTATTATTATCAGACAACTGGGCCTTTGTCTTCCCCGGTTATCTGGTATAAAAGGATTGAAACCATATTTTGAAGTAAGTCTTCCTTTGTTTATAGGAGGATATGGCCAATGGATAGTACATTCCTCAGATAGGTATGTAATTGGATATTTTATGAATATGGCTTCTGTAGGAATATATTCCCTTGTTTATACATTATGCGGCACGATTATAGTTTTATCGGGACCAATATATTTCGTATTGCTGCCGACAATTTCAAGATTGTGGGACAATGATAAAAAAGATGAGGTTAAGACGTACTTGAAATACACTCTGAAATATATATTCATACTTCTCGTTCCCGCAGCCTTTGGGCTGTCAGTTTTGGGGAAGCAAATTCTAGAAGTGTTAGCTACAGCCGATTTTACCGTTGGCTGGTTTCTAATTCCTATAATTGCCAGCGGTATGGTGATCTTACAAAGTTTATCGGGTGTTGAATACGTTCTTATACTAGTTAAAAGAACTGATATTATTTTGAAGGTGGTAATGCTGACTGCTGTGGAGAATATTATCTTGAATATCATTTTGGTGCCCGTTCTAGGGATCTTGGGAGCTGGTATTGCAACCTTCATCACCTATCTCACCCTTGCCGTTATCATCTGGAAGGTGGCAGCGCGATACCTTAGAGTTGGATTGGATTACCTCTTGATAGGGAAGGTCGTCTTCGCCTCCGTGCTAATGTCGCTGGGGGTATATTTCTTCAACTTTGAAGGTATCTCGGGGCTTCTGATCACTATTTTGGCTGGTGCCCTGCTATACTTTCTAATCCTGTTTATCTTAAAGGGAATTAGCATCAGAGAAATTAAGTTGATAGTGGGAAAAGGTTAGTAGTTTGCTAAAAGACAATGGTCGTCCCACTCAGTGACTCTGTTTTCAATTATGAAGACTATCTAATGAAGTCAGTTTGATTAATAGGGAGCAGGATAGGTCGAAAGGAGCTTTGGTATGCAAAAAGAAATCATTAATATTCTTGTCTGTCCAAAGTGTAAAAAACCCTTAAACCAAGATGAAAGAAGACTAGTATGCAGGCAGTGTAATCAAGTTTACAACATCGATAAAGGGATAATTAATTTTCAAGTTGAACTATTGGAAGAGATTAAAGCTCTTAGCTCCGAATATATGGATATGGAGGCTGATTATTACGATAAAATTCACCTCCATATGTCACAGGAGAATGATTTGTTTCAAGGAATTATTAAGGAGGTTAGCACTTCAGGTAAAATCATACTCGATGTTGCCACTGGAACTGGATTTATATTAGACAATTTTGAAGCTCTAAATAAGGAGGGGAAATTTCTCTGTCTGGACATTTCTCGTAATATGCTTAGAAGAGCCATACAAAAGCATGGAAAGAGAATTGCTTTAGCCCTAAGGGCAGATGCTGAATGTATTCCTATAAAAGATAGTAGCATTGATATGGTAACAATTTCCTCTTCACTTCACCATCTTCCTAACCCCCCGAAAGCTTTGCAGGAAATTTATAGAGTGTTAATGCCTGGAGGTATTTTTCTCATATTTCATGAACCTACAATAAGTCCATCACTTGGGTTTTTATTTAAGTATTTCAACAGAATATGCACGATATATAATAATTTAAGACCAAAAACTAAAGAGGAGATAGAAAGAAAGAGGAGAGTAAAAGAATATGCAAAGGAGATTTTTGGAATTGAGGAGGAGGCAGCTTTCCAAAGAATGCAAGATTGGAATCGAAGAATCACTGCGCAGGCGGGCTTTAACCCCAGCACTTTGCTAAGTAATCAGCTGTACGAGATACTGAAAATACAACATTATTATTCGAAGAAAACAATGATCAATGAACTTAAGGGCATTCTATTTCCTAGTGAGGGAGAGTTATTTTACATTGTGGCAAAGAAAAGGATTAGGAAATAATCTTATAATATCGAGAACACCATAGAAGTTTAGCAGGAATCTCCCTTTCTAGAATTCTGGACACGAGGCAATATATTTACAAAAGGAGAGACCAAGATATGCCCCACAGTCAGTTTTCCTTGGAAGTATTAGAAAGAGTAAACGGGGAGTGGTGGAATTCCCTGGTTCAGAGCGTCCCTGAGGGAACAATCTTCCAGACAACATGTTGGGCAGATTATTTGAAAGAATGGGCAAACGTAGAGCCTCTTTACATCACAGTCAGTAATAAAGAAAATAGGGTGGTAGGGCTACTCTTGTGCTTTAAGGAAGCCTACCTAACGAATATCCTCTCACGAAGACCCTTTGCCTCAGTCACCACTTCGCTGCTAAGAACGTTGACACCCATATATACGTGGAGAGCAGGACCATTAATTTTAGAAAAAAAGTCTTGGAGGGAGATAATAGACATAACTATAAATAAATTAAAAGGTATGGCTGGTGCAAATGCTATTTCATTTAATCTCACACTCCCTCCTTGTGAGTTGCCTCAAGAGGAGGCAAGAGAGTATCTTATTGAGAACGGATTTAAGGCAACCCACTGGGCAACATTCTGTGTAGACCTGACCCCGGATAAGCAGGTGCTATGGGATAACCTAAAGAAAACCGCTAGGCGAGCCGTAAGAAGATGCCAAGAAAAGGGAGTAGTGGTAGAAAGAATAACTAGTGAGGAGGACTTACAGAGATATTTTGAGCTTCTTTTAGAGACAAGGAGAAGACTGGGGTTTAACCTTCCTCCTCACTTCCCAAATACTATAATGTGGAGACACCTGCGACAGAGAGAAGCGGTGGAGGTTTTCGTAGCTAAGCAGGATAATATGTGGCTTGCTGCTCTTGGTGTTTTCTGCTTCAATAATATCCTGAGGGAGATTGCTGCTGCTCAGTCGAATTACAGCCTTGACAACAATATATATGCTGGTGACCTCATTAAGTGGGAAGTAATTAAATGGGGACACAAACAGGGGTACAAAACATATGATTTAGCTGGTGTATCCCCAGACCCCAGGACAGCCAAGGATAAGAATATATACCAGTTCAAAGCTAAATGGGGAGGAAAGTTAATTAATTATTGTACATATTATAAGCAATTCTCGGGGGTTAATAAACTCCTTGCCTCTGCAATTTCATTATCGGTTGGGTTGCTAGAGCGTATGTGGAGGAAATAGCAAAGATGAATAACTCCTACTGGGATGATTACAACCGCAGAATATATGAACAGGAACATATGCAGGTTAGTCTAGAGCACCGTGGTTTTCGATGTGGTTATAACGAAGAGATGGTATCACTAAGATTCAAAATATTGGAGAAATATTGCCGGGGCAAAAGGGTTGCTGATTTGGGCTGCGGCACCGGTTCCTACTTGATACCTCTAGCTAAGATAACGAAGGAGATTGTGGGGGTCGATTTTAGCCGGAATATGTTAAATACCCTTCAAACCAAGCTTAATAACCAGCCCCATAACAGCATCCAAATATATCACGAAAACATTAAAAATATTTCATTAGAAACTGCGTCTTTTGATGTTGTCTATTCGATTGCCACTTTATATTATGTTTCCGATGTTGGGAAGGTAGTTCTAGAGATGAATCGGATACTGAAAAAGGGAGGTATCGCTATTTTTGAGCTTGGGAACCTTTGGAGCTTGAATACTATAATTACCCGCAAAGCACCAACTGGAGTAAAGTCATTTCATGTCAGCCTGGGTAGGATGTATAAAATTATCAAGCAAGCTAAGTTTAGGATTTTAAAGCACAGGGCATTCCAGTTGCTACCTATGCAAAGCGGACCAATCTATCTGCTGCCATTGGTAAGCAGCAAATGGAAGATAATAATGAGCAAGAAAATTAAAGAACGAATGCTAGACGAGATTATGAGTAGCTCCTTTTTATTTAAGCATCTTGCATTTAGGCACCTTTTTGTTTGCCAGAAGGAAGAGACCACATGATTAAAAAGGCTTTAACTTTTCTATATACCCTGCCAAGAACCTTCTACAGAATCCCTTTCCTGGTTCCTTATTGGGACTCCAGGGAACTGAGGGCGATGGCAAATGTAGCATTAAATAGGAAAGTAATCGATGGTGAATATGAGGAGCTTTTCGTTCAAGAATTTTGTAACCTTATTGGTGTGAAATATGGAATTACAACTAATATGGGGCGAAGTGCAATTGAACTGACTTTAAGAGGGTTAGGTTTGGGCAAAGGCGATGAAGTCATCCTACCCACATTTATCTGCCGTGGTGCTATAACACCGATCATTAAAGCAGGGTGCACACCCATTTTAGTAGATATAGATGATGATTTTAACATCAGTCCACAAAGCATAAGGGAGCATATTACTGAAAAAACGAGAGCAATAATTGTTGCTCATCTATCGGGGAAGGTTGCCAAGATAAAAAAGATTAAGGACATAGTAAAAAATAGGAATATTTTTGTGATTGAAGATGCCTGTCAGGCTACAGGAGCTAAGCATAATGGCAGATATTTAGGAACATTGGGGGACGTCGGTATATTTTCCTTCGGGATGGGCAAAAATATGATGTCTACCGCTGGTGGACTTCTAGTGACCAACTCTGAAGCGCTATATAATCACATTCAAAACCCAAAAATAGAAAGAGAGCATACAGGGGAAGTCCTTCGCCGTGCAGCTCATCGCGTAGTTAAGTTTCGTTTTCGCCGATATACATTGCCTCTCTTCATTGTAATGAGCGCTGCCAATAATATTATCCGCCATCCTGGCCGAGCAACCTACGATTATAGACTGTCAAAGATATCAAATATGGATGCCGCATTATTACGAATTCAACTGGGCAAATTGGAGGAGATAATAAAGAAAAGGAGGGAGAACGCAAGAATCTTGTGCCAGAGGTTATCGCAGATAGAGGATATCGCCATCCCGTATTTTAATGACGAGCATATATTTACTAAATTTATCATTACCTTTAAAAGAGGGAGCAAGCCAACGAGAATAGGGTTATGCAAAGAGGTACAGAGATTTACGGAATACTTAAGAAAAGCTAGCATCGAGGTTGAGCGGACTTATACTCCACTACACTTGCGGGAGAGTTTTCAGGGATACTGTAAAGGTAGATTGCCTTACTCTGAGTATTTATACTGGAGGTCAATTACTCTCCCTGTTCACCCCAATCTAGGGGAAGAGGATATGATATATGTAAGTAAAATCGTGAAGTCGTTTTTCAGCGAGAGGAGGGCGGAAGCCGCGTGAAGGAAAGGAAATATTTCTGCGAGGGCAGAGAATTAGATGAACAGCAATTTTTCAACAAGCTGCGAAGAGAGTCTAGTGTTTCAAGGATTCAAAAAACTGTCAAAATGTTAGAAACCGGAGAGTATGCCTTAGATATTGGATGCTACATAGGACATATGACTATCAAGATAGCCGAAAGGTATAAGAAGGTAATTGGAATTGACATACTACCTCACAATATTAAATATGCAAGGCAGTTGTTTGCCAGACCGAATATTGAATATATGGTCATGGATGCTCAGAATATTGCATCTAATTTCAAGGCGGAGACTTTTGATTGCGTAGTTCTTACAGAGGTTCTAGAGCATATAGCCAATCCTTATTTGTTGATTCAAAGTTGTCATAGGTTGCTTAAAAAAGACGGAATTATGATTGTTTCTACACCTAATGCCTTGTCTCTCAAGTCTTATATAGACTATCTTACATTAAGGAGTATTACTCACGCGGTTAAACGCCTTGAAAGCACAGAGATGGGAGTAGGGACACAGGTAGATCATATTTTTAACTGGGATCCCTTTAGTCTAGCCAGGTTTTTCATAATGAGTGGATTTAAAATTAAGAAACTGGATTTTGCTGGAGCCTATTTGCCTGATAAGATCCGATGGCTTGCTAGGATACTTTTACGAAGAGACCTTGCTGAGCCTAAGTGGTTGCTACCGATTCTTGGCAGATTTGCTTGCCAGACAATATTCAAGTTCTCTAAATCATGAGGAGAAGGTGGTGAAAAAGCTTGTTGTTTTTCCCAATGACCCGATATTGGCTTACTACAGGAAAGGGGAGATAAAGCCCAGATACTTTAATTCAGGCAATTTTTTCGACGAGGTCCATATTATCTCTCTCTGTGATCAAGAAGTTGAAGTGGAAAAAGTCCAAGAAATTGCTGGGCAGGCAATCTTGAAAATTTATGCCATTGGTGGTTTTTCTTTGAGGAAGCCTTGGGGTTTTTTAAAATTTAGGCAAAGTGCACTGAAACTGGTAACTGTTATTAAACCTGATGTTATTCGAGCTTATAATCCCCAACTAATGGGCTACCTCGCAGCTTTTTGCGGTAGAAGGTTGGGCATTCCCTCGGTATTATCGCTTCACAATGATTATGATGAACTGAGAAAGTTCCAGCAGGGTGCTTCAGTTAAAAAATGGTTATGGCGGCTTACCGGGGATAGATTTTTTAACTCATACTCGCTCTCTAAAATTACTAAGGTAATTTGTGTTAGTAATTTTTTGACATCCTATGCAAAAAAATATGGTGCCAAGGATATAGAAGTGATTTATAACAAGGTGTATAGCAGCCAGTTTTATACCAAGAGGAATTACAATCAAAAGAAGACGAAACCCCGGATATTAAGTGTGGGGCGTCTTGCTCCACAAAAAAATCAAGAATCCTTAATTAAGGCTGTTCTGAATCTGGATGTGGAATTACACTTAATTGGGGACGGGATTAATTATAATAAACTAAAACTACTTGCTGAAAACTTGGGCATTAAAGAAAAAGTTAAGTTTATCAAGTCTGTTCCCCATAAGGAAATTCAGAATTATTACTGGGAGGCAGATATATTTGCCATGTCTTCCTCCTGTGAAGGCTTTTGCATTCCGGTATTGGAAGCGATGGCCTCTGGCCTGCCGGTGGTAGTTAATAACAAGGAGCCTTTGCCAGAGGTGCTGGGAGATTCTGGGATTGTGGTTGAGGACAATCCTCAGGCTTTTGCGAAAGCCTTCAAAGAATTGTCCTCCAATTCACAGCTACGAAGAGAGCTTGGAGATAAAGCCCACAAAAGAGCTTTGGATATAGATGGAGAAATTATGGAAAGAAAAGAGATGGAACTCTACAGGGATTTAGTAGCACAATGTAAATGATTTTAGAGGCTGGGATAAGCTATGAAAAAAGTGTTATTTGTTTCCTATAATTTCCCCCCACAACTCTCGCCTGAATCCATCCAGGCCTCCAGATATGTTAAATTTCTTCTTCAATATGGTTGGGTACCCTACGTTGTGTGTGCTGATGAGGAGTCTATGTGGGCAGGAGCTATAGACAAGAGTATGCTGCACCTCTTACCTTCAAATATAAAAATACTAAAGGTAAGGTCTTTTGAACCTCGGATATTCATGTTGGCACTACGTAAATTCCTACCCATCCTTCTAAAGCTGCCAGATGGTAGAATTGGATGGTATCTGCCAGCATATAAGAAATCGCTGACTCTACTAGAAAGGGAGCGATTTGATCTGATACATTCTCGTGCAATGTGCTTTACCAGCAATCTAATAGGACTAAAGTTAAAGAAGGAAACGGGACTACCTTGGGTAGCCCATTTTAGTGATCCGTGGGTTGATAATCCCTATATTCATTATGGCAGATTAGACAGTTATATTAATCGAAAACTAGAAAGAGCAGTAATGGAGCGGGCAGATGCCATTGTCTTTGTCTCTGAAGAAATGAGGCAATTGATTATGGGTAAGTATCCTCTAGAAGTAAGGAGGAAAAGCACAGTAATTCCCCACTGTTATGATCCCGAATTAGTCTCTCACCCTTCCTCTTCAAAGAAGAATCCCAAGACTACGTTTACCTACACTGGTAATTTCTATCGTATTAGGACTCCACTGGGATTATTCCAGGCAGTATACAGCATCTTGAGCAAACAGCCAGAAATTCAAGATTCTATTAACATCCAGATTGTAGGCAGTATGCCCAAGAATTATCAAGATACTATCTTGAAACTAGGCATTGATAAAGTGGTATCAGTGGTTGGCACTGTTACCTATCTGGAAAGTCTAGAATATATCCGAAATGCAGATGTATTATTGCTAATTGATGCCCCCTCAAAGACGCCAAGTGTTTTCTTACCTCTAAAACTAGTTGAGTATGCCGCTTCTAAAAAGCCTATATTGGGAATTACACCTTTGAAGGGAGCATCAGCTTCGCTTGTTAAACGCCTGGGAGGTGTAGTGGTTTCCCCTGAGAACACTATTGATATAGAAGAAGGAATTTTAACCCTTTATCAAAGGATTAAATCTAATAAAATGCCAGAATGCCTTCATTATGATAATGAAATCAAGCAATACAATGCACTGAATACAACCAAAACCTTAGCTGGCCTATTTGACAGCGTTTGTTAACGAAAGACGGCCTATGTACAGTATCCACAGTGCATATGGTATAGAGATAAAATCCTAATTCAAAGTATGTTCTCTTTCTTCAAACCTAGAGAGCTTGATAATGTCGGTTAATTCACATTTTGTGTTCTTGTTACATATTTTATGGCTTCAATTAAGCCTTGAGTTGTTTTATCCAGATTGAACTCATTCTCTATCATCCTACTCGAATTTCCTCCCATCCTCCGTGACAGCTGTGGATCCTTAAGAATTTTCCTTAAAGCTGCATAAAGTCCATCCACATCTCTATCTTTAACCACATAACCGTTCACTCCGTCTCTTATTAAGTCTGCCGAAGCTCCACTTTTCTCTGTTGCGATAATGGGAAGTCCTGAGGCCATAGCTTCGCTCACAACTATGCCAAATCTTTCATAGAGACTGGGGAGTATGAAGACATCTGCTATGACATAATAAGAGGGAAGACTCTCAGGTTGGATAGCATCTATAAAATGTATATCCTTTACCCCGTGGCCTTTTTGCATAAGCTCTTCTCTCTGGGGACCATCCCCTATAAGGACCAGGCCCGTATCTTTCTCCTCCCCTTTCAACTTACTGAAAGCATCCAAAAGGTATTTCACTCCCTTCCTCTTTATAAATTGGCCAATATATAGTATTACCTTGTTGCTTTTTATATCTAATTCTCCCTTAATTACCCCTTTTTGACCCTTTAACCTCTCACTCTCAGCTTTAAAGAACTCTACATTTCCCACATTTATAGCAGTAAAAACCCTTTCTCGTGGTATACCAAAGGATGTGACATAATCCTTTGACCTTGTTCCATAAACTACGAACGCGTTGGAGAATTTCATAAGTAGTTTTATAATGGGCATAGCTATTTTTCTTAAAGTTGAAGGCTCGTCCTGAAGTGTATTGCCTATCCATAGGATGACAGGTTTTCGCTTTATTTTAGAAACGAGAAAGGCTATATAACTCGATAGTGAGGCAAAACCACCTATAATCATTACATCGTAAGGTCTTTTTAAAAGTGCAAAAGCTAGGGTAGGATTTGTGTGGAAGCTAAAAGATTCTTGCGTGGCTTTATTCTGAAAGCCTATTGCCAAATCTGGAAGGATTTTATAGTTAAAACCTTGATATACCTTGGTTTTCCACCCTCTTTTCTTCTCCGAGGAAGCCATAAAGGATAAAGGCATACTAAGCTTATATTTCTATTTGACGAAAGGTGAAAAAATACATTTCCTTACTGCAGTGGCCGACATGAATATGCGTAACAATGAAGTGAAAGCAGCAAGAAAAGAATATTGGAAAGCATTTATGCTCAATCCTTTTAGCATTAGAAATAATGTAAATATCACATTATCATATCTTGGTAAAGGTACATGGACTGCAGGGCACAGAGTTTACGAAACTCTTAGGTTTTCTTAGTGGTTTTTCAGGTTGACCAGTATGTTTCTGTACCTCTCCACTGCTTTGTCAAAGGTGTATTCCCTCTCAACAAGGCGACAGGCATTGTGGGCAATTTCCCCAAGCCGGGGGTGATTCAGAGCCCGGATGATATTTCTGGCGATACACTCTGGAGAGTTGTTTTCCATAATGAATCCGGTGTCACCCTCCTTTATCACATCTGGTACGCCACCGACAGGAGTAGCTAGAACCGGGGTGCCGCAGGCCATGGCTTCAAGTATTATATTGGGCAGCCCTTCAGTGTACGAAGGCAAAACAAGTAATTTTAGTTTATTCAAGTAATCAGGTAGCTCATCATGAGGAATCCAGCCAACAAACCTGGCTTTATTATTTAAATTCTCTTCGTCCAAATATTTCTCAATTTTACCTTTTAGCTGCCCATCTCCGCCTATTACGAACTCAACATCACTCTTCTTTGCCAATACCCGTGGAATAGCTTCAAGTAGGTTGGGGACACCTTTTATCTTGCTTAAAGCTCCTATATAACCAATCAGATTGTCTCTCTCATCAAATTTCTTTTTCACTTTGAACTTGTCAAAATCTATAAAATGCTTCTGGGCTATTGAGATTTTGTTTCTGTATTTCTGCAAGCTGTGCTCGTCAACCAACCTTTCCGAATACATTATAATTCTATCTGATAAATGATAGGTGATACCTTGCAGAAGTGCTAAAACCTTGGCGAGAGGATCGCCTTGGGCTTGAGCCACCTTCAATCCAGAACCAGCAGAGGCTACTATAACTCCTTTTCTCAGTAATTTCGCAGTTAGCATGGGTAGTACCAATCCTTCCCCACCGATAAAGAAAATCCAAAAGTCTACATTCCTGGTTAACTTCATCAATTGGCATGAAATTCTTGATTGTGTCCAAACATAATTTACGGCTCTGGTAAATATAGCTCTTGCCATTGCGCTGTGTTCTACTCCATATAGGTAAACATCCTTGTTCTCGGCAAAGAGGGTAGCGCCGGCACCGCCGGTGATAAGATGAAGTTCGCTCGACAGGGGGGAGAGTATGTCTACTAGATTTGCCAGCGGGACAGCACCAGCTTGGCTGACAGGAAAAGTGACTATACCAATGCGTAAATCCATTCTCCTCATTTACTGTAGCGCTCCAAACTCATCTTTCTCGTATAAAATGTGCTGGTACACCACCATACACCGTATTTGCCGGTACATCTTTATCAACGACGGAGTTGGCAGCTATTATGGCTCCATCTCCTATGGTAAGTCCGGGCAGAATAATCACCCTGGCTCCTGTCCAGACGTTTTTGCCTATCTTCACCGGGGCACAGAACATCCCTTGCTTTCTAATCGGCGTATCTTTGTCCTTTGATATATGAGTGGCAGTTAATATAATCGATTCGAATCCTATTATGGTGTCATCACCTATTTCCACACTCCCCCTGCCATCGAGGGTAACGTCACGTGGTATTCCCACATTGTCCCCAAGCGTAATTCCTTGAGGATATAATAATCTCACGCCTGTGGAGATACGTGTACCGACCCCAACATGGTTAAGCAGCCTTTTCAGTACGCCATTCCTGAGCTTTACGCCCAAACCGTAGGGTATCTTTGAGAGTAGATGGGTGTATATTAACCACAAGACTAGGCTAGAGAAGCTATTCCCGTAAACATGAGGAATTTCCATACATTTTCCCTCATCTTCAGAATGATAGGTTTTTAAGTCTTATATCAAACTCAGTCTTATCCTTGAGGGCTTAGTGCTTCGACAACACAGCTTTCATAGATGTCCTCTACCTGCTCGCTTATTTTCTCCCAGTTGAATTTCTCACGCACCAATAATTTACCCTTCTCACCAAACTGCAGTCGCATCTGGTCATCACTCAGAATATCCAATAATGCTTTGCCTAATGCATCTTTATCATAGGCAACGGCAAGTCCCGCCTGACCATCAATTACATCGGCTATGCCACAGCGGTCAGTTACAATTATTGGCGTGCCACAGGCACACGCTTCAAGAAGTGTTCTACCAAATATCTCATAGGCTGAAGGCAGAACATATACATCGGCATCAATATAGGCTGCCAATTTATCCCTCCCATAAAGAAGGCCGGTGAAAAGAACCTTTTCTTCAATCTTTAATTCTTGTATCAACTTTTTCAACATTGGCAGATACCCATCATCTGGACCGGCGATTACAAGTTGAATATTATTATAGTCTTTTACCAAGGTAGCAAAGGCTTTTGCTAAAAGATCGGGTCCTTTGATCTTATGTATTCTGCTCAGGAAAAGAACTATCTTTCGGCTGTTATTTATCCGCCACTTTTTTCTGAATTCTCCTCTTTGCGGCAAATTTTCAAATTCAGCTAGGTCAATACCGTTAGGCACAATTTCAATCCTATCTTGGCTTACCCCCATGCTCTTATATTGCTCAGCTTCTATCTGGGTAAGCGCGACTACTTTTGAGGCATCCCTCAGCAATCTATATCCCCAGAGTATGTCGTATATTTGTTTCAACCTTTGCTTGGCCATTATTCTGGGCAGGGAGCCTCGCGTCTGGAGCACGTACGGTGTGCCGTATTTCCTGGCAAAGTGATGAACTATGAGATTTTGGAGAGTGCGGTATTCATGCATATGAATTATATCGAAATTCCTGAGACTATTCCTTAAACCGAAAATCATACCTGGTGAAATAAAAATCTTGTCACGATAGGCAATAGTATTGCTCAAATTTCTGAATCGCCTTACCTCTATTCCGTCTATTATCTCTTGTGTCTCTCTTACTCTATTCCTGCCATTGAGTGTATCTGTGGTAAACACAATTACCTCGTGGCCTCTCTTGACCAGTTCTTTGCAGAGTCCATATACATTTCTGGGGGGGCCACCATATGCCCAGGCTGGGTAGAAATAAGGTATTACTTGTAGGATTCTCATGTTCTGCTAAAACCTGGTGCTGGCTTCTATTCTATCGCGATTTTCTACAATCCAGTCGTATGTCCTCTTTATTCCGTCTTTCATCTTTACCTTGGGCTCATAACCCAGAACCCTTCTTGCCT
>Ga0209978_10000509_pt1 | contig 14881 bp, 20 predicted proteins | sample BentaG_FD_182805 | JGI IMG/M metagenome (GOLD analysis project Ga0209978, IMG submission 182805) | Deep subsurface microbial communities from South Atlantic Ocean to uncover new lineages of life (NeLLi) - Benguela_00093 metaG (SPAdes)... | ecosystem: Environmental > Aquatic > Marine > Oceanic >... | reverse complement strand
AGATCCAAAGATAATCCAGGAGATAATAGATGTCGTAAGCATTCCTGTAATGGCAAAAGTACGTATCGGACATTTCGTTGAAGCACAGGCTTTAGAAGCCCTTGGTGTCGATATGATTGATGAATCAGAAGTACTGACTCCTGCAGATCCATTCTATCACGTGGATAAACGACTGTTTACCATACCTTTTGTCTGCGGATGTCGTAATCTTGGTGAAGCGGTTCGTAGGATATGGGAGGGAGCTGCAATGATCCGTACGAAAGGAGAAGCAGGCACAGGAAACATCATTGAAGCAATACGTCATCAACGAATGGTGACAAGTATGATAAAAACCTTAAAGGATATGGAGAAAACAGAATTACAGGCACTTGCGAAGGAGTATTCGCAAAGTTATGTGAACTCAATTAAAACACTGACTAACCAGAAAGTACAAGATTCAAGCATTATTTTTGAAAAATACAGCTATGGCTCTGTAAAAAAAGAGATTGTTGACATCTTAAAAGAGATTAAAGAAATCCAGCGTCTTCCTGTAGTAAACTTTGCTGCAGGTGGCATTGCAACTCCAGCGGATGCAGCACTTATGATGCAGCTTGGTAGCGACGGCGTGTTTGTTGGATCTGGAATCTTTAAATCAGAAAACCCCAAGAAACGAGCAAAAGCAATCGTTGAAGCAGTTGCACACTATGACGAGCCGGAAGTGATTGCAGAAGTAAGCAAAGATTTAGGAGATGCAATGCTAGGTATTGAAATAGAAACTATTCCTAAAGATCAACTCTTGCAAAAAAGAGGCTGGTAGAAATAGTTGCTGTTGGTGTTTTATCTATTCAAGGAGCAGTACCGGAACACATAGAATCATTAAAACATGCTTTTGAAGAGATGGATATCTGTGGAACTGCCGTAGTTGTAAGACAAAAAAAAGACGTCAGAGAAATCGATGCGTTGATTATTCCAGGTGGAGAAAGCTCAACTATTTCTAAAATATTGGCTAAATCAGGCATGTATGATGCTATTGTTCAAAGAGTAAAAGATAATACTCTTCCTATTATGGGTACGTGTGCTGGATGTGTACTACTCGCAAAAAAAATTGTTGGAAACAAAGGAGAAATAACATCATTACGTGTGATGGATATTGAAGTAGAAAGAAACGCGTTTGGACGGCAAAAAGAATCATTTGAAAAAAGTATTGAAATCAAAGGGTTTTCAAAACCATATCATGCTGTTTTTATCCGTGCACCAGTCATTAAAAAGGTGTGGGAAACATGTGAAATTCTTGCAGAAGTAGATAAAAAAATAATAGCAGCCAGGCAAAATGAATTCCTGGCTTTTTCGTTTCATCCTGAGCTTACAGACGACCCTCGATTACATCGATATTTTTTAAAGACGTTCATCTAAGCTTTCATTATCGCCAGCAGGAAGATTCCAAGGGCAATCAATGCTCCGATTATTGCACCGACAACTGATGAGATGCCTAGAAGCGTAGTTCCTGCAAGATGTATCGAAGGCTCTCCTAAGAATGATAAAACTTCGACAAACCAGAGGAATAAAAATCCAACCACAAGACCAATTACAATAAGAATTGCTCCTACTGCTCTGCTTTTACCTGATCCGAAATATGCAGTAAAGATACCTGCGATCACACTAGCTACTGCAAACACCAGCATTAACATGCTTAGCAAGTAATGATACCATTCACACATTTTTTATCTCTCCCATAATACTTTCCCGAAGAAGGGATGATCATTAGGATATATAAATATTTTTGATAGTATATCTTGTTTTAGGCTTTCATTATTGCAAGTAGGAAGATTCCAAGGGCAATCAAGGCTCCTATTATTGCACCTATCACTGCTACGACGCCGTTGAGGACTGATCCACAAAAGTTCATTATATCCGGTGGCGCACCAATGAAAGATGTCAGAAATCCAGCACCCCATAGGAATATGACTCCAACAATTAATCCTATTACAATCAAGACTGCTCCAACTGCTCTGCTTTTACCTGACCCGAAATATGCAGTAAAAATACCTGCGATCACACTAGCTACTGCGAACACCAGCATTAACATGCTTAAAAAATAGTTCAACATTTTTTTTTCCTCCCTAAAATTTTGTTCCTGTAAGTGTTTTTGTATCAATTACACCTTCTATTGATCGTATTTTATTTACAACAATATCTCCTAGACTTTCGAAATCATCAGCTTCAATTTTTGCAATGAGATCATATTCTCCAAAGAGTGGATGGAGCTCAATGATCTGCGGTACTTTTGACAGTTTATTATATACTTCGTGTTCATGTGCAGGTGCAGCACTTATGAGTACGAAACCTATCGCCATAAATTAACTACCTCTCGTCACCCTTATATTTTTATGAGATATAAACTTTATTAAAAAATGCTAGGTTATTACTTCGATTCTCCATTCAAATGTAATCTCCGTTCGAAACAGTATATTTATCATATTCTATCATTGGAATCCGGCCACTTAAATAGTGACACCAATACATATCTCAATATCCGTTTAAATCATCATTAAATGATTCTATCAAAACTAATTAGTTGTATTGTGTATTTATTATTTATTTTAAAGGTGCGTAATGTTGTTTTCTCTGCTGGATTAGTAGTCCCTTATAAATCCTCTCTATCTCTTTGAATAAATTTTCATTATTTATTCTAGCCTTACTCTTAATGTAAGCTGTTATCGCTGCTCCCCCGGCTCCAACTCCCTCTCGGACAACTCCTTTTTCATAAGCTCGGAGTCCTTCATATTTTGAATTTGCAAATGAGAGTTTAGTTGTTATTATCGGAACAGGATAGATCTCGTTAACAAGCTCTATGATGTTAGATGTTTTATCGTTTATAATCCAACTAGTTGTTGCAATAACTAGATTGTTCATAACCCTTTTTTCTATTTCCTTGATTACAGACAATACTGCAGTCATCTGAGTTCCTCCAGCCATTAACACTGGCACTTTTTCAGCTGCCCCAATGCACAAACCTGCATGAACAGGAATCATAGGGTCTCCCATTTCCTGTATCACATTAAAAACATTATTATCGCCCAATTTTTTTAGGGCTTCTTCAACTATTTTCTTTTTGAGTGTATGCGGATTTCCAGGCATCGAACTGCTCACCTTGTCAAATGCATCATAACCCAAACCAACCAATACGCCTAGAGCAGTTGTTGTCCCACCAGCAATGCTCTCCCCAGCAACTAAAAAATCACATAAATATGCCAGATTTTTTCCAAGTACCTTTGCTTTTTCTATTGTTTTTTCAGGGTTTTTAACGGCATATCTTTTTCGGATGTCTTTACCAGAGGTCCCTCCAACATCAACAAAAGGAATCTGAGGTAACACATTTAACCCAGCGTTAATTGGTAAGAAAGGAATATCTGCTAATCTAAGAGATGCTCTCGTTATTATCGCAGGAGTTGGTATTCCATCTGGTGTGACTGGTACCCCATCGATACATTTACATCTCCCAAGTTCAAGAAGTTCAACATCAGCAGGGGGTGTATAATCAGTTATATCCGGGTTTTCACCTGCTGCTGAGATGCCTTTAATTTTACCTGTTTCTGTGTTTGCAATTACACAGGTAAATAAGGGGTTTTTACCCCAAATTTTTCCAATTATTTGTTTCGCTTTTTCTTCTTTGTTTACAAATAGTAGTTCATCATACATATCTACACCTTCCAATATTTTAATATACGCTTTACTTTAATCAAGGACGATTTTATCGCCAATTAAAACGAAAAGAGCAGCAATAACTGCATTTTCTGCCTTCTCATAACTATTATCAGTTCCGATAAGCAGAACATCTCCTTCTCTAAAATCATATGATTTGTATAAATTATCATTCCTGATTTTCAATTCAGTCTGATCTGGAAATATTAATTCGTTGTTTTTCACTATCAAAACTGTTGCACCAAGCGAACCAATTTTTATTGCTGCATCTCTTTCATTTATACCAAGTCTTACGTTCTTAGCAGTATCTTTTACTAACACCGCAACATCCTTACCTCCAATCGTTAGATCTTTAGCATCGATAATTTTTGGTCCTAAAACAAAATTGTGTAATGTTGTAACAAATTCTTCTCCTTTTTTTGATAAATTGTGACCTTTTGCAACTGCAGAAGTTACATAGTCTTTTTCCATCAAATATTTTAAAACACTTCTAACACTACCCTCCCCCAGACCTAGTTTTTTCACAAGTTCTTTTCTACCTATTCTTCCTTCTTTTTCAAGAATTAAAAGAGTTCGTAAAATATGAACCCTATCAAATTGTCTCTGTGGTCCTTTCATTTATAGCCATCTCCAACTCTTTTTTTGTATTAATATTAACAGTTTGTTTGCCTTTTATTACATACAAATAATCTTCTCCTTCAGATACAATATTTATCCCAACAGGAACAAAACCGTTCATAGTAACGGATGGAGTAAACCCCATATCTGCATAGTCTTTCAAGGGTACAACAACAGATATAGACAGGTTAGTTTCCTTATATTTAGTTAAAACCTTCCTAATTAACTCAGAACTTAAGAATGGAAGATCAGCTGAAACCACTAAGAACTCGTTAAATTGTTCCATCAAATATTGGATATCTTGGACATAGCCGTTTCCAGGAGTTTGAACCATTTTCAACCCTAGTTCTTTTGCCTTACTTTTTGTCTTCGATGTCGTCTGGGTAACAGCAACAAAAACCTCATTAATCCCAGCATCCTTTAAAACGTCCACTGTTCGTTCCAATATTGTTTTACCATCTATTTCAATAAGAGGTTTTTCAATGTCCATTTGCAATCTTTTTGCTTTCCCACCAGCCATTATTACTGCTTTCATTATTTTACACCAGATTAATATATTCCTTTTCTTTCACGCACCAATCCTGAATATCCAAAAACCAATACTTCCAGAAACCCTGCTTAAGAACTGATTGTGTCTTTGTTATTTCAATTCTTTTTTTGAAAAGGGGGCCATCAATGACAAAAGTATGGAATTCTCCATTCTCACCACAAGGACAAATATTTTTTGCTTTAATCTCATCAAGTAAATTGTTATCCACAAATCTACCAACAAAATCTTTTCCAAATACATCAGCCTTGCAACTAACAACAATCGCCTTAAATCCCAGACTTATGAATTCTTCAAGCAATTTTTCAGGTGAGATGTTCCATAAAGGCTCCAGTGGTTTAATTTTTAAATCATTGCAAACACGTTCAATCCATTCTTTATGTTCTTCAAGATAAATATCCCCAAAAACCATCCCTTTAATACCATTGTTTTTAAGTTCAATAACAGCTCCTTTAAATTCTTCCTCATACTTTTGCATATCGGGGCTTACTTCTTTTTGTACAAGTGGAACACCTATTAACTCACTTTGCATCTGAATCAGCTCTGATTCTATACCATGAAAACAACAACGTTTATGTTCCTTTGAAATAAAATTCAGAAGATACTCAACATTATATCCTTGTTTCATTGCCTTATAACAGGCAAGGCAACTGTCTTTACCTGCACTCCATGACGAGATAACGTTTAACATAACATAAATCCCTCAAACAATTAACAACAAGGCATACAACGATACAATCCTAGATACTTCATTGATAGCACCAAGAACATCTCCATTAACTTTACCAAACGCTCTATGTGCAACTATCACCATAACCAATGAAACACAGATGGAAACAATCACTGTTATTATTCCCATGATCTGTAGTAGAACAAACGAAATAACAAGAGAAAAAAGAATGGAAAATGGAACCACGGTTTTATTCAAGTTTTCTATGAATACTTTCCCAAGTCCTGACTTCATCGGCTTACCAATAAAAAGCGCAAAAAGCATTCCAGTCTTAGCACCAATTTCGGCTACAATTATCTTGTAAACATCTCCATTAATCATAAAAATAGCATATACCAAAAATAAAATGGAAAACAAAACAATCGTGACACCAGCTATTCCTGTTTGAACGTCTTTCATTGCTTCTATTCTTCTTTGTTTACTTCCAGATGTATACATCCCATCCGCAAAGTCCGCTAATCCATCTAAATGGTTCAATCCTGTTATCAAGTACACAGCAACTATTGTAAGCAAAGCTGCTAATAAGCCATCCAAATAATTAAAAACAAATAAGCTGAATATGCCAACGATTAAACCAATTAACCCTCCTAAGATGGGCAATAAGAAAGAATATTCCGCTGCTTTATCAATAGATGAGTTGCCACAGGGCAATCTTGTGAAAAAACCTATCAGATCTAACATTATTGTTCTCCAAATTCATATACTTTCGTCATTATACCTGCAATGAGTCCACCTATAATGTCATCAAGCATAGGCTCTAACCTCGAAAGAATCCCTGGTTTTTCAGTATCATATCGCCTGAAATTGAATATTGCATTTGTTCCCCCGATATAGTTTGCAATATTCATACCTAAAATCTCATCAGCAACGAGATTAACTGGGTCCGTTCTATTGATTTCAGGCATTTCATTTGTAAATTTTTCATGTAGTAGATAACCCGCCCAGAGTAAAGAAAGCACATTTATATCATTCAGATATTTCTTTAAAAGTGTTCTAAACTTCTGCCTTGCTTCTTTTTCATCCAAATCTGGTGAAACAATCAATGTGAACGCACTCATTTCCAGATCATTTTTTGTAACATTCAATTTTTCTAAGATATTATTCATGTTGCAGCCTCTTTTAATATAATATTTAGAGCCATCTTAGGGTTCTTAACAAATATTGCTTGATGTTCTCTTAGCTGATTGAAGTGTTTTTCCAAGTCTCCCCCAATAAAATCTTTATCAGAAATAGGTGTAGAATCAATAACGATAACAGGTACCTTAGAATCCAATGCAAATTCTGCAGCTTCAATGTTTTTTAAATTGCCAGCCCCTATTTGAAAATCAGTTACTACCACAAAATTTGCTTTTTTAATCAACTTTATATTTGCTTTATGTGAATCATTTGTTATTTGCGAAAATGGAATTTCACCGATTACTGGTATCTTTAAGTTTTTAGCAGTTACAAAATCTGAGTCAAGAACATTTAATACACCTGTTGTCACCTTAAATCCATTATCCAAAAGAAGCCTCATAATATTGCTACCTGAACCGCCGCCACATATCATATGAACAGTATGACCCTTTCCATCCTCACTGTTTTTAGCAAAAGGACAAGGCGTAACATAAGGCGTATTTGTAATAGGATGTTGTTTAACAATTACATCTATATGGTATGTTTTCTGGATATTTTCAGGCGTTAGGACCTCATGAGGTAAACCCATAGAAGCTATCTTCCCGTTATCAAGCAAAATTAGTTTGTCAGAATATTGAGCCGCCAAGTTAAGATCGTGAAAAACAGCTATTACAATAATCTCTCTTTGTTTACTTAAGTTTCTGACTAAATTTAAAATTTCAAATTTACTACTTATATCCAGATGAACCGTAGCCTCATCTAATAAAAGGATTTTAGGTTCTTGAGCAAGTGCTCGGGCAATTATCACACGTTGTCTCTCACCACCACTCAACTCATCAAAAGTTCTCTCGGAAAGATGGAGTATATTGGTCAGTCTCATAGCTTCTTCTGCAATCTCGAAATCATGAGTAGTTTCAGATTTGAATCTCTCTGTATGAGGTGTACGCCCCATTAAAACCAGCTCAGATACAGCAAATGCAAAGTCAACTGATGATGTTTGAGGGACTACTCCTATATTTCTCGCAATTTCCTTTTTGCTTAATCTTTGAATGTCCTTTCCATCTATGAGCACAGTTCCTATCTGTGGACTTAACGCATTGCTTAGGCATCTCAACAACGTAGTTTTTCCTGAACCGTTAGGTCCCATGATACCTAAAAACTCTCCACTTTTCATCTCAAACGTTACATCTTCTAAGATTTTAGCGCCAGGGTAAGAAAAATCTATATTATCGATTTTAAGTAGCGTGACTAACAAACCTCCCTTTCTTATTTTTTTGTAAAAGATATATAAAGAATGGTGCACCGCAAAGTGCAGTTATAATTCCCACAGGAATTTCAGTGGGAGACAAAACAGTCCTTGCAACGGTATCTGCCCAAACTAAGAAAATACCACCGGCCAAGGCGGAAACTGGGAGAAGTATTCGATGATCTGGACCAACCAATATTCTCATCATATGGGGAATTATAAGACCAACAAAACCGATAATTCCAGTAAATGCCACTGCAACTCCAGCAATCAATGAAGAAAAAATCAATAGTATCTTTTTCACCATTTCTACATCAATTCCCAGATGTGTCGCAGGTTCTTCACCTAAAGTTATGGCATTTAAATCCCTGGCAAAAAGCTGAATAATTATCACTCCTAATATTATAACAGGAAATGCAATGACAACAACTTCCCAACTAGCTCTATACAGTCCACCGAGCATCCAAAAAAACATAAAACGAAATTGTTGGCCTGCCATATACATCATAAACGACATTACTGCTGTTAAAAAAGAACCAACAGCGATTCCTGTTAACAACAAAGTTTCCACTCTAATTTTACCACTAGATCTAGCGATTATGTATACAGCAAAAACCGTTAACATTGCGCCAACAGAAGCAAAAAACGGTGTCGAGTAAATACTTATACTTATAGATATCCCCAAAAGAATTGAAAAAGAAGCACCTACAGCAGCACCTGGTGCAAGTCCAATTAGAAAAGGATCGGCCATGGGATTTTTAAATAACCCTTGCATCGTGGTCCCTGAAACTGCAAGTGCACAACCAACTAAAACCGCGAGTAAAATTCGTGGAAGCCTTATATCAAGAATAATTGTTTCATACACATCAGGCCATAAATAACCTTTTCCAGATAAAACATCTAAAACAGCTTTAAAAGGAATTTTTTCAGGAACACCCTGTCCACCAAGAGGTCCCATTGTACCAATCATAGTAACAATAATGATAGTGAAAATAAGAGCACAAAACAGACTAGCAAGAATAAGTTTTCTTTTGATACGTTTTTTTTCAAAATCTATTTTAAACATAATTTATCATCATATTTTTTTAAGTGAAATTAAACACACATTTTGTCATAATATGTTTAGGAAAATAACTCGGGATGAATCATTTCTGCTAGTTGTTCAAAAGCATCTACAATCCGTGGTCCTGGACGGGCCATGATGTCATCATCGATGGTATATATCCTGTTATATTTGACTGCATCAGTGGCATCCCAACCAGCTCTATTTGTTATATCTTCAACTGTTGTTGAAGCATGATAACCAACTGTAAATATAATAATTTCAGGGTTACTTGCAATGAGAAATTCGCTTGTGATCTCTGGATAGGCAGTAATCGTCGTTGATGCAACGTTTCTACCACCTGCCATCAAAATTAAATCATTACCAAAAGAACCCGGGCCATACGTCCAATAGGGATAATATTCTATGTATACACTAGGTCTATTAAGGTTGCTGTTACTGGTTTTTGAGGTAACAGCATTAATTCTCTGCTCAAGACTATCTGCCAGATTATTTGCCTCAGCGGAATTATTTCCTATAGCTCCAACAAGTCTTATGTCTTGAATTATCCCATCTATATCTCTTGGAGCCAAAACAACAACGGTTAAACCCTTTTCCTCAAGAATGGCTACATCATCTTTAGAAGTCATATCTGAAACCAATATCAGGTCAGGTTTCAGAGATATGATAATTTCTAAATTAGGCGTTAGATAGCTTCCGATTTTTGTTTTATCTTTTACTTCTTCAGGGTAATCACTATATTCATCCACTCCGATAACTCTATCTCCCATTCCAACTGCAAATAAAATCTCTGTGGTACTTGGCGATAAAGAAATTATTCTTTGTGGATTTATTGTAATTGAAACATCGCGGCCGTAATCATCGATTATCGTTAGTTTAGATTCCCATTCTGATTCTTCATTAATTGCTAAATAAAAACCTGTACTAAAGGATATCAATATTATGCCACATATGGCTGCTATTATTGTAAATTTGTCCATCTTTTTCCATACCTCTAATTCGTATTGGATAATACATCCAATATATTTAAATTTATCAATCCAATACGGATTAAGAATAGTAACATGCCGTCAACTTTGGAAGAAAATAATTTGGAGAATTTTCTTGATTGAATCATACTCTTTCGGAAAAATAGTAATAGATGGAAAAACATATACATCAGATGTGATTTTATATCCAGGTAAGGTAGATGATAGCTGGTGGAGGAAGAGTGGACATTTACTTCAGAGAGAGGATTTGAAAGATGTTATCAAATACAATCCTGAGGTTTTGATTGTAGGGACTGGAGCATATGGCTTAATGAAAGTTCTAGATGAGACAAAGCAATTCTTGAAATCAGAAGGAATAGAGTTGATAGTTGAAGAAACGAAAAAGGCATGCAAAATATATAATGAACTGAAAGGTAAAAAGAAGGTGTCTGCAGTATTTCATCTTACATGCTGATGATTGAATTTTTAGAAGAGTTTTTGGATACCCCTTTATAGCCTCCCTTTTTTATCTAGAACAAAATTCATCGTATAAATATTATGTTTTTCATCAGATAATTGATCCGTGAAGCTTTTCACATTTGGATAATATTTTATCTTTTATTTTTGCATTACATTCAATACATATAGTGACACAATGGTTATAGTTAATATAAGAAACTCTCGTATTTTTATATAATTGAGATACAAATGACTGAGACTCTTCATTAATTGGTAATTGTAGTTCCATCTCAATCATGTGAGGTAAAGATTTGTATATATTTTCAAGTAATACATCAATGTTTTTCTTTTCGTTAATAGAGATTGGAGTGCACAATCTATCTTTCAATAATCCCTGATGATTAAGATACTGTATTAGATTATCGACTTCTTTGTTATCAATTAAGTCGATTTTATTCAAAGCAATAACAACTGAAGCGGTGACACCAAGTTCGAGTAATTCATCAAGGGAAACCTGAAGTTTTTTCTCAACAAGCTCTTTTTCTTCACTTCCATCAACAACAAGTACCACAACATCAGCAACTTCAATTTCCTCAAGTGTCGAATGAAACGCATCGATAATCCAGGAAGGAAGGTTTTCAATAAAACCAACGGTATCGGTGAGAAGAATGGGAATTGTTTCTCCTTTTGCCTTCTTTGGAATTCTTCTGGTTGTTGTCGAAAGGGTTGAAAAAAGCTTTCCTTCAACGTTTACTTGTTCACCTGAGAGAAGATTGAGAAGACTGCTTTTTCCCGCATTTGTATATCCTGCAAGTGATACGAGATAAAACCCACTTTTATATCTTGTTTTTCTATGATGCTCTCTATCACTTCTGATTTTTTTAAGATCATATCGGATTTTTTTCATCTGCTTTTTAATCATTTCATAATAATCATCAACCTGGTACTCTCCACCCGCCATAAAACCTGGATGTTCACCGGCCCTTGCCCTATGAATAAGTTCACGAACATATGGTCTTTCATATTGCAATTGAGCAAGTTTTACTTGGAGCCTTGCTTCTTTTCGTTCTGCACGTTCTTCAAAAATTGCAAGGATGAGATGTATGCGATCATACACTTCAATCTTGAATTGTTTTTCAAGCGAAAACCACTGAGATGGTTTTAACTCTCCATTAATAATTATTAAATCAATAGGTTCTTCTGAGTCATTGATGAACTCTTTTATCTCATCAAGTTTACCAGAGCCGACATAGAAATTTACATCAGGGAGTTTTCTTTTTTGAATAAATTCTTTTACAACAGAGTATTCTAAAGTATCTGCTAGCTGGATTATTTCTGAAACAGCATTATCAATTGATACAATAATTGCTTTTTTCTGCTGGTTATTCATGTTTTCTTAAACCACTTTAACGTACTGTAAAATCGTTGAATAGCTGTTATGTTTCCAACGACTGCAAAATAGAGTAACACCCATTCCAGAACCGTTATATTCCAAGGCAGTTGTATGGGACATCTGAGTACTATATGTTGCACAATTGGAAACACCATCAATAAAACTAATCGATCTGCACGACCTAAGAGGCCAGAGTACTCCCGTTTATGTCCTATAGCTTGAGATTGTGTCCCCATGTAGCTTGTAAGTAGCATTCCAATAATTGCAAGAAGCCCTATGCTTGGTCGACACCAGGTACTCAGTGCAAGACCTCCTACCATAAACACATCGGCATATCGATCAAGCGCATGGTCAAGAAAATCTCCACGAAGCGACGTTTTATAAGTTATTTTCGCAACTTTTCCATCAATTGCATCAAAAAGACCATTTAAAAAGACAAAAAGTGCTGCAAAAAAAAGATAATAGTTTAATAATTCATATTCAGGTGAAGAGAAATAGAAAAATATGCCAGACAGTACTGCAAACAGTAGAGCAAGCCATGTAAGTACATCGGGACTGACTTTTGAAAAACATTTTGCAACAACGGACAATACAGGATCTACACTGTCTCTTTTTTTGTCAAGCACCATCTTTTATCTCCAACATTTTAGAAATCTTTTAGAATCTCTTCAGACCAATCAATCTTTCCTATATTATACTTTTTTGTAGGTTCAAAGTTACTCTTGATGATTTCAATGATTGATTCTGCGACAGATTCTATTGTTTTGTTGCTTGTATCAATTTCAAAAATACTTTTTTCAGGACAGCGTTCAGCAGTTTCGCAAAGAATAACATCAAGGATTTCTGCTTCAACATTCTCCTTTATCTTTTCCTTGTTCCATCCCTTTTTTTCAAGGCGTTTTTTTAGCTTTTTTGGATGACATCTGAGAAGTACAATTTTCTCTGCAACATTTAAAAAATGTGCTGCATGTCCCTGGATAAAAACAAGATCTTCTGCTGCATACTTATTACGAATGTATTCATTTAATCTATAAATATCGAGTATCTTTGAGTTTCTTTTTTTGTCAATACCTTCAATAAAACCTTTTTTTATTGCAATCTCATTGAGGCTAACAACTTCATATCCTTCTTTTTGTAAAAGAGCTGAAACAGAAGTTTTCCCAGTTCCTGGCGTGCCAGAGAGCGCAACAATCATTCTATATCAACTTATGATAGTCATATCCTCTGAATCCTTCTTTGAAACAGTAGTGAAGTCCTTGAAAATCTTTTCTGAATTCTTTGACATCAGCTTTTATTTTCTTTGTATCTTCACCTTTGAGGAGTGCTCTTTGGTAAAATACGGCGACTTCATCCATTTCTTTTTCTTTCATACCAATTCTCGTGAGCTCAGGTGTTCCTAAACGAAGACCTGAAGGATTCAACGGGTCTGTATCTCCTGGAATTGTGTTCATGTTTGTGACAATCCCAGCATCTTCTAATTTTTTAGATGCCTCTTTTCCTTTTCCGGGTCCAATTTCTAAAAGAACCTGATGGGATTTCGTAAATCCTAGCTGTTCACCAAACACTTTAAAACTGCGTTCATAGAGAGCCTGTGCAAGTCTTTGTGCATTTTTTATGATTTGTTTAGCATATGTTTCACCAAATTCTAAATGTTCAGCAAATGCTATTGCTTTTGCTGCAACATGATGAAGATGATATGATGAGGTCACTCCTGGAAACACTCCAAAGCCAAGTTTTCGCAGGAAAGATTTATCCTCATCACTTTCTCCCTTATGATCGGAAATAATCATGCCTCCCTGAGGACCTGGAAGCGTCTTATGGGTACTCCCACTTACCACATCTGCACCCTCCCGTAATGGGTCTTGGAATTGTTTCCCAGCGATAAGACCAAGAACATGTGCTGCATCATAGATGAGATAGGCATCAACGTCATGTGCTGCTTCTGCAATCTCTTTTATGGGGCTTGGAAACAAAAAGACAGATCGGCCGTTTAACGCAAGTTTTGGTTTTACTTTTTTAATGAGTTTTACCGCACCATCAACATCAATATTCATTTCTTCATCGTTAAACGGATAAGAGATGAGATTTATCCCTCGGACTCCTGCAGCACCCCACTTTCCAAAAGAGATATGAGCGCCATTGGCAAGATCAAGCACTGTCGCAGTTTCCCCCGGTTTCATAAGGGCTTTTAAAATCGCGATATTTGCAGTTGTCCCTGCAGTTGGTCGCACGTCAACATAACTGCAATTAAATAGTTTTTTTGCAAGCTCCATTGCTTTTTCTTCAACAAGATCAAAGAAGTTACATCCTTCATAATATCTATGACCTGGTGTGCCTTCAGCATATCTTCCATGAAAATCAGAGATAAGCATCTCACGACAGAGTGGAGATAGCACGTTTTCACTTGCAATCATAGGTAGAGAGTTTGCGAAAAATTCATTGTTTTTCTTTGCTTGCGTTCTGATATATTCTGCTTCGTCATGCCAACTCATTGAAATCACAAAAGGCTGAATAAGCAGTTCTCATAAAAAGGTAATGGAACCTGAAGAATATTGCATTATTATGAAGAAAAAACCTGCTTTTCTATGTGAAAATATAATTGCAGGTAAAAAAGAAAAAGACAAAGTTTTAGTACAAAGTTTTCATACCAGGAGAAAAATGTGATTTATGTGGCTGAGAAAAACATGGTAAAATCTGAAATAACAGCAAAGTAGCTACCTATGCTTGCAGATGAATCACTTGATGTCTTGCTGGAGCATAAAACGCTTGAGAAAGGGGCAATGCTTTACCGGAAAATAAATAGTGAGATAAATTGGACATATAAACGAGATAAAAACAAAGTGTAACTGTTTTTTTTCTCTGTTTTTTAGGTTCAAATCTAGATTTCTGTAAACTCTCTTGAGCATTTCGTTAAAAGCTCTATCCCATCTTTTTTTACTAGGATATCATCTTCTATTCTGACTCCGCCAAATCCAGGAATATACACACCTGGTTCAACGGTAAATACCATGTTTTCTTTTAGAATAACATTACTTTCTGGGCTCAGTCCTGTACTTCCAT
>Ga0209978_10000508_pt1 | contig 14883 bp, 12 predicted proteins | sample BentaG_FD_182805 | JGI IMG/M metagenome (GOLD analysis project Ga0209978, IMG submission 182805) | Deep subsurface microbial communities from South Atlantic Ocean to uncover new lineages of life (NeLLi) - Benguela_00093 metaG (SPAdes)... | ecosystem: Environmental > Aquatic > Marine > Oceanic >... | reverse complement strand
AATCAGCCGGACGGTCGCCCCCACGGTCCAGAATTCGGGCTACAGCATCACGACTCTTCTCTATCATATCCTTAGATTCTCTAGTATCAACAAAACCCCGCGATACAATGTCAGGACGCCCCACCAGTTTGCCGGTTTGCTTATTAACGGCAATAATTACTACTACTATGCCATCTCGCGATAGCATTCTTCTATTACGAAGAACCACACTACCGATGTCACCGACACTCAGACCATCCACATACACATTACCGGCACTAACCTTACCCATTATCTTGGCCGTCTGTGGATTAAGCTCAAGAATCTCACCATCCTCGAGCACAAAGATATTCTCCTTGGAGATACCTACTGATTCGGCCAGCTTGGCATGAAAGCTCAGGTGGCGATATTCACCATGGATAGGCATAAAGAACCTCGGCTTGACCAAATTTAGCAGTAGTTTTAACTCTTCCTGACTGGCGTGCCCGTGGACGTGAACCGGTGCCACCCTATCATAGAATACCTGTGCCCCCTGTTTAAACAGGCTATCCACCGTTCGGTTGACTATGGCTTCATTACCCGGAACTGGGGTAGCTGAGATAACCACAGTGTCATCCCGCATGATATGAACTTGGCGGTGATCCCGATTAGCCATACGCACCAAAGCCGAGGTTGGTTCTCCCTGGCTACCAGTGGTAGCAAAGACAATCTTGTTACGCGGTATACCATGAAGTTCATCAAGACGGGCCAGTACCCCATTAGGAGCTTTGAGATAGCCTAGCTCCAATGCCATGCGTGTTGTATTGCTCATATTACGCCCGACGATAGCAACACGGCGCTGATGCTTAGCAGCTGAGTCAATAACCTGCTGAATACGGGAGATTAGTGACGAAAAGGTAGCCACAATCACCCTTCCCGGTGCATTAGCCATAACATGATCCAGGGTTTCACCAACCAGCCTTTCTGACGGGGTGTAGCCGGGTAGTTCAGCATAGGTGGAGTCAGAGAGGAGAAGCAAAACCCCTTGGGCACCCAGTTGGGCCAGCCGAGATAGATCAGTTGGTTTGCCATCAACCGGTGTATAGTCAAGCTTAAAATCTCCACTATGAACCACAGTGCCCACTGGCGTATATATGACGAGACCTACCGAGTCCGGTATACTATGGCAAACCGGGAAAAACTCAACCTTAAATCTACCCAGTGTAATCGGCTCACTAGGTGATACTACCTCGAGCTTAGCTCTGGTGAGTGTCCTTCGTTCTTTAAGTTTGACTGAGACAAGCCCTTGGGTAAGCTTGGTTGCATACACCGGCGCATCAAGCTGGGGTAATAGATAGGGCAAGGCGCCGATATGGTCTTCGTGACCATGGGTGATAATGATACCCTTTATTTTCTCCCGTCTTTCCAGCAGGTAACTGATGTCAGGGATTACCAAATCAATACCCAACATCTCTTCTGAAGGGAACATAAGCCCGGCATCAATGATGATAATATCATCGGCATATTCCATCACCATCATGTTCTTGCCGATTTCACTTAGCCCCCCCAGAGGGATTATTTTTAATCTTGGCGTACTCATATATTTAACCCTCAAACATATTCAGTTGCTTTGGTTGCTCATCGGCTTCAATCATACTTTTTGCCTCAGCCAGGAGCGATGGGATTTTAAGCATATCCTCCTCTATGGTGCGGCGTAGGCTTTGCTGGTGAAGAGCTGCCGCCGGGTGATACATGGCATAGTAGATAATGCCATCCCGTTTCTGTGCAGTGCCATGAATTTTGCTTATACTCTTGCCCGGAAAAAACATGGCCATAGCGTAACGTCCCAGGGCTACAATCATCTTGGGACGAATCAACTCAATCTGGCGCTCCAGCCAGTAGCGGCAGGCAAATATTTCACCGGGGAGTGGGTCACGGTTTCCCGTGGGGCGACACTTAATCACGTTGGCAATGTAGACCTGCTCGCGCCGTAACCCAATAGAAGCCAGCAGTTGGTCCAGATATTGTCCCGCCGGTCCAACAAACGGGCGCCCTTGCTGGTCTTCATGCCAGCCCGGTGCCTCACCAATGAACATTATTTCGGCATTTTCTGAACCTTCGCCGGGTACTGCTCTGGTTCGGTATTTAGCTAGTTCGCACCGCGTACAGCGTGCAATTTCTTCATGAAGCTCACTCAACGTTAACATTTCAGGCAATAACCTGTAGAAATACCTAACCAACTTCATGATAGCATTACTTATATGTCAAGTCAATTAAGAGCATACATCATGACCGTCTCCCTTTCACCCCACCCCTGATAATAACTAAGGAGCAAACGGATAGAGCACTTGATATCCTGTATTCCGTAATAGCTGAACTTGAATAATACGGGTAACGTGAAAGGTAATAACACACCGTGTTAGTAAAGAGGCTGGATATCCGTTCCCAGATACCCAGCCCCTTCAGTAGTCCTGATACACGCGATACTAGCTTTAACTCTTCCCTATCCGAAACATCTTAGTCCCACACGTGGGGCATACGCCCTGGGTTGCCGGCCTACCATTCTTCATAGTTATGGCCTTGGCATCCTTCATTTCCTTTTTAGCACGGCATTTCACACAATACCCTTGCATCTTAGCTACCTCCTGTTTTTTTGAAGTATAAATCATCTACTCCTATAATGTCAATAGCCTCCGCTAATTGCATGCGTCTTGTTTTCTTGTTGTTTAGTGCCAATCGTGCTGCCTCTCCTTTGCCGCTAAAGAAACAACCTAGTTTTGCCTCTCGCCTCCCTTGGCCAAAGAAGGGGGGAATAAGATGTAGGTAGTCAAACAATAGTGTTATAATATGTATAAGATATGAACTAAAGGTATTTAAAGGGGGTAATAGTTAATGGATGAACTAAAGGTATTCACCGGGAATGCCCACCCAGCTCTAGCCCAGGCAATCACTGAATATCTGGGCATATCCTTGGGTAAATGCGAGGTCTTTGAGTTCAGTAATGAGAATATCTTTGTTCGTATTCTTGAGAATGTTCGCCAACGGGACACCTTTGTTATTCAGCCCTTCTCCTCCCCCGTCAATAAGAACCTGGTTGAGTTACTGATTATGCTTGACGCCCTGAAGCGCGCCTCAGCCGGGCGTATTACCGCCGTAATCCCCTATTACGCCTATGGACGCACTGATAAAAAAGACCAGCCCCGGGTGCCAATAACAGCCAGGTTAGTCGCTGACCTGCTCACGGTGGCTGGGGCTAACCGAGTATTAACCGTGGATTTACACGCCGAACAGATTCAGGGCTTCTTTAACATACCTGTTGACGAACTAACAGCTTTTCACATATTAAGTCATTATTTTGCAGACAAAACCTTTGACGACCTGGTTGTCGTGGCTACTGACATCGGTATTACCAAGCGGGCGCGTGACCTGGCAGCTAAGCTTAACACTCCGCTGGCTATTATGGAAAAGAGGCGGATAGGTAATGTTGACCAGGCAGAAACACTAAATGTCATTGGTGAAGTAGAAGGCAAAGTGGCGCTCACTGTGGATGATGAAATAGACACTGCCGGCTCCCTAGTAAACACGGTTTCCGCCCTGGTAAAACGAGGAGCCAAGGAAGTATACGCTTGTTGTACACACCCAGTGTTCAGTGGGCCAGCTACCCAGAGAATAGCCTCGTCTCCAGTGAAGGAGGTGGTAGTCACCGACACCCTTCCGGTCACCAATGAGAGGAAATTGGATAAGATTACCGTTTTGCCTATGGCACCGCTACTGGGTGAAGCCATCCGCCGCATTCATACTGGACTATCAATAGGAGCAATGTTTGAGTAGGAGTAAAGAACTGGTAGAGGTCTATCAGGCAGCCGGTGAGCTGGAAGCTCAGGTTATTAAGGGCTTACTAGAGAGCAACGGGATACGCTGTTTCCTAAAATCACATGCTGCTCCGTCAGTGCATGTGCTTACGATTGACGGGCTGGGCGAGGTTAAGGTTATGGTCTGTGATTCAATGGTAGAGAAAGCTAAAAAGCTGATTGAGGGAGAAGAGTATGCTTAAATGGCTGGGTGGTCTAGTTGATTCTAACGAGAAGGAGTTGAAACGGCTACAGCCAATAGTAAACCAAATAAATGAGCTGGAGCCTGAATTTGAGCGACTCAGTGATGACGAACTTCGTGCCAAAACTGAGGAGTTTAAAGCTCGGCTTAATGCCGGCAGCCCGCTTGATGAGCTCCTGCCCGAAGCCTTTGCTGCTGTCCGTGAAGCCGCCAAGCGGACTATTGGCCAGCGCCACTTTGATGTGCAGCTGATGGGCGGTATCGTTCTTCATCAGGGTAAAATCGCCGAGATGAAAACCGGCGAGGGTAAAACCCTGGTAGCTACTCTTTCTCTTTATCTCAACTCCCTCACCGGTCAGGGCTGCCACTTAGTTACTGTTAACGACTACCTGGCCCGACGAGACCCTTACTGGATGGGACCTATCTACCATGCCCTGGGGATAAGCGTTGCCAGTATTTATCCTCAGCAGACTCCAGATGAACATGCCCCCGCCCGCCTTTACGACCCCAACTTTGACTCGGAAGACCAGCAGTGGCAGCATTTTCGCCCCATCTCCCGTCATGAGGCCTATGAAGCTGATATTACCTACGGCACCAGTAGTGAGTTCGGTTTCGACTACCTCAGGGACAATATGGTCGCGGATTTGTCCCGTTGCGTACAGAGCAAGCTAAACTACGCTATTGTTGATGAAGTAGACAATCTCCTGGTTGATGAGGCTCGCACGCCACTCATCATCAGTGGGCCGGCTGAAGAAGCGACCCAGAAATACCATGTATTTGCTCGGCTTGTCCCTCGCTTGCATCAGGAGCAGGATTACGCCGTAGACGAAAAGACACGCACCGTAAACTTGACCGATGCCGGCATTACTACCATGGAAAGGATGCTCAAGAGAGAAGGTTTGTTAAAGACGCCAGACCTCTATGACCCGGCAAACCATTCCCTGACCCGCTACCTGGATAATGCCCTTAAGGCTCAGGTGCTGTATAAAAAAGACCGTGAGTATATGGTCAAAGATGGTCAGGTTATCATCGTTGATGAGTTCACCGGCAGATTAATGTTTGGTCGGCGCTATTCTGAGGGGCTGCACCAAGCAATAGAAGCCAAGGAGAGGGTTAAGGTTCAGCAGGAAAGCCGAACCTTTGCCACTATTACCATCCAGAACTACTTCCGCATGTATGATAAATTAGCCGGCATGACGGGTACGGCCGTCACCGAGGCTGAGGAGTTCCACAAGATATATAAACTTGACGTAGCGGTAATTCCTACCCATAAGCCGATGATTCGTCAGGACTTTCCTGACCAGATTTATCGAGATGAGAAGGCTAAATTCAAGGCGGTGGTACGTGAGATTGAGCAGCTTCATAAAGAAGGTCGCCCAGTGCTCATTGGCACCGTGTCAATTGAAAAGTCAGAATACCTAACCGACCTCCTGAAAAAGAAGGGTATACCGGTTCAGGTGCTTAATGCCAAGTATCATGAGAAGGAGGCGGGTATCATTGCTCAGGCTGGGCAGCCGGGGACAGCAACTGTGGCCACCAACATGGCCGGACGCGGCGTTGATATTGTCCTTGGTGGCAAAGCACCGACTAATGGAGATGAACCAGAATGGCAGGAAAAACACAACCAGGTGATTGAACTTGGTGGGCTTCATATTATCGGCACTGAACGCCACGAGGCAAGGCGAATCGATAACCAGCTCCGCGGCCGAGCCGGGCGGCAGGGTGACCCGGGAAGCACTCGTTTCTATGTCTCTTTAGAAGATGACATTATGCGCCGCTTCGGTGGCGACCGAATTAAGGGCTTTATGCAGTGGGCAGGGATGGATGAGGATACCCCAATTGAGAATGCGCTGTTGACTAGAGCTATTACTGACGTGCAAAAACGGGTTGAGGGCTACCACTTTGACATGCGTAAGCATCTGGTGGAGTATGATGATGTCGTTAATAGACACCGTGAGGTTATTTATGGTGAACGGAAAAAGATATTAAGCGGCGCCGACCTTAAGGCAAACATCCTGTCCATGGTTAGAGAAGAGATACAGGGCATGGTGGTAGCTCATATTGATGAGCGTGGCATTGACTGGGACCTGGAGGGTTTAATTACGGATGTGGCTACCATCTTCCCCTTGCCACCAACGGTCAATGCTAACGCCCTTTCTCAGATGAAGCTAAAACAAATTGAAGATAACCTAGTTAGGCTGGCAGAAACTCTGTATGACCAGAGAGAGAAAGAGCTCGGCTCAGACAACATGAGGGTGCTGGAACGGCTGGTGATGCTTCGCATGATAGATAGCCTGTGGGTGGAGCACCTGACCATGATGGAAGATATGCGCCAGGGGATAGGACTGATGGCAGCAGGTCAGCGCGACCCACTGGTTGCCTATAAGCGAGAGGGACATAACCTGTTTGAGAATCTCCTGTCCACTATTCAGCATGATGTGGCACACACTATATACCGTGTTAGCATTGTCAAAAAGGAAGCCCCCCAAGAAGCGCCATCACCGATGGCTCAAGTCGCCGCTGGTGGGGTTGACAAGAAACAACCACTAAAGGCAGCCGCTAAAAAGGTAGGGCGCAATGACCCCTGCCCCTGTGGCAGCGGCAAGAAATACAAAAAATGCTGCGGAAGGTGAGGAGCAATTATGACAGATGAAGAGCTACAAGAGGAAATCCAAAACCTAAGTGAGAGCATAGATAAGCTCTCTAAGTCTGAGGACCCTCTAACCAAGCAGGAGAAAAGACGCCAGCATATTCTTCCACTACAGAAGGAAATCCTCGAAAGAATAAAGCAGGCAAAGGAAAAGAAAGACCAAAGCCAGGAACTTAAGTGCAACATAGATTATGCCTTATTAGAAGAATATGGAGAGAAACATCCCATCCTGCTGCACCTAGCCAGGATGAAGCTCAGGGGACATATACTTTAATGTTTGGAGGGTTGATTGAAGGGTGGAGGGGGAATACAAATACTGCGGACGGTGAAAGGAGGCTACCTATGGATTGGAAAGTAGATTTTAAGGAACTTATTCCTTTCTTAGGAAACACAATTTACAAACCAGAAAACGTCTTAGTTGAATTATGTGCAAACTCATATGACGCTGATGCGTCGCTTGTTGAAATTACGACTGGGGGTGAATCGGAGCAGATTCTAATTAAAGATAATGGTTGTGGTATGGACATGGATGATTTGGATGAATTGGTAACCTTGGCAAAATCAAAAAAGAGACAAATGATTGAGAAAGGTGAGGTTACACCAAAATATAAAAGAAGATTGTTGGGAAGTTTCGGAATAGGCATTGTGTCGTTTTTTGCACTAGGAGACTTTATACGAATTTTCACGCTTAAAGAGGGTAACGTGCCATTATTTCTGGAGATTAAGAAGGTGTATGGTGAAGAGAATAAGCTTAAAAACATTATAATTTCTGAACCCGTAGAAAGCAATGAATTTAAGCAGCACCTACTCAGCCGGGAAGAATGCACATCAGGCACAACTATAGAAGTAAATAACAATAGGATTAATTTCATGAAGGATTATGATTTAATTCTTCACAAACTATCTAACCTACCACTATCCAAAAATTTCAAAATCAAGTTTAATGCGAGGGAGGTCAAGAGAGACGACTTTGGAAGCTCCGACTGGACGAAGAAGGACTTCGAATTTACACTGGAAAATATAGATCCCTCGTATAAGTCAAAGGCTAACATATATGTTAATCACCAAACAACCATTGAGCCGTATAAGCGCGGTGTATATTTGGTAGTCAACGGCCGGGTAATTGAAGATGACCTTTATGCTGACCTTTATCGAGATTTGGGTTCTCCAGCTACCATAGCTGCTAGGGTTAGGGGGCTAATAACGGCCGATTATTTGCAAAAATCCATTCAGGCGAACAGAGAAGCTTTCTTCGATACTGAAATCATCAATGAGATCAAAAACAGGGTAAAGACCCCGCTACAGCAAACCATAGACGACTACATTATTCAGAGGGATACTTGGGAAAAAGAACAGGCATATACGGAGTTATTACAGCGGATAGAAAAAGCAAAGAACAAGTTTAATGCCCCAAATAAATACTTAAAAGAAATGGGGATAAGTTTTGCCAGTAACCCTGAATATGAACAAGAAGTAGTACTTATTATCGCCCAACTTTGTCAGAAAGGGATATTGCCTTTTCAAATTTTGGATTATAATACTGCTTCCCATATTGATTGCATTGTTAAATGGCCCCTTACACAGACTAAGAGAGACCCCGATTTTATCGCTGAACTTGAGGTTGAAACCAGCCTAGATAGATTCTTTGATCACCATCATGACTTCAGAACTAAGCCAGATGTTTGCTGTTGGGTGATTAAGCCTGCCGATTTTGAAAGGAAAAAGAACAAATATATTGCTGACCACCCAGAAAGTATTCAAAGCATAGAGCTAAAAGATGGCGAGGATAAAGAACACTTCGGGCATCAACAGGAGATACATTTTACCGTAAAAGAAGCGGACAAAGAGCTAAGGACACTTATTCTAAGGGTCTATGTAATTTCTGAAATAATTGAGCAACTTTGCAAAACCAAATCGTGAGGGATTATAGGAGAAAAAACATGCTTGACAGACAAGTCATTGAGGAATTTTTGGATGAGGAGTTTGAGGATGGGGACTGGGAAATCCCTGAAGATATTCCCAAGGAGGCTCTGGTTGAGACGTTCTGCCAGTATACGGAAGATGACTATTATGAGTGGCTTAAAGATAATTTTAAGTCCTTCTTTAATCATGGTAGCCCGGACTGGGAGTGGATAAGGGGGAGGCTCACCACCAGTGAAGAACAGTGACATTGCCAAGGTATTTCAGGATATTGCTGACCTCCTGGAGCTCAAAGGGGAGAACCCTTTTAAGATAAGGGCTTACCAGAGGGTAGTACGCTCCATTGAGCACCTGCCAGTAGAGGTGGAGCAACTGGTCAAGGAGGACAGGTTAAAGGAAATCCCCGGGGCGGGGGAAGCAATCACCAAGAAGATTACGGAACTGGTAACCACCGGCAAGCTTGGCTACTACGAGAATCTCAAGGCTGATTTCCCCGAAGGGATTAGCACCCTGCTTGATGTGCCCGGTGTCGGCCCCAAGACGGCCATGCTGCTCTCCAGCGACCTGGGGATAAGGTCAGTGGATGAGCTGGAGGCAGCCATCACTAGCGGTAAGATAGCCACACTGCCCCGTATGGGAGACAAGGTAGCGGAGAATATTCTGCACCATATTCAGTCGTTAAGAAGAAAGAAAAAGGAACAGCGTATCCTCATTGGTGAAGCACTGCCGGTGGTAGACGAGATTACGGCTCAACTCAAAGGGCTGCCCGGACTAAGAAATCTGGTCCCAGCGGGCAGTCTGCGCCGCTTCCGGGAAACAATAGGTGATATTGACCTTATGGGCACCACCAGTAACCCCCGGGAAATAATGCATGCCTTCACCACCCTACCTCAGGTCAAGGAGGTTTTAGCCAGTGGCACAACTAAATCAAGCGTGATTGTTTCTGGCGAGCTTCAGGTTGACCTCAGGATTGTGGAGCATGACTCGTTTGGCTCTACCCTCCAGTATTTTACCGGCAGTAAACAGCATAATATTAACCTGCGGGAGAGGGCACACCGACAGGGGCTAAAATTGAGCGAGTATGGCATAACTAACCTAAAGACGAGACAACTGGAGAAGTTTACCACCGAGGAGGCTTTCTACCAGCGACAGGGGCTGGCACTTATTCCCCCCGAAATACGAGAGGGTCAGCAGGAAATCGACAGGGCAGAAAAGGGCACCTTACCCAAGCTGGTAGAGCTATCCGATATAAAGGGCGACCTACATGTCCACAGTGATTGGAGTGATGGACATGACTCTATTGAAACCATGGCATTAGCTGCCAAAGAAATCGGCTATCAGTATCTGGGAATCACTGAGCACTCGGGCGGGCGTGGCATTGCTCATGGACTGGATGCAGAGCGGCTGAGGCAACAGATGACCGAGATTAAGGAACTCAACCAGAAACTAGACGGCATTCACATTTTTGCCGGTATAGAGGTAGATATCCGCACCGATGGCAGCCTGGATATGCCTGATGAGCTGCTTCAGGAGCTGGATATTGTTATTGCGGCGGTGCATTCAGGCATGAGCCAGAGCCAGGAGCAGATGACGCGGCGGGTTATACGGGCTATGGAGAATCCTAATGTCGATGTGCTGGCGCATCCTAGCTGCCGGCTGCTGCCGGATAGAGAACCGGTGGCAGTAGATATGGAGGCTATCTTCCAGGCAGCAGTCAAAACCAACACGGCACTGGAAATCAATGGTATGCCCAGTCGGCTGGACCTCAAGGACACCCACACCTACCGAGCGAGAGAACTAGGGGTAAAGCTGGTGATTAGCACCGATGCCCATAGCACTGACCATCTGGAGTTTATGCGCTTCGGGGTAGGGATAGGCCGACGGGGGTGGTGTAAAGCTCAGGATATATTGAATGCCAGACCGTTATCGGAGATTATCGCTAATCTGAGGTCATGATACTAACGATGTGGAGCAGCAAATTTGGATAATAAGTTAATTATTACCGGTGATACTGAGGCAATAAGACACCTGAAGCAGGCTATTATTAGCGGCCAGCACTGGTATATTGCCTTGCTTGAGGCCACTGGGTTATGGACAACCGCTGAGGAAACTTATAACGGTCGCACTTACCGCTACCTTATTGATGGTGAAGCCTTTGACTGGTTACTCCTGGCGGAACGCCTGTGCCAGGCAGTCGATGGTTTGTTACCTGATGATGAGCTGGTGAACCTTCTTTTTTACGGCAAACCACCACTTGACCTAACCAATAATAAATTTAAGGAACTTATTAGCAGTACTAAATACCACCAACATCTTAATTATTTCTACGGTGTTACTGTAGAGGAGGCGTTAATGCTAGCGGTACGAGAGGAAGTGCGCAAAGAAAGGTGGACTTTAGGTCTTAATAAAGAGCTTGACTATGATAATGAGGTTTATCGGCGAATATACGGAGCTACTAAAGCAGTGTTGCTTAAGCGCTTCCGGCGGGAGAAAGGTTACCGACAGCTTAAATCGATTGGTCTAACTGAGTTAAAGGAGTTTACCTACTGGCTATTTAAGTACCGCCTAAAGCAGTGTGATAAGGCAAGGGTGGCTAGCGATACCAAGAAGGCGTTACAGCAATTGAATGTCAATCGTCCTTCTCATAGTCGCTAGGTAGCTATGTTTTCACAGTCTCGCGCGGTGCTCTCACCATAAGCACCGGCCTGTTTCCTCCCCGTAGTACCCTGTCAGTAACACTACCAAAGGCCCACCGACTAAGGCCTGACCGACCATGTGTTGACATGGCTACCAAGCCAGCATTGATTTCATCAGCGGCTTTATTAATTTCCTCAGCAGCCCTGCCAACTCCCACTTTACACTCCACAACGGCGCCTTTGCTTCTCAAGCCTTCACCCGCCTTATCAAGATAGTCCATAGTTTTCTTCTTGATTTGCTCAATCTCCGCATCAGTATAGGGGACTGGGGCACCAGCTTCCCCAGCGACAACATAGTAGGTCGACGATAATACATGAAAGAGGGTAACTTCTCCCTTTATGCCTGGTGCCAGTCCAGAAACTAGTGACTCAACATAAGGCAATACAGCCTCGGCTACCTTAGAACCATCCAATGGAACAAGTATTTTCCTAAGCATTGTCCTCTTCCTCCCTAAAATTCAAGAATTTGCTGTTTCAGCCTTTCCAGTTTATCAGTTAAAAAATACAGCTTCTGGCGTTCTTTATCAATAACAGCTGCCGGCGCTTTGGTTAGGAAGTCTTCATTATTAAGCCTGGCTTCAAGACGGGCCACCTCGGTCTTAATCTGCTCCATCTCATCCTGTAGCCGTTTTCTCTCGGCTTCCAGGTCAATCATACTTTCCATGGGTATGATTACCTCTGACTCTTTGAGCACCATTACCAAGGCATTTTTCAATGGCGGGGCTTCTTGTCTGCTACCAGGAAAAGTAACTGGTTTCGCTCGAGACAGGGTCTGGATTGTCTGCGAATAAGGGATGATAGCCGAGGTCAGTTGGTTACTATAGATTTGTGCCTCAACCCACCGATGGCTCTCTACCTTGTACTGAGCCCGGGCATTACGGATAGAGCGTATTATCTCTATTACCGACTCCATAACTCGTTCTGCCGGCAGGTCAATAGCTGTTCTGTCAGCCTCAGGATAGGCAGCCACCATTATAGACTCAGTTGCTGCCCATTCCGAAGGTAGGCAACGTTTGAGGTGCTGCCATAACTCCTCGGTAACAAAGGGCATATAAGGATGCAACAAACGGAGTGAGGTCTCCAGAACATAGGCCAGAACCGGGATGGGTGGCAGCGCCTCGCCAGCCAAACGAAGGCGAATCTTGGCAAACTCAATGTACCAGTCGCAGAATTCACCCCAGAGGAAATCATGGATTTGCCTTTGCGCCTCGCCAAACTGGAAGTCCTCCATCAGACTGGTTACGCTTGATATAGTCCGACTCAAGCGACTTAGAATCCAGCGGTCCTCCACCGGGAGCAAGCCCCTCTGAATCTTTGTGTCGGCACTATCCGGTTCAATGCTTCTGACGACAAATCGAGTGGCATTCCACAGCTTATTGGCAAAGTTACGACCAGCCTCTAGTCTTGACGGGGTTAGCTTGATGTCGTTCCCCGGCGAGGTGCCCATGGATAGAGCCAAGCGTAGAGCATCGGTGCCATATTTCTCCAATGTTTCAAGGGGATTAAGCACATTGCCCTTGACCTTGCTCATCTTCTCCCCCTTCTCATCACGTATCAGACCGTGAAGGTAAACGGTGCGGAAGGGGACGGCTAAAGTATCCTCCAGACCCATCATAATCATCCTGGCCACCCAGAAGAAGAGGATGTCATAGCCGGTCTCCATCACCGTAGTTGGATAGAAGTAACGCATGTCTTCGGTATCATCCGGCCAGCCCAAGGTAGAGTGAGTCCACAGTGCCGAGCTAAACCAGGTATCCAGCACATCCGGGTCCTGCTCTATCTTGATTGAACCACAGTGGCTACAGGCTTTGGCATCTTCAATAGCTACCGTTAGCTCACCACACTCCTGACAATACCACACCGGGATTCGATGTCCCCACCATAGCTGGCGACTGATGCACCAGTCGCGGATATTCTCCATCCAGTTGTGATAGACCTTGGTAAAGCGCTCGGGGATAATGGTAATGCGCCCATCAAAGACAGCCTCAATAGCCGGTTTCGCTAGAGGTGGCATCGTAATAAACCATTGCTTACTGGCTATGGGCTCAACTACAGTTTGGCAACGGTCACAGTGCCCTACTGAGTGGGTATAAGGCTCAACCTTAATTAAAAGCCCGTCCTTTTCCAGGTCAGCTAGTATCGCCTTACGGCAGGCAAATCGGTCAAGCCCAACATAGGGTCCAGCATTCTCATTCATAGTAGCATCCGGGTTTAGTATGTTTACCAAGGGCAACCCCTGACGCTGAGCCACCTCAAAGTCCACCGGGTCATGAGCCGGGGTAATCTTAACAGCGCCGGTGCCAAAATCAGGGTCAACTGCCTCATCAGCGATAACGGGTATTACCCGGTTCACGGCAGGAAGAATGACCTTCTTACCTATCATTGCCTTGAACCGCTCATCATCTGGATTAACCGCTACCGCAGTATCGCCCAGTATAGTCTCGGGTCGGGTGGTAGCTACGGTTATAAATTGGTTGCCTTCAGCCAAGGGGTAGCGAACATAATATAAGTGCCCGGTTATCTCTTGATGGTCTACCTCGAGGTCAGAAAGGGCGGTAGCACAGCGGGGACACCAGTTGATAATCCGTTCTCCCCGGTAGATTAATCCTTTTTCATACAGACGGACAAAGACGGTACGCACCGCCCGGCTTGGCCCCTCATCCAGGGTAAAGCGCTCCCGACCCCAGTCGCAGGAAACTCCCAGTCTCTGGTGTTGCTCAGCAATGGTTCGGCGGCATTGGTTTGCCCACTGCCACATCCGCTCGATAAATTTCTCCCTACCTAACTGATGTCGGGTAAGACCTTCCTCAGCCAATAGTTGCTCCACCACCACCTGGGCGGCAATACCGGCATGGTCAACGCCGGGAAGCCATAGTGTCGGCTCACCCTTCATTCGGTGCCAGCGGGTCATTATATCTTCAAGGGTAGCGGTCAGCGCATGCCCGATGTGAAGCTCACCGGTAACATTGGGTGGTGGCATAATGATGACAAACGGCTTCTTTTGGTGGTCTATCTTGGGCGTAAAGTATCCCTTCTCCAGCCAGAACCGATACCACTTCTGCTCAACCTTCCCCGGTTCATAGGCTTTAGGCATCTCATATTTTGTTGGTGCTTCTGCCATACTTACCTTTCTAGAAATTGCTTATTTAGCAACCTCACCCCCTTAATCCCCCTCTCCTTACAAGGAGAGGGGGAGGAGGTTTTTAAGAGAGGCGTAGCCTCTCTTTGACTCTTCCAGACCTACCCCTCCTGAAAGGGGGCTTCGCCTGAATTTTCTAGTGGTTCGGACTTCGTCCAGAAGAAACCATGCCCATACTTCTCAAAATCAACCCGAAGCATGAACTCAACCTTGCTTATGGTATAGCACAAGACCCACATCAGTCCGCACAAGGGATGACAAAGAAAGGTAGACAAGATGGTTCGCCATAGACCAGGAACGCTCATATCCCCGCCTATCAGGTCTTTACCAAAGTATTGACGCGATTTGCTGGTGTAGAAGAAGTACCGGCTCCACTGGTGGCTGAAATCTGCAATTGACTTAGGTGGTCCATAGTAGAATATAGCATTGCCAGCCCATACAAACTGGTGACCTTGTTGAATGCAGGA
>Ga0209978_10000507_pt1 | contig 14887 bp, 12 predicted proteins | sample BentaG_FD_182805 | JGI IMG/M metagenome (GOLD analysis project Ga0209978, IMG submission 182805) | Deep subsurface microbial communities from South Atlantic Ocean to uncover new lineages of life (NeLLi) - Benguela_00093 metaG (SPAdes)... | ecosystem: Environmental > Aquatic > Marine > Oceanic >... | reverse complement strand
CTCCTCTGGACTGCCGTCTTTTTAGAAAAGTCTGTCATCCCTCCCATCCTGTGGGAGCCTGCATGGTTTCAGCAGAGGGAACCTGCGCTGCCTATTATAAATATTCATCAGCCTAGAATTTTCATTTCAGCAGAAGGAAAATCACACTTCCTTCATGACTTTTTAAAAATCAATCAACTATTTTTTATCACTCGCACAAGATCCTCCTTATCTGGAACATAGTGTTTCTCCATTACTGGAGCAAAGGGAACAGGGGTAGAAGGAGGACCCACTCTTTTCGGAGGTGCATCAAGATAATCAAAAGCTTTCTCTGTAACAAGAGAGGCTATTTCTGCACCCCACCCTGAAAAGAGACTATCCTCCTGAATTATAATGAGCTTACCTGTTTTCTTTACCGATTGCAGGATAGTTTCCTCATCCAGGGGAACCAGGCTACGCGGATCTATAACCTCAACTCCTATTCCTTCCTTTTCCAACTCTTTAGCGGCAGTAAGTGCTGTATGGACTGTCCGTAAAAGACCAATTACTGTTATATCCTTTCCCTCTCTCTTTACATCTGCTTCTCCTATGGGGATGAGATACTCCTCTTCAGGAACATCCATACTCACATCCATAGCCTCTTTTCTTCCTTTAGCTCCGTAGAGGAGCTTGTGCTCGAAGAACATTACCGGATTATCATCTCGAATGGCTGACTTTAAAAGTCCTTTGGCATCATAGGGAGTAGAGGGGCAGACTACCTTGAGGCCAGGGATATGGGCAAAGAGAGACTCAAGAGATTGGGCATGTTGGGTTCCCCTTCCCGAAGCTCCTACAGGGATGCGCATAACTAAGGGGATTTTTATCTTTCCTGCTGAGAGATACCTGAGTTTGGCTGCGTTATTAACCAGCTGGTCCATAGCAATGAAGACGAAATCCCCGTATTGAACATCTGCTATCGGGCGCATTCCCATAATAGCAGCTCCTATGGCTACTCCAGCTATACCAGCTTCAGATATAGGGGTGTCCAGGATTCTCTCGTGTCCAAATTCACTGGATAGACCCTGGGTAACTCCAAAGGCTCCTCCAAATCCCCCCTCTATTCCTATATCCTCCCCCATACAGAAAACTTTTCTATCTCGCCTCATCTCTTCCCTGATTGCCTCTCTTACGGCTTCAGCTATAGTTAGTTTTTTCACTTTTTACCTCAGGTAAATACATTGGTCAAAGTATCCTCCGGTCGGGGAAAAGGACTTTTTCTGGCATAATTAATAGCCTCTTCAATCTCTTTTTTCACCTTCTCTTCTAATTCCTTAACTCTTTCTGAAGTTAAGATTCCCGTCTTGATTAGTTTTTCTCTGGCCCGGGGGATGGGGCCTTTTGTCAGCCAGACTTTTTCCTCCTCCTTGGACCTATACCTGCAGGCATCGGAGCGCGAGTGTCCTCCCCGCCGGTAGGTTTTACACTCAAGGAGAGTGGGACCTTTCCCCTCTCTTGCCCACAATATAGCCTCTCTTGCAGCCTCATATACGGAAAATACATCATTACCATCAACTACCTTTCCTGGAATTCCATAGGAGGAAGCTCTTTGTGCAATATCTTTTATCTTCATGACTTTGCTTACACGGGTGGAGGCTCCGTAAAGGTTGTTCTCACACACATAAACTACGGGAAGGTTCCATATAGCCCCCATATTAACTGCCTCGTGGAAAGCGCCGGTGTTGGAGGCCCCATCTCCAAAGAAAGAGATTACTACCCTGTCAAGTTCCATCATTTTGCAGGCAAGAGCGAGTCCTGTGGCTACAGGGATACCTCCTCCTACAATAGCTATTGCCGGGACCATACCTGCATCAATATCCCCTACATGCATGGACCCTCCCTTTGCCTCACAGCAGCCAGTCTTTCTGGCATAAAGCTCGGCCATCAAAGACCTAATGGGGACCCCCTTGGCTATAGCATGACCATGGGGGCGATGGGTGCTGGTAATTAAGTCTTCCTTTCTTAAGTTGGCACAAACACCTGCTGCTATAGCCTCCTGTCCCTGGTAAAGATGAATCGTACCCGGCATCTCCCCTTGCAGGAAAAGAAGATATACCTTGTCTTCAAACTGTCTTATCCTTACCATGGTAGTATACATCCCGATTAGTTTGTCCGGGGATATTTTTATCTCATCTGGCATAAAAAGTTCTCCTTCTAATAAGTTTAACCCCAACCTTAGAGGCAAGTAACGAAGATTCAGAGTTTAATTATAAAGATATTTTACCGTATTTTTCTGCTGCTCTGTAAAAAGCAAGAATATTTTCTATTTTGACATCCGGCTGGATATTATGAGCTGGGGCAAGGAGAAGTCCTCCTCCTTTTCCCACTGTTTGAATTCTAAGTCTCACTTCTTTTTCTACATCCTCCGGTGTGCCAAAGGGAAGAACTTCCTGAATATCCACGCAACCCCAGAAAGTTAGTTTATCACCGTAGAGTTTTTTCAGTCTAGCTGGGTCCATGGCCTTAGGCTGAACAGGATTGAGGATATTCAGTCCGATTTCAATAAAATCAGGAATTATAGGCTCTATATAGCCATCACTGTGAAAGGCTATCTTAATATTGGGATTTACTTTCCGGAATTCACTAAATATCCTGGCATATCTTGGCTTTAAAAATTCTCTCCAGAGTTTAGGATGAATCAGCATCCTATCCTGCATTCCCGCATCATCTCCGACCCAGATAATATCTACACCAAGTTCTATCAGTTTCCGGCCTGCTGTCAGAACCCAGATCATTAATCTCTCCAGAAGTTCATGAGCATAATCTTTGTTGATAAGCATATCTTCCATAAATTTTTCCAGACCACGCAGGTACCAGGCCAGCTCAAACAAAGTGCAGGCAACTCCCCCCATTATAGCATACTCATCACCGTAATCTGAGATCATCTCCCTGCTATCTTCGTACCTTTTATCATCAGAAAAATCGGGGATGTGCAATCTGGAAAAGTCATCATCTTCGGCCAGGGGATGATGGATCATCTCAGTATAACTTCCTCCAGTGGGATTTTTGAACCATCTCCATCCAATCCCCCACTCATCTATATACTCTGGAGAATCCTCTGCATAGTAGCTGGTGCAGGGTCCAACCCAGGTAATTAAAAAATCATGCCCCATCTTTATAGGCAGAGGTCCTCCTGCTGATTTATAGGTTTCGGTCTGAGAAGTATCCATCCCAAAATATTCCAGCATCTTCTTCTCCGCTTCAGGAGTATACCAGGCACATACAGGAACACGATCAGGTTCCTCATGATCTATAGTAGTTAAGGTGCGCTCTTTGTGAGTCACCTATCCCTCCTTCTTGATTTATATGCTACTCTTACCCTTTGCCAGCCGAGCCATATACTCTTATTTTCTCCTTCACTATTTCCTTAACAGCAGAATAAGCTTGCTCAAAAATGTTCCTGCTCCCCGGCCAGTCCACTAGATGGTGAATAAGGGCGAAATCAATTTCCTCTAAATCTTCCCCGATTAAGCCAGACTTTAGCTCCCTAAGGAAAACTTTCTTCATTATGCTTCCCACATTGAATTTGTAAACCCCTCTTTTCATTACCTCAGGAACAAGTCTGTCAGGAAAGCCTGTTCCCCCATGCATAACCAGAGGCACATTGGTGTAATCCCTGATTTTCTGTAGTTTGGCAAGGTCAATTGAGGTCTGCTCACCAGCAGACATATGGATGTTTCCTACAGAAACAGCCAGAGCCGTAAGGCCCGTTTTCTCTACAAATGACCTGGCGTCCTCAGGGGAGGTGAGATAATGTTCCTTTAGCTCCTCTCCGGCAGTAGGAATCCTTCCCAGCTCGGCTTCAACGTCAACTGCCCTACGCTTTCCTTCTTTAACCAGCCGGGCAGTAAGGTCTATGTTTTTCTCTACAGGAAGATGGCTTCCCTCAAACATCAGACAGTTAAAACCAAGTTCCATCCCTCTCCTTAGCATGGATATCTCATCTGCCTCGTTTAGTATAAAACTCACCGGCACAGATGAGCTTTCGGTCATTGTTTTCCCCATCGCCGCAAAGGAGGCCAATTTTCTGTCATCCCAGCTGTCTCTCTCGGCAAAGGTTCTTGCTCCGAAGCCTATTATCACCGGGGAACTCATCTCTTCAGCCGCTTTTAAGGTAGCGTCAAGTGACCCATAATCCCAGCTCTCAAAATAACCTACGGCATATCTTCCCTTGCGGGCTTCCTCAAGGATCTGCCTCATAGGAACAAGACTCATATAGACCCCTTCTCAATTATTTAGTTTACCATGACTTTCAGATACCCTGGCTACCTTTTTAGCGCACCGGCGGCCATTCCCTTTATGAACTGATTTTGCAGGGCAACATATCCTAAGAAAGCTGGAATAGTAGCCAAAATAACTCCAGCAGCTATGATCTGCCAGGGGGCTACATATTGCCCACAAAAAGCGGCGATTCCCACTGGCAAAGTTTGTAGAGATTCCTTACCCAGAAACACCAGAGCCAGGAGAAATTCATTCCAATTGGTGATGGAAACTAGTATGGCTACAGCAATGAGGGCTGATCTACTTATCGGAAGCATTATTCTCAAGAAAATGCCCAGTTCCGTACATCCGTCTATTCTGGCTGCCTCTATGAGTTCTGTGGGCAAAGTGACGAAAAAGGCTCGCAATATGAAAATAGCCAGGGGCAACCCAAAGGCTATGTAGGGAAGCATTAAGGAAGGATAGCTATTATATAACCCAATGTTTCTCATAAAGACAAATAGAGGAACTAGTACACCCCCAGTAGGAATCATTATCCCCAGGAGTATGATAAAGAAGATTAAGTTGGAGAAAGGAAATCTTATTTTAGCGAAGGCGTAGGCCGCCAGGGCGCCAAAGAAAAGGGTGGGGATAACTGAGCCTACAGTAAAAATTATACTATTCTTGAAAAGTGTAAGTAGGCGAAATTCCTTGAGAGCCCGAATATAGTTTTCCGGATGCAGGGAACTCGGGAAGAGAAAAACTTTAAATACTTCCCGTTCGCTTCTCAAGGACAATGAGATCACCCATATTATAGGCAGCAGAGTAATAACAGAGTAAAGAATCAGAATAAAGACCAGTATTCCAGCTTTTATATCTCTGTTTTCACCCAGCATTCTCAAACACCCTCCAATAGCTAAACCGCTTCATACGAAACTCTTAATCGAAAATAGGCGGTGGCAAAGGACAGCAGGACAATGATAACGCCAATTGCCGAAGCATAGCCCATAAAGTTGTAGGTAAAACCCTGGGAATAAAGATAGGTACTGAGAACCTCACTATGGTAATTTGGTCCCCCACCGGTCATCACAAAAATTATATCAAATACTTTGATCCCCCCTATTAGATTCAAAAGAACAATCACAGTAGTCACAGGTCTAAGCAGAGGAAGGGTAACATACCTTAGCCTTTGCCAATAGCTGGCCCCATCCAAACTGGCCACCTCATGAAGTTCTACCGGAATATCCTGCAGGCCAGCGTAGTAAATAACCATATCATAGGCCATCCACTGCCAGACAGTTGCCAGAACTACAGCAAATAAAGCGTATTTGGCCTCACCCAACCAAGGATGAGTCAACCTTTCTAAACCGACTCGACCTAATAGTTGGTTAACAAAACCAAAAGGGTCCAGGAGTCTCGACCACATAATCCCAATGACAACAGGGCACATAACCACGGGAAGAAAGTATATGACCTTGCAAACCCGGGAGCCTCTCACCTTGGAGTCAATTATGAGGGCAAATGACAGGCCCAGAATATTGAGGAAAAGGGTGGTGGCTCCTACGTAAATGATTGTATTTTTGAGCGCTCGCCAGAAAATCCGGTCTTGAAACAGATTAACAAAGTTAGTTAATCCTACAAACTTTATCTCGGAAAATTTGAACCCCATCCACTTGGTAAAGCTCAGATAAAAAGTAAAACCTATGGGGTAAATAAGAAAAATCAAGAAAATCAAGAAAGCCGGCAAGACAAAGAGAAAACCAGTAGCCTGTCTTTTTGCATTAGTACTTAACTTACCTGATCCGTACATTGTTGTGTCCTGTATTACCTATTTCAGCATAAACAATGTGTAATTACAATCTGGGGACGTGAGGGGATAACTCACGCCCCCACAAGAAACGCTATCTTTCTATACTCTGCGATACCTTTTCCACATCAGCGTAGAACTGTTCCGGGGTGAGTTCTCCATCAATGAGTCCCTGAATGGCATGAGTCAGTCTTTCATAAATGGGGGTATGGAATATCCAGCGGGTCTGAGCGGTAGCCTGAGCATCAAACATAGCCTTAAAGATAGGATCTTTTATCTCCAGTTCAAAAGTTAGCGGGCTGGAAGGGATCATTTTGTACTTCAGCAGAGTCTTTTTGGTTTCATCATCGCACAGGTATCTCAACAATTCTATGGCAGCGTCTTGATAGTTGGCCTGAGCAGGCACCGCCCAATTGGTAGCCGGTCCTCCTGTGGCTGTTGGCTCCTGGTCAGAAGAGATAGCTGGAAAGGGAAACATTCCCCACTCCGTACCCTCAGGAAGTCCCCTGTCTATTCCACCTACTATCCAAGTTCCTGCAGGATAGAACATGGCCGCTTTCTCTCTAGCAAAGAAACCAAAAGCACCGGTATAATAGTCCATGCCATTTATCCCGGGGACAAAAACGCCCTTGTTCACCAGCTCGACAATCTTTCTGGCTGCTTCTACAAACTCCGGCTTTTCAAAAGAGACCTTCCCATTGTCTGCTTCTCGTACTAATTTATGAGTGGGGTCAGCATAGACCATCATTTGAAACCACACATCTCCACCGGTCCAGAAGTTCTTATTTCCAAGAGCTATACCATAGATGTTGTCCTCTTTCAGTTTCTTGCAGATATCTACCAGTTCATCCTGGGTTCTAGGGATAGAGAGACCGAATCTATCAAAAATAGTCTTATTGTAAGCAACTATCAGATTATTAACATCCATAGGAACTGTCCATTGTTCACCAAAGAAAGTAAGATCAGCTACGATGGGCTCATAGAAATCTGGAAAACCCTTCTCGTTCGTTAAGGGACGCAAAACTCCTGCTTTGGCCAAGGAATAGTTCCAGGCCCCCGGATGTACTTCGGTTATCTCGTAGGGATCACCGGCCGCTATGGCAGCTTTGGTCTTGGCATTATAGTTTGCCCAGGGGATCCAGACGATTTCTACCTTGTAGTCCGGATAATCCTTTTCAAATCTTTGAGCAACTATCTCAAACACCGCGGGGTAGTCACCTTCATTGTTCCAGGAAGAAAACCTCAGAACTTTCTGCTCAGCGCTACACAAATTACCCACTGCCAGCAGTATTACTGCCAGCAGTAACGATATCACCCAACCTGACTTTGACCTCATTGTCATCCTCCTTTTCTTTTTCTCTCTAGAGCCTCTAATTTAGAATCTTATCCTCACCTCCTTCAGACCCTTTTTTGAGCCTATGTCCGCATTTTCTTATCATTTCTTCCAGACGCCTGCGGTAATACTCAAAGTTATCCCAGGAAACATCGGAAGGAATATAATGGTCTGCCCGAGGAATATAACCTCCTCGTTTTAGCATAAAGGGAACCTTGCTTTCCAGCTCTAAATCAATGGGTTTCTTACCTTTAGCAATTTTTGTCTTATCAAGACCCCCTATGATTTGAAGCTTGGGATATTCTTTTCCTACCTTGACAATATTCATTCCCGCTTGTACCTCAAAGGGAAAAAGACCGGTAACTCCACATTCAATAAACAAAGGAATGAGCTCACTGCAATTACCGTCTGTGTCCACAAGGATATTTCTCACTCCTGTATCCCTGATAAAGCCGACAAGTCTTTTGTAAGCAGGCATCATAAACTCTTTAAAGAGAGATGGAGAAATGAGGGAGCCATTCTTATAGGCCATATCCTCCCAGATGATAAATGCTTCTGGCTTTACACCGGTTAGAGCATCTTCCCAGACCTGGCTTAAGAAATCGACCACAAAATTCATCATTTCCTTAATCAGAGATGGGTTATCAAAAAAGTTCTCCAGAAAAGGGACCAGTCCCATGAACTCACGGCAGGCACCAAATATCCCCCAGGGGAATCCTCCAGCGAAGAGTGGGTAATCTCTCTGAGAAAGTGTCTTTACTTCCTCGTCCCAGTTTTCTGGATACCGTCGGTCCAAATCAGGCTGAAGTCTCTCTTTAATTTCCTCAAAACTTTTTTTATCTCTCACCGGATGCTCTAAAAACAAGGGTATTCCCTGAGATTTTTTATTATACTTAACTACAATTCCTCTCTCATTTTGAAAAATGACATTTTCCCCGTTCTCCTTCAGGATCTTTTCTTCAAAAGGAGGGATCATTCCCCGATTTATCTTTTTCTCCAGTCTGAAAGGTTCCTTATCAAACCCAAAGACATCTTCAAGATATCCTCCGGTATAGCCTATAAATCCTCCTTCTCCGGAGAATTTCTTGGTGTGCTCTTTGCCAGTTGGCCGCACAAGACCCTCTCTATGCCACCTTTCAATGCTATCCTCCCAGTACCCCCACTCCCAGATTAAAGTCCGGTCGCAGGGCTCAAAATCCATCACCGCCAGAAATCTTTCTCTTGCGTTCAACGTCCATAACTCCATTTTCAGTCTCTAGAAAGGTCCCTTATGGTCTCGTAAAAACCCAAGATGGCCTCATTGGAATCAATTCTGACCACGGGAATGGCCAATTCTCTACAGGCATAAATGAGCTCTTTTGAACAGTCACCTTCAGTCATAGAGAGATGATTGGCTCCGGCAACCTTGAACATAAGGTCTCCTCTAACTCCCAGATTAACCACAATTTGAGGCCACATTAAACCAAAATAGCTTTTAAGTTTCCCCTTCTTTTTAAGTTGTTCCTTGATAGTCTTTTCAGCATCCAGGGCTTTACCTACCCCGATATGCATATAGTATTTTCCCCTTATTCTAATCAGCCGGGCCACGGTAGCTTCCGTCTCCTTGCCCCAGTATCCCACCGCTCCGCCGGCCCTGCCGTGATTGTTCCCCTGAATTGTAACGTTGGGCAACACTTCCTTAGAATTCAAAGAATTATCAGCCCAATATATTGAGGCTGCGCCACAGTTGGCTATAACTACAAAGTCATCACAAATATACCTTAGATCTCCAAAGACGGGGGGAACATCAGGTACTATTTTGTGTAGAAGCATGCAGGTGAGAAGACCTTTTATATCACCCTCACAAACGGTAGGTATGATGGGCCTTTTCCCCTCGCTATCCTCACTAAAAGGCAAAAAGGCCGGTAGAGTACATCCAATTACTCCAAACTCTTCATAGATTTCTGGCTGACATTTTATCGAGACTCCGGTGATTTCCTCATCTTTCAACTCCTCCAGCCTGTCCCTAGCCGCGAGCACATAAGCAAGCTGAATCCTCAGAATTTCTTCATTAAGCATCTTATCATCGTAAAGAATACGAGTCCCATTTTTCTTTAACCAGTGGATAAAACTATTTATTCTATCTGGTTTTTGTCTCAAAATCTCCTGGCTTCGCTTAATCAGAATATACTGACCCTCACTGAGGATATCTCTAATGAGGAAAGTTTTTAGTCTGGGAATATCATCCTGCAAAAGTTCCATCTTCACTGCGTAAGAGCCGCCCCAGAGAATAGCTGCTGATTTTCTCATCTGTTTAGCAGCGCAAACGCCTCTTACCCATTTAATAATTGAGACTTTATCACTCAAAAAAGATCGCTCATGAGTTAAAGCATGCCGATTTACTCCCCATTCAAGAAGAGTCGCTCCCACTGCCGATGTAAAAACGGATCCGGCCCAATCCGTATTATCCTCCGCTACCAGAAGGAGGGGAACATTGGTCAAATTAACCAGATCCATGACTAATTGAGGTGGAGACCAGTGCCAGGTTCCGATAATTAAACACTCGATTCCAGCTTGATTTAGAATCTGAGCGGATTGTCTAACTTCTGAGTTGAATCTGATTCCATACCATCCTTTTGAGGATTTTCTAATCTCCTTCAGGGGATCTACCGGAATAAAGCCATTCTCTTTTAGCAACTCAGTCAGTTCATCCTGTTTCGACCTCAAATACCTCTCTCTTTCCTGGGAGAATATGCGTTCTCTGTCGTCGGTAAATGTGATTATTCCCACTTTATGATTGGTGTTACTCATTTTTACCTCCGCTAACTGGAGGAGAAATCTCTGACATCTTCTCTAAATCAAGAAACCAGTGTCGAAGTTCGTCAACTAACTTGCAGTAGAATTGAGCACAGTTCCTGTAAAAATTATGGTATTCCTCTCGCCACTTTACTACCTCTGTCTCTTTCACCAGCCTGTTAATGGTTGATTCCAGATCTTGGAAAATCTCCACCCCGTAGCCTCCTATTACTGCCGAACCTAAAATTGACAGGTTCTTTCTGTTTAATTTAATATAGTTTAATCCTAAGACATCAGCCTTAATTTGGTTCCACAAGTCGCTCACTGCCCCACCTCCCACTACCCGCACCTTCTTCAGTTCAACATCGGGCAGCAAAGACCTGAATCGCCTCAGAGCATAAAAGTACTCATAGGCTACAGATTCTAACAGTGACCTGTATAAAGTTTTTCTATTGGTTTCCCATCTTATCCCAAACCAAGCTCCTCGGTAGTATGGCTCCCAGGGAGACATTCTTCCTCCCAAGTGGGGTACAATAAAAAGAGACCCTGAGCCCGGCGGTACACTCATGGCCTCTGTATCCAACACAGGGTAAATTTCATCTCTTTTCTTATCTATATTCTGAGGTGAGGCCAGCTTTTCCTTAAACCAGTCATGAGCTAATCCTCCCAAAAGAAAAAAGAGAGGATAATACAGACCAGTGATTACCGAGGGTAAGAACGAGAGCACCTTTTCCTTTACATCAGGGTTAAAATATGCCGTACATCCAGCAAAAACCGAGGCAGAGCCAGCATTATCTACAAACATCCCCGGCCTGGAAAGGCCTGCTCCCAGAAGGCTCGCTGGCTGGTCCCCGGCTCCCGCCGCTACAGGAATTCCCGGAACAATCCCACACTCTCTGGCTGCCTTTAAAGTCACTGTTCCCATTATGTCCCAGGGCTTGACCACTCTGGGAAGTTTTTCCACAGGAATATCCAAAATAGTGCAGATTTCCTCGGACCACCGGTGATTTTTAGTGTCACTGATTCCGGACCAGCAAGTAGCAGTATAATCAATAAATGCTTCGTCCCCTTTGAGTCCACACATTTTCCCGGCCACGAAACCCGTTGGCTGGACAAACTTATGAATCTCAGCAAAATCTTCGGGACGTTCTCTCATCCACCAGAGCACCTTCTGACCCCAGGTGGGTAGAACACCCGATTTTCTAACCATTAGGTCTTCACATTCATTTTTAATGAACACTGAATATTTTTTGCACCTCTGGTCCAAAATACTGTCGTAAGGTATGACTGCCTCCCCGTTTTTATCAACTGCTGTTACCCCTCCCATCTGACTGTCAAAGGTGATACATCTAATTCTTCTCAGCTCGACTTTGCTCTTGGTAACTACCGCTTTTATGAGTCGTAGGCTGGAATTATAAAAATCCATAGGGTCCTGTTGAATTGCCCCCGGCTCAGGACAATAGAAAATGGTCTTCTCAAAAGCATCGGCCAGGAGTTTTCCTTCTTCATTGAAAATGCCGGCCTTATTCACACTCGTCCCTAAATCGACCCCTATGAGATAGCTTTCCATAAAGCGTTCCTCCCCTTAGATTAAATAGCTTCTAGTTAGCTGATTTTAGTATTCTAAGGTGCTTAAATTCTATACTTTCAAGGTTAGTCCCTTTTTTCAACCCACTTTGTGTTTATATGGAAAATGCTAACCTTTCTTAGTATATTCAATAGTGATGCCCTTTTGAGCTATTTTCTATAGCGTTTAGTCAGAAATAATTCTTATATTAGCTCATCCTTAGCAAGGGCCCCTTTTTCATAGCACAGTTGTCCTTCTAATAATTTGACTGTCCCGGAGACAGCCGTTCAACTCCCTCGCTTCCATTAAGAAGGCATAATCTCTCGTTGTGAACACTCACCCCTCGGTCTGCTTATTTGTCCCTTTAATGAAACCTTGAATCCAAGACCTTACTTTAACTACCTCATAACTTTAGCTCTTATCTTCTTAAGGAGTCTTCCATTGAAACCTTGAGCATAAGAATGTAAGCCAGTTTTCAACTTATCGAAAAAATAAGCTCTTGGAGAAAATATCTATTGTTATTCAAGTTCGGTATAATACCTGCACCTGTCCCCTCTAATTATTCCCTTGCTGAAAAGTACTGTCTGGTTTTTGGTGGTATAAGTAGTGTGTTCTAGTAGCAGGGCGGGTGCGCCATTCTTTACACCAAGCATTTGCGCTTCATAATCGTCGATAATAATCGGCTCGAAACATTCTTTTGCTTTAATCAAAGGGATCTCATATTCATTCCTTAATATCTCATTCAAGGGTTTAGAGCCGATATCTTTCAGGTGTAAATTAGGGCATAACTTAACTGCAAGTATGATCGTTTCTAGATATAAGGGCTCGCCGTTTACCAACCTTAATCTTACTATCTCAGTAATTTCCTCTCCCCTTTTAATCCCAAGGTGTTCCGCTGCATGTTTATCAGCTTTGATGATCTCTACTTTTAATATCCTCCGTTCTGGTTCGATTCCTTTTTGCCGCATGCTTTCGGTGAAACTATAAAATCTATTAAGGCTTTGCTCTAGCTTGGATTTAGCCACAAACGTTCCTTTGCCCTGTTTTCGGTAAAGTAGTCCCTCTCCTACAAGGCCCTTTATTGCCTCCAGGACCGTTATTTTGCTTACCTTATATTCGGCACATAATTCCTTTTCCGGAGGAATAAGCTCCCCTGGAAGCCATTCTCCTTCCTCTATGCGGGCTCGTAAATTCTCCTTTATCTGATGATATAAAGGAATTTTGCCCCCTTTAAAGATTTTCCTTGGCACTGATCTCTCCTTTTTCTCATATAGATCTGTTGCATCACGAAGGAATAATATTATAGTCTTATTAATATAAGAACATATTTTTATTTTTTGTCAAGGGGCGACTCCTTAAGATTTCCCAAAATTTCACATAATTTTTTCCAAGATGCTGAATTAAGGGGGGATTGAGAAAGGGCGGTTTTTTTCGTTCTAATTGAATTTATAGAGTTGGCAAATCAAAGCAGACCTCTTGGAGGGAAACTTCTTTGATCCTTTTACCTGCTTAAAAAATTTATCCTTCCCTCAACCTGTGGTGAAATCGTTCCGTGGCGCTGAATATAACTGGCTAGAATATCGGTGGTGACCATGGTAGTGTTCTCTTTGGAAATATCCTCTCTCAGAAAAATATAGTGGCCATCACCGCCACTTGCAGTCCATTCATTTACAAGCACCGTGTAAGCTGCGGATGAGTCCAGCGGAACCCATGAACCATTGCGATAAACCTCGGCACTGACAATCCTTGAACCCGGATTGGTTATTTTGGAAACGTCCCGGTCCGAATAAACTGCACAGAACGGTGGTTGGGTAATGTCAATTGTCATTCTGATGCCACCAACCTGGAAAAACCCACCTGAAGCCGACCTGCAGGTATCCGGGCATCCATCGCCTTCGATCCTCAGCGCTGAGGCTGAGATCTCAAGTGTCTGTTTCAGATCAGCACCATTCATCTCCACGCTCATCACCTCATTTCTAAACGCCAGAATCTCGTTCACTGTGAGATAGGTCATTGGCCCAGCAGAATATATTTTGTTGCCGCGGATTGACCCACCATTAACCAAAGCGACATCCGCATGAGTGAACCACTCAAGCCACGAGTCTGCTATCAGGTTGCCGAGGTTTGACTCCTTGCTACGAACCACATCTTTGCGTGCATCGAGATCAACCGTAGATTTACCAATAACCTGGCCCAGGCGATCGTTATAGTCCTCCATGTACTGCGCCATAAGGCTTTGAATCTTAGTGTCATAACCTACTGTTGAATCGAGCAAGATTTTTTTCCACGTGGGATTCACCATCTCACCATCCTCGAATGTGAACTTGAGGACACCCAGATATTCACCCCTTACACCGTCTTGCACTATTATTGTATTGCCAGTCGTCTCATGTACATATATGTGGTCATGGCCACCGATGATGATGTCTATACCATCTACCTTTTGTGCAAGCTCACGGTCAAGTTCAACACCAATGTGGGTCAGACCAATTATGATGTCACATCCTTTATTTATCAGGTTATCCACCACATTTTGGGCTGGCGAGATGATATCTTGATCCACACTAACGCCGCCGCCGGGCAATTTGCATATTCTTGGAAGATCAGGTGTCATCATGCCGAAAACCCCGACCTTAATACCAGCGATCTCTTTGATTACATAGGGCTGTATTCGGTTTGCAAGTTCATTGTCATCAATAATCAGATTGACGGAGACCACATCGAAATCCGCGAAATTGAGCGCATTTTTGTAAACCTCAGCTCCGTTGTCGAACTCATGATTGCCGGGTGTAACGACATCGTAACCTGCGAGACTCATGCCACGCATCTCCGGCTCGCCGTGGAACAGCGATAACAGAGGGGCAATCAAATCGTCGCCCGACGAAAGCAGTAGAGCGCCGTCCACCTGGCCACGAACCTTTTTTGCGGCTGAGGCGATTCTTTCGAGTCCGCCGACTGTAAGTGCTTTGCCATCATGATCAACAGTATAAGGCGTTATACAACTCCGCAGATCAGCGGTCGTCATGATAGCAATTGTGATTTCAACAGAAGGTCTGGCAGACTTTTTCTGACAGCCAGAAAATAGCAAAACTACCAGAGAGATCCCTAAAACAAGAGATACGAGAACCCAACGCGATTTTTTACTTTTCATACCATCCTCCCGGTATTAATATTCACTATTTACTTTTCC
>Ga0209978_10000506_pt1 | contig 14902 bp, 12 predicted proteins | sample BentaG_FD_182805 | JGI IMG/M metagenome (GOLD analysis project Ga0209978, IMG submission 182805) | Deep subsurface microbial communities from South Atlantic Ocean to uncover new lineages of life (NeLLi) - Benguela_00093 metaG (SPAdes)... | ecosystem: Environmental > Aquatic > Marine > Oceanic >... | reverse complement strand
AGTACAAGCGAATTAGCCGCTTGATCTATCCACCCGATGTGGTTCAGCATTTACGGGAGCGAGGACAGGTGATAAGTTCTGTTCCCCCGCATAGCCCCGACTGCCCGGCTCAAGCAGAAAGCCTTGCTTTGCAGATTTTGTATCCTCAAAACAACACCAGGTTGTGGATTCCCCGGGGTTTTGATGGCAATTGGCAAAAAGTTACCATGCGAGTAGCCCATCGAGAAAGAAGCCGGGTTTTGTACTGGTATTTGGATGATCGGTTTATCGGCATAAGTAAGGATCGGCATGTAAAAGCCGCAGAATTGACCAGAGGGTGGCATGTCTTGGAAGTTGTCGATGAGATAGGAAACCGTGACCACAAACGGTTTTACGCAGCTATGAAAAATAATTTGCCCTGATTTTAATTTTTACTTTAGCCTTATTTTTTAATGCCTTATCGTTTGCCAGCAAACCTGAATTTTGGGTTAAATCCTCTTGATAGGATTTAGGAGTGGGTGTTAATAATCTAAGACAATATCATCCTGAGTGTCAAAAATTCTATCTTTTCCAGCCGATATAAGACGAAAATTCATGTCAGACAGCCTCTCATATTTCATCGAGGTTCCCCAAGCATCTAACTTCCCGTAAGCTTGTGCACGAAAAACTTGAAGCTCCCCAAGACTCTTCGGCGTTCTTCCTTCACTGGCGATAAAAAAATCAATCGCTTTCTCTAAGGTAGCCATATTCATTTTTGTCAGTTTAATATTTGTTTCATCATATGCTTCAACTTTCTCAATTACCTGAGCTTTTTTCCCTCCCTTAGCTATCCAGAGATATAAGACTATAGCCAAGACCAGAATAAATATGGCTAAGAATCCTCTTATTTTCATTTTTTAAGGCTCTCTTTAGGAAATAAATTCTCTAAACAATATTTCTTCTGATAAATTGAGAATTGCTTTGGATATCTTTAGTAAATATATATCACAGGGAAAATTTGATGTCAAATTTAATGGATCTGAAAACCAAAAACAAGAATAAACTTAAAAACAAGAAAGAAAAGATAAGATGGTGGAGCTGAGGGGATTCGAACCCCCGACCTCTTGACTGCCAGTCAAGCACTCTCCCAACTGAGCTACAGCCCCACTCGAGGAAATCCATATTACAAAAACTTAGCTCATCAGTCAAGCTGTAGCTCTCCCCTTTTTACTCCGCTTTCGCCCCAGCTCAATAGGCTCAGATTTTTATAAATTTTACAATCGGGATATATCAAAGGCATTCGATAATGAGTAAGGTTTCTAAGAAAGAGGTAAATAGAATTTCGAATTATAAAAGTTATAAAGGCCTGGCCCCATCGTAATTAAAGAAAATCGATTTTTTATAAAGAGATTTATTAACAATCAGGAGGAAAAATGTTAGAATAGTATGTATAAAAGAGGAAAAAACATGCCTAAAAAACAAAGCAAACCATTCAAAAATATTCTTTTCTGGGTGGCTGCTGGAATTATCGTCATCCTCCTCTGGAGCCTTTTTCAGTCACCCGGTGCAGCCAAAAAAGAAGTGAATTTCAGTGAATTCCTGGTCGATGTGGAAAAAAATCAGGTTGATGAAGTAACCATTGCCGGAAACCAAATCAAGGGAAAATACACAGATGGTACAGCGTTTAAGACTGTAGCTCCTTCCCAGTTTGATGATTTAGTCAAGATTCTCAGAGAGCATAAAGTCAACATCAAGGTCAAAGACACCTCTCGAAGCCCTTGGTTTTCCTATCTCTTCACCTGGTTTCCTATCATTATCTTGATTCTTTTCTGGATATTTTTCATGAGGCAAATGCAGGCCGGAGGCAATAAAGCTCTCTCCTTTGGCAAAAGTCGGGCAAAGCTTATCTCTGGTATTCAAAAAAAGATAACCTTTGATGACGTGGCCGGCGTAGAAGAAGCCAAGGAGGAGCTTCAAGAAATCATCGGATTTCTGAAAGACCCTCAAAAATTTCAAAAATTGGGGGGACGAATTCCTAAAGGTGTAATCCTTGTGGGAGCACCTGGCACGGGAAAAACTCTTCTGGCCCGAGCTGTAGCAGGAGAAGCTGATGTTCCCTTCTTTTCTATCTCGGGTTCTGATTTTGTGGAGATGTTCGTTGGAGTAGGCGCCTCTCGAGTAAGAGACCTCTTTGACCAAGGAAAAAAAAGCGCTCCTTGTCTGATTTTCATTGATGAGATTGATGCGGTGGGAAGACAAAGGGGAGCAGGTCTGGGCGGAGGGCATGACGAGCGAGAGCAAACTCTGAACCAGCTCCTGGTTGAAATGGATGGTTTTGATCCCAATGAAGGCGTCATCCTTATTGCAGCTACTAACAGACCAGATATTCTGGATAGTGCTCTCCTTAGACCAGGAAGATTCGACCGCAGAATTGTTGTTAACATGCCAGATGTCAAGGGGAGAGAGGACATTCTAAAAGTACATGTGAAAAATATCCCCCTGGCTGATAATGTTGAACTCAAGATTGTGGCCCGGTCGACACCCGGATTTTCTGGAGCCGACCTGGCCAACCTCGTAAATGAAGCGGCTCTGATCGCAGCCCGCCATGGCCAGAATAATGTGACGATGGAAGATGTGGAATATGCCAAGGACAAAGTACTCATGGGAGTTGAGAGAAAAAGTATGATCATCAACGAAGAAGAGAAAAGAAGCACCGCCTATCACGAATCAGGGCATGCCCTCGCTGCCGCTCTCATACCTGAGGCTGATCCCATTCATAAAGTAACCATCATCCCCAGAGGGCTTGCTTTGGGACTAACCCAGCAATTGCCCCTTGATGACCGTTTCACTTATTCCAACGATTATTTAGAAGCCCAGCTTTCAGTCCTTCTGGCTGGACGGGTTGCTGAAAATCTATTCCTTGGGAAATCAACTACCGGAGCCGCCAGCGATTTTGAGAAAGCCACTGAAATTGCTCGCAAGATGGTCTGTCAATGGGGAATGTCAGATTTGGGACCTTTAACTTTCGGCGAGCGGGATGATTTGATATTCCTCGGCAAAGAACTAGCCACGCATAAAAATTTTAGCGAAAAAACAGCTGAGCTTATAGACAGGGAGGTAAAAAAAATAATCAATAAAAGCTATGCTATAGCAAAAGAGCTTTTAGAAAAAAACAGAACCAAATTGAAAAAAATTGCAGAGGCTCTGCTCAAAAAGGAAATCTTAACTTCTGAAGAAATCGAACTTATTATCAAAGGGAAAGAATTAAAAAAGATAAAAAAAACAGCCTCAGCCAAAAAAGATAAAGATGTAAAAACAAAAAAAGAACCAAAGAAAATTCGACCATTAAGAAAGCCGGATTTAGCTAAAGCATAGAAGGTGAGAAAAAAATACTCCTTCCAGGTCAACGGCAAAGATTATACCTTAGGCCAAAGAACCTGGATAATGGGAGTGCTTAACGTTACACCTGATTCTTTCTCTGAGGGTGGCCTTTATTTCGACAAAGAAAAAGCTGTGAACCGCGGATTAGAGCTTGCAGCGGAAGGGGCTGATATAATCGATGTTGGCGGAGAAAGCACAAGGCCACATTCAGAGCCAATTCCTGTCAAGGAAGAATTGTTGAGAGTTATACCTGCTATTTCTGCCTTAAAGAAAAAAACAGATGCCTTGATTTCAGTGGATACCACAAAATCAGAAGTAGCTGAAGTTGCCATAGACATGGGAGCAGATATTATTAATGACATAAGCTCCTTTCGTTTTGACTCAAGAATGTCTTCTGTGGCTTCTCAAAAAGATGTGCCTGTAATCCTGATGCATATGAAAGGAATCCCCAAAACAATGCAGCTTAATCCCTCCTACAAAGACCTATTATCCGAAGTCAAGTTCTTCCTTCAAGAGAAGATTGAGGAAGCTCTGGCTTCTGGTATAAAAAAGGAAAAGATTCTCATCGACCCAGGAATAGGTTTCGGTAAAAGATTCGAAGACAACCTCACTATAATCAACAACCTCTCTTTCTTAGAGGAATTAGAACGGCCGATTCTGGTCGGCATTTCTCGAAAATCATTTATCGGAAGAATCTTAGATTTACCTCCCCAAGAGAGAATTGAAGGGACTATTGCTTCTGCCATCTTGAGCATTGTCCGGGGCGCCCACATTCTGAGAGTCCACGATGTTAGCGCCGTCAAAAGAGCTGTCCTGGTGGGAGAAGCCATCCTGACCGAAAATCATAGTCCAAATCCAGAAAAGAGGAAAAAAGAGGACAATGTTTGGTGATATCGTTACTGCCTTGACTCGATTCAATATTGCTGACCTTATAGATATTCTCTTTGTCGCCTTTATCCTTTATTCTATTTTTTTACTGATAAAGGATACCAAAGCCTACCAGATGGCTATCGGCGTTGGCATTGTGGTTGTCCTCTTTTTAATAACTCAAAGGGGAAAATTAGTCGTATCCAATTCGCTTATTAAAATTTTTATACTCTACCTGCCAATTGCTATAATAGTCCTCTTCCAGGGTGAGTTAAGAAGATTTTTTATAGAGCTTGGTTCTCGTTCCTTCAGAAAATCTTTTTCCGCAAAGTCCTTCCAAGAAAAACTTGAAGATCTCTACCTTGCAGTCGATTATCTCTCGTCTAAGAAAATAGGGGCCTTGATTGCCATTGAAAAGGAAATTTCATTGAAGAGCTATGCTGATCGCGGCATGAAAATAGATGCGCTTCTCTCTAAAGACCTTCTGGTAAGCATATTCTTTCCCCGCTCTCCCCTTCACGATGGAGCTGTCATCATCAAAGGGAACAAGATCCTCGCTGCTGGCTGTCTCCTTCCCCTTCCTACTTCCCATAAATTAGGAGAGGAATTCTTACCCCGAACTCGGCATTTAGCTGCTATCGGCCTCTCCCAAGAGACTGATGCCGCCATAATAGTTGTTTCTGAAGAAACAGGAACTGTCTCCCTGGCCTCTAAAGGTAACTTAGAAAGAGAGTTGAATAAAGAAAAACTAAGGGGCTTATTGATCGACTATTTGAAGGAAAAATGAGAAGATTTGTCAGAAACATATTTTTAAAAAATTGGGGACTCAAATTATTCTCCCTCATCCTTGCTCTCATTCTGTGGCTAATCCTCATTCCTGAGGAAAAAATATTTTCAGAGAAAACCCTCACTATTCCCCTTGAACCTCATAATATACCAGCGGATATGGAACTGGTAAAAAAACCGCCAGAAAAAATTGACGTAGTGATCCGTGCTCCCAAACGCTACATTGACCAGATCACTCCAGCCAATGTAGTGGCGAAATTAAACCTGGAAAATGCTTCGATTATCCAGGAAGAGTACCCCCTTAATGAGACTATGATTAGCCTACCTGCCGTAGCTAAGGCTAAGGTAATAAAAATATCTCCCAATGCAGTTAATCTTACGCTTGAAAAAACCAAAGAAGTGATGCTTGTTGTCGAACCAAATATAATAGGAGAGTTACAAGACGGCCTCAAAATAGAGAAAATAGAAGTCTCTCCTTCAAGGGTCAAAGTCAAAGGGGCAGAAAGTAAGATAAAAGATGAAGAAAAGGTAAGAACAAGCCCTATTGATATTTCCTCTTTAACTCAATCTACTGAATTTGAAGCAGATTTGATCCTCCCTAACCCTGATTTAAGGTTGGCTTCTTCTCAAACGAATGTAAAAATAAAAATTATCATTCAAAAGGAAGAGACGGAGGAAGGGAAGAAGGGGAAAGGATAAATGGGCGGCGAACTCTTCGGAACTGACGGGATTAGAGCAGTTGCTGGTGATTATCCTCTTGATTATTCCTCGGTCTATACCTTGGGAAAGGCCTTGATCTTTCTTCTTCAAAAAAAAGGACTGGAGCCTAAGGTTTTAATCGGCAAGGACACGCGGGAGTCAGGAGCATGGCTTGAAGAAGCTTTATTCAAAGGGATAAAGGATGGTCAGGGAGAAGCTGTATCAGCGGGGATCATTCCCACTTCTGCTATTTCCCTTTTAACAAAACAATATTCTTTTTCTGCAGGAATTGTAATTTCAGCCTCCCACAATCCTTATTATGACAACGGCCTTAAGGTCTTTTCCTCCCAGGGCATAAAAATTTCGGATGAATGGGAAAAGAAACTCGAAAAGATAATCCTAACAACAAAAGAAGATGTAAAGAGAGAAAAAACTCAAATTAAGCCTGCCTCTTCTTTTCTTCAGGATTATATAGAGTTTCTCGAGAGTCAATTTTCCCAAGTGAAGCTCCAAAAAAAAATAAAGGTTGTTCTCGACTGCTCAAACGGAGCAAGCTTTTCTATTGCTCCCCACGTTCTCTCCGATTTGGGCTTTGAAGTGATTGTTTTATTCAATTCTCCTGATGGAAAAAATATTAACGAGAACTGCGGCTCTCTCTCCCCACAGAATCTCGCCAAAAAAGTTGTAGAAACAAAGGCAGACATTGGTATCGCTTATGATGGGGATGCTGATCGAGCCATCTGGGTAGATGAAAGAGGAAAAATACTGAATGGGGATCATACCCTTTTTGTCCTCTCCCAATTTATGAGAGAAAAAGGGCGTTTAAGATCGAACAATATAGTGGCCACCACAATGAGCAATATGGGCTTAGAAAAAGCCTTTGAAAGGCTAGGATTGAGGCTTGTTCGGACTCGAGTAGGCGACAAGTATGTCCTTGAGCAAATGATAAAAATAAAGGCTAATTTTGGAGGTGAGCAGTCAGGCCACACAATTTTTTTGGATGATTGTCCCACTGGAGACGGAATCCTGACAAGCATAAAAATGGTCGAGGCCATGGCAGAACGCAATCTCCCCTTATCAAAACTGGTTGAAGGCTTTGAAGAATTCCCTCAGGTACTCAGGAATGTTCGGGTTAGAAAAAAAATTGATTTCAATCAATTTCCTGAAATAATAAAAACCATGGAAGAGATAAAGAATCATATCGGGGACACAGGTCGCCTTGAAGTCCGTTACTCGGGTACTGAACCCTTAGCCCGGATAATGGTTGAAGGCCAAGACAAAAGCCTTGTAGAAAAATACTCTCTCCAGATGGCTGATTCCATTGCCAAATATTTGGGAAGATAATAGTCTATTCCGTTTATCCCGCTTGTCTTGTTTATTTGGTTCATTCGAATTACTGATATATGAGGAAAAATTGTATGAAAAACTTATTTCTCTTTCTCTCTGCTTACAACTTACTATTAACTGCTTACTAAAAAATGAAAGGAGGAGATAATGAAGCTTGCCGTCAATGTGGACCATTTTGCCACCATAAGAGAAGCCCGGCAAAGTAATGAACCTGAACCAGTTCTGGCTGCACTCCTGGCTGAACAGGCTGGAGCAGAGGGGATTGTTTGCCATATCAGAGGGGATAGACGCCACATCAAAGAAAGGGATTTAAGGCTGCTAAGAGGAGTAATTAAAACCAAACTCAACGTAGAAATGGCCGCCACTGAAGAGATGAAAAAAAATGTTCTTACAATCAAACCAGATGTCGTCTCCTTAGTTCCTGAACGAGAAGAAGAATTGACCACTGAAGGAGGTCTGGATGTCATAGCTAACAAAAAACATTTAACTTCCTTTATCTCGGATTTAATAAAAGCCAAAATAAAAGTCAGTATTTTTGTCGACCCTGATATAAAACAGATTGAGGCCTGCCGCGAAGTCGGCGTTTCTCTGATTGAGATAAACACTGGAAAGTATGCTGACCTAAAACCAGGAAGAGCCCGCCAAATGGCTTTGGAAGAAATAAAAAAAGTAGCCGAGTATGGCCATAAATTAGGCCTGGAAATTCATGCGGGCCATGGCTTGGATTACAGGAATATCCGTCCTATCGCTGAAATCCCTGAAATAACCGAGTTCAGCATCGGCTTTTCCATCGTAGCCCGGTCTGCAATCGTCGGCATTGATAAGGCTGTTAAAGAGATGATAGCCCTCATTAAATAAAATAAAAAAGGAAAAAAGGAGGAAAAAAGGATAGGCTACTTTTTCTGAAAGAAAAAAGATACAGCTCTCCTTCGAAGACAGGTCTTCAGAAAAAGTAGCCTATCCTTTTTTCTAAAATAAATCCAACGAGGTCAACATGGATATTAAAATAAATTTTAACCGGCTTAAAGAAGATATAAAGGCTCTTTCCCAGATTGGCCGTGACCCAAATAGTGGAATCACAAGGCCTTCATACAGTAAAACTGATCTTGAAGCGCAGGAATGGCTCAAGGAGAAGATAAAAGGGGCTGACCTCCTTCTCCGCCAGGATGGAGCAGGAAATATTTTTGGCCGCCTAGATGGCAAGGGAAAAACAATCATGGTCGGTTCTCACATCGATACTGTGATTAACGGGGGCATGTTTGACGGCTCGGTTGGAGTCCTTTCAGGCCTTGAGTGTTTAAGGAGAATTAAAGAGGAAGGCTTGCAACTTTCAAAACCTTTAGAGGTTGCTTCTTTTGTTGACGAGGAAGGAAATCTCGTCGGAGATTTCCTGGGCAGTCGAGCCTTTTTGGGCCTTTTAGAAAGGGAAACGTTAGAAAAGGGACTCACCCAATTCGGGATTCCCTTCATAGAAATATTGAAAGGAACTGAATTTACTATTGATAGTATTATGGAGGCTCACCAGCAGAGGCCGGACCTAGAAGCTTTCCTTGAAATCCACATCGAACAGGGCCCTGTCCTGGAAACAGAGAACAAGACCATAGGAATAGTGGATTGCATTGCGGGAAAGCATTACAGATGGTGTTCTTTTTTAGGAAAAGCAAACCATGCAGGAACCACCCCCCTGGAGCTCCGTCACGACGCCTTCTTAGGCTTGGCGGACTTTGCTCTTAAGAGCACCCAGTATGTTGCAACCAAACACTATGGAAATATGATCACCATAGGGAAAGTTTCTGTGAAGCCCGGAGCTTTCAGCATTGTCCCTGGCCAAGCCGATTTCTCCTTTGAATACAGGAGCTCGTCAAAGGAAACCCTGCAGGAATTGGAAAAATCCCTTATGGCTCTTGCCGAGAGTATTGCATCTACCCGGGGACTTAAGTTCACCTCAAAAATTATGGACAAAACAGACCCTGTACCCATACCTCCCCGAATCATCAACATAATGAAGGAGGAATGTGAAAAGTTGGGATACCCGTTCATGATGCTTCCCAGCGGTGCAGGCCACGATGCCCAGATTGTGGCCAGCGTAGCAGAACCTGGAATGATATTTATTCCCTGTGTGGACGGAATCAGCCATTCCCCCCTGGAGATGATCAAATGGGAGGATTTAGAAAAAGGAGCAAACCTTCTCCTTCATGTCCTCCTGAAAATAGCAAGTTAATCCCCATGGTATTCTTTATTCATTTAAATCATCAAACTGCGGACGAAAGCTTCGTCCCTTTTTCTTCTGAGAATGCTTCCTTTTCTCCTCTAGCATCTTAAGCTTGGCTCTCTTTGAGCGCTTTCTTTTCTGGCGGCGGATCTTTTCAATCCTTTGCTGTTCTTCACTTTCCTTGCGGCGAATCATTCTTTCTATTTTATCAGTGAGTATTCTTCTGGCGAGAAACCGGTTAATTGCCTGGGACCGCTCTCTCTGGCACTTCACTTCAATCTTGGTCGGAAGGTGTTTCAAATAGACGCAGGTTGAAACTTTATTGACCCTCTGGCCGCCTCTTCCGCTGGAGCGGATAAATTTTTCCAGAATATCTTTCTCGAAAATGCCCAGACTCTCCATTCTTTGGCGCAGAGCTATTTCCTTTTCCCTACTTACTCTAAAGGCCACCATTGTCCATTTAATTTTATTAAATCAGATGAATAAAGTGAATCAGAAAAATTGACTGATTATTTGAATTCTTATAAACTCTCTTTTCTAGGATCAGGTCTCCACTTTTAACTCATTCGAAGTTGATAATCTGGAGGTGACATATGCCTAGCCTGTCCATGATAAGGGAAAAAAGCTAAAGGTGTAGACCTGACCCTGAAAGGAAAAATATCATGAAAAATGAAAGGAAAAACTTTTTTGGGTTAATCTCCCTTATTCTGTTGTTCCTCTCTTCAAACCTTTCCTTCGCATCAACGAAAAAACCGCTTCTGACAGTGGCAGAATCGAGTGATTTTACCGCAACTTCTCGTTATGCAGATGTCATAGATTTTATAAGAAAGCTCCAGCGCCGGAGTTCTCTAATCAGAGTTGAAACCCTTTGTTTAAGCCCAGAAGGAAGAGCTGTCCCCCTCCTTGTGCTCGGCCAGCCTGTCCCCTCTTCTCTGCATGACCTTAAATATGACAGGAGAGGTGTCATCTACATCCAGGCAAACATTCATGCTGGTGAAGTGGAAGGAAAGGAAGCTTCCCTCATGCTTGCCAGAGATGTAGTTCTCAAAAAGAAACCTCCTTTCCTGGATAAACTGGTCATTCTCATTGCCCCTATCCTCAACGCTGATGGCAACGAGAAGATAAGTAATAAAAACAGGCAGAACCAAGTTGGCCCAGAAAAAGGTGTTGGCGTCCGTTACAACGGACAAAACCTCGATTTAAACCGCGACAGCATGAAACTGGAAAGCCCGGAACTTCAAGGCTTAGTTCAAAATGTCCTGATGCGCTGGGACCCCCTTCTTCTCGTTGACTGTCACACAACCAATGGTTCTTATCATGAGGAGCCGGTTACCTATTCCTGGCCCCTCAACCCTAATGGGGATATTTCCATTATCAAGTACATGAGAGAGAAAATGCTTCCCAGCGTAAACGCCCATTTAAAGGAAAAATACAATACTCTTTCTATTCCCTATGGTAACTTTATGGACTTCAGAAACCCAGAAAAAGGATGGCGAACCTTCAGCCACCATCCTCGTTTTGTCACCAATTATGTGGGTTTAAGAAACCGATTGGCAATTTTGAACGAAAACTATGCCTATGCTGATTACAAAACCAGAGTGCTCGGCTGCTACCACCTTCTCCTCTCTATTTTAGAGTACTGTTCCACCCATAGAGATGAAATTTCTCAACTTGTTGGTGAGGCAGACCAAAAGACAGCCCAGCGGGAACTTAATCTCCCTGAAAGAGACTCATTTGCCGTTGAATTTGAAGTGCGCCCCCTTAAAGAATACATCCTCATCCGCGGTTGGGAAATGGAAGTCATCCCCCGGGAAAGAGGATGGCCCCGGGTTAAAAAAACAGATAAAAAAAGAGTTTTCACTCTCCCCTATTATGCTGATTTTATCCCGAAAAGGACTGTAAAATTTCCTTATGCCTATCTCCTTCCCAATCCTATTCCAGAAATCAAAGAAAAACTTCTTCAACATGGGGTAATGGTAGAAAAATTGACAGAATCTGTGCTATTGGAAGTGGAATCTTTCCGAATAAAAGAAATTACAGGAGCTCAGAGACTTTACCAGGGACACCGTTTGAATTCAGTAAAAGGTGAATACATTGTGGAGCAGATGGAATTTCCTGAAGGAACGGTTTTTATAACTACAGCTCAACCTCTGGGAAATCTGGCTGCTTATTTACTTGAACCTGAAAGTGATGATGGCCTTCTCGTCTGGAATTTCTTTGATCGCTATGTTGTTACCCAATGGCGGGGAGAGCCCAAGACCTATCCGGTTTACCGACTTTTAGAACGAGTCAATCTTCCCAAAGAAATCATTAAATAAATCATTCTATCCCAAACTTAGGCAATGTAATTGTTATTGGGCAGAATTTTAAATATTTATTTCTTCTTCTTGGAGGCAATAAGGAACTTACCGCAGTTTTCACAGATAAAGATATCATTACTCCCTTCTATTGCAGCGCTCATTCCCGTAGCTATGTTGATGTTACAGCCCTGACAAACTCCTCCGTCCACTTCTGTCACAGCAAACCCGTATCTCTTCATGAGCCTATCAAACCTGTCTACCAGGGTTTCATCAAGTTCTTCGCGAATCAAATTGGTTTGCTTTTGCAGGAGCTTTCGCTGCTCTTTTGAAGCCTTCTTCTTTTTGGTTTCAATATTCTGAAGCTTTTCGAGGAGACTGGCTCGGCTGATAATTTCATCCTCCTGAGGAAGCTTCAGCTCAATCTCTGAAAGAACATCAAAGAGTTCTGTTCTATTCTTTGCTTCAAAGATTCTACGCCTGAAACCTGACTTTCTTAAGTACCGGGCCAAACCTGCAAAAAGATGGTTAAAAAGGCCGGGAAGGGAGGGATTCCAGATTATAAGAATAACAAGGTGAACCTTTTTGTTGTCAATAGATTCAAAGTCTATTCCTTTTTTTGACTTGCCTACAGCCACAGCTATATTGCCGCCCGTATCAACTCGGGCATGAGGCACAGCCACACTGTGTCCGATTCCAGTAGATTCCAATCTCTCTCTGTCGATAATCCTGGTCAGAATGAGCTTCTTATTCTCAATAAGCCTTTGTTTAACTAAAATATCCAGAAGTTCCCCGATAGCCTCGACTTTATCCTTGGCTTTAAGATTGAAATTTACCTGGGAAGGCTTGAGATAATCAGAAAAATAAGAACTTTTAAGAGGGTCTTTCCTCTCCATTGTTTATTAATTTTAACATAAAAATCATCACACCAAAAGATTTATAAACAGAAAAAGGTAAATTTTTTTATTCATATCAACATGGTGAGATGGCCACATCGCTTCGCTTCTCGCAATCTTCCCTTAACTTAAATTATTGGCAACAATCTAGACTGTATTTGCTTTTCTCGCCTTTCTAGCTTTAATGCTGTTTACGCTTTAATCCTGACTCTTTACTTGATGTTATGATCTATTGATTTTTTCTCCTGAAAGAGCTGGATTCCTTGAACCGGGGAAGATCTTCAGTTTTAGAAAGAAGGGATATGATTTCCTGTGCCCACTGGGTAATCTGAACAGTTCCTCTGAGGTCCCAGTCTTCCTCGATTTCGTCACTGACCCTGTGATATTTGTATTTCTGGTATTCCTTTCTTTTTTCCAAAATATAATCCTTATCTTTCCCCTTGGAAGTTAGGCCTTCATGAAGCCAGACTGCAGGAATCCCTGCTCGAGCAAAGCTCAGTTGATCAGAGCGGAAGAAAAAGCCAAAATTGCCACCTCTTTCTGGAATGAAATTAAGGCCCAAATTTTCTGCGGCCTTCTGACAAAAATCATCAAGGTCTGAGTGTTTTGCGCCAATAGCATAAACATCTTCTGTCTCACCCCAGACATTTGTCATTTCAAAATTGAAGTTGGCCAAAACAGAGGATTCTGGAAAAGGAAGATGGCGGGCAAAATAATCCGAACCTAAAAGTCCCTCTTCCTCAGCTGTTGCAGCCAGAAAAACAAGATTCACTTTGAGCTCTTCAGGTTGTTGGGCATAATACCGTGCTAGAGCTAATATAGAAGCTGTTGCAGAACAATTATCCACAGCTCCGTTGTAAATCCGGTCCTCCTCTTTATCCGGATCCTTCCCTAAATGGTCATAATGAGCGGAAAGGATTATAAACCGGGCCTTTGAATCCTTGTGCTTTCCCTTAAGGAGGCCAGCTACATTTTCTGTGGCCACGGATCGAAAGGCTGGTCTCTGGCGGACTCTAACTTTCAAATCGAGAAGGACGGGCCTAAAATCTTCTTTTTCTGCCCGGGCTACAAGTTCTTTCCAATCATATCCTGCAGCATTGAGCGCTCTGACAGCTGCCTTTTTATGAAGCCAGCCTTGAAAGAAAAGTCCAGTTTCTTTATCGGGAAGGAAGAAGCTTTCTCCAGACCAGGAATTTCGCACTACCTCCCAGCCATAGGATGCGCCTTTGGTGTTATGGATAATAAGGATTCCAGTAGCTCCCAACTCTGATGCTTTTTCAAATTTATAGGTCCAGCGCCCATAATAGGTCATATCCTCACCATCAAAAATTCCATCTGGATAGTTTCCAGGCTCGTTGACTTCCACTAAAAGCACCTTTCCCTTAAGGTCAGCTCCTTTAAGGTCATCCCAGTTCCTTTCAGGTGCCTGGATAAGGTAGCCACAGTAGACAAGTTCTCCTTCTACTCCTTCGGGACAATCCTCCCGATGAGAGTTTACAACAAAGTCATCATAAATTTTATATTGGATATTCGCATCGTCAGAAAAAATTTCCAAGCCGGCTTCGCTATCGGGTTGACTTCCTTTAAGGACAAAAGGCTGACGATAACTTCCTTGGAAAACAGGTTCCAGACCTAAACTTCGAAAGTGATTCTCCTGATAAAGAGCAGCAATAGCCAACCCCTGACTCCCTACTGCCCGACCTTCGAGGAGATCATCGGAAAGGAAGCGGATATGAGCTTCGACCTCCTGGATTGTGATGAGTTTAAACCCAGTTCTGGCTTTTTGACAGCCCCAGAATAGTCCAAGGATAAGCAAAAATATTATGCCTATTTTAATACTTTTCATTTCAACTCACCTTTCAATCTAAATTGGTCATTCATGCCCATTCCCTTCAAATTTAGAAGAATAAGTAGATTTAAGTCAATACATATTTATTGGCTCATTTCGGACGTCTCGTTTGTTTAGTTTATTTATCGTATTTCAGTAACTCCGTGACTCTGTAATAAAAATATTGGCCATTTTTTTCTGAGTCACATATTTAAGAAAAAAGGGAGAAGCAACTTTTTCCCAAGATGTCATTGCAAGGCTCCCATCAAATCTATCATTACCAACTCCCTAAGGGAGTGTGGCGATCTCATTATTTAAAGAGAAAAAAGAAGCCTGTGTACTAGCTCAATAATTCGGTAACACTTTTTATTTGTCAATGACGATTTAATCTTCAGCAAAATTGCTAAAAGTGTTGCCTAATTATTGAGCACAAACACCTGTCCCTTTTCCTTTTTTTGGCTCATCACAATAATGAGTACCTGATTAGAAAATATGAAGAAGAGAAAAAGATGAATCAGAGGGGATGGCCGCGCTCCATTCAGATTTTTAACGCCATTCCCTCGGGGTCAGGCCTTGTCTTGATAGTACGATCTGAACTTCATTTCCTCCTCCGAGCATTTCTTCACCATAA
>Ga0209978_10000504_pt1 | contig 14916 bp, 16 predicted proteins | sample BentaG_FD_182805 | JGI IMG/M metagenome (GOLD analysis project Ga0209978, IMG submission 182805) | Deep subsurface microbial communities from South Atlantic Ocean to uncover new lineages of life (NeLLi) - Benguela_00093 metaG (SPAdes)... | ecosystem: Environmental > Aquatic > Marine > Oceanic >... | reverse complement strand
GCTAGTCTCTTAACCGCAGCTTCTATCTCCTCCCGGCTAAAAAGAATGCGGGGTTGAGGTTGAGAATTCATACCAGTTAAAATTATAGCCCCCCGCTTTAATCCTGTCCACTGAAGACCGTAAGATTGTTTCCTGAGCGGAGGGCATTCCGAGTTAATTATATGCTTATTTACAGATTTTTACTGCTTGGGCAGACAAAGCCGAGGACTTCAGCTTTGTCCACGTCCTAGAGCTTATTCCTCCTCTTCAGCCTCCTCTATTTCTACCTCGCTAGCCACGATAGTATTATCCACTACCGTTCCCTTAACCTCAGCCTGAAGCCCTACTGCAGGCTCTCCCTCAATTTCTGCCTCGCTTACATCTACCGTCCAGTCCTCGCCGTCGATGGTCATTATCCAGGTGGTGCCATCGATAGCCTCAATAGTTCCCTCAAACTCCAGTCTCTCAGCTTCTTGCTCTTGCTCCTGTTCTTGCTCTTCCTCCTCTTCAGCCTCCTCTATTTCTACCTCGCTAGCCACGATAGTATCATCCACTACCGTTCCCTTAACCTCGGCCTGAAGCCCTACTGCAGGCTCTCCCTCAATTTCTGCACCACTGACATCCACCGCCCAGTCCTCACCCTCGATGGTCATTATCCAGGTGTTGCCATCGATAGCCTCAATAGTTCCCTCAAACTCCAGTCCCTCAGCCTCTTGCTCTTGTTCCTGTTCTTGCTCTTGTTCTTGCTCTTGCTCTTGCTCTGTTTCCCCTTCTTCCTCACTAGTCGCTAGCGGGCTTGAGTGTGCCACTTTCACATGAAGCACAGGTTTGAATAGAAACTTGCCTGCGCCCGTCATTATAAGGGATTTAGTCAAATCAAAATCTAGGGTCAGGATAGTCTTCGCGCCACCTTCAACTGTGAATGGTCTGACGATTCTCAGCTTGCCACTGGGGACTTCCGCTGTGTATGGTACGTCAGCGGTTGTGTTCCCGCTTACTGAGGTCACATCCATGCGTATTCCGGTGAAGTTCGCCGTCGCTATGCTACCTTCTCCCAGAATCTCCTCTCCTTCTGTTTCAGCAAGTTCCACTAGGTCGAAGGTTACTGGACCGGGAATTATCGTTATCCATCCGCCTCCCACTTTATGAATCGATATATTCTCTGCGGTGACAATAGCACTAATTACGCCTGCCACTCCCGGGTCGGTAACACGAATTTCAATAATGCCCTGGTCTGCTCCTGGCGTAGGTGCTTCCTCTGGAGCAGGGGGTGGGGTAATTTCTCCCGGAGCCGGCATACATCCCGTAACAAGCACCAGGATTAAGCCCATGACCAGGGTTACTACAATTCCGCCTGTTCTTCTCATTTTCACTATTAACCTCCCGCTTAAATTCGTCCTCACACTTATATAACGAAAAAGGCGTCACATAGTTAGTAGTAACTTAACAAAATTTGGAAAAGGGAGGCTAGTTTCCTATAGCCTAACCCTTTTCATTTAATTCCGCCTCTTCTTCCTCTTCAATGGGAGTGGCTAACCAATCGGCTATATTGGATATCAGCCGGTTGTTGTCAAGGGATAATTACCTTATGTAATTCTACCCTTCCAAAAAGACCAGATGACCCAGAGTATCAGTATATAGCCGTTAATTGCTGCCGCAATGAGGAGAGTGGCCGTTACTACGCTGAGAGGTGAGGCAGCCTCTGGTGAGGGAACAAAACGGATGTAGTGGATGATAGAACCAATAAGACCGGCGGTAAATACTACGATAACCCCTATTACCACCGGCAGGCTTCTTAGCTTTTTCATACTGGGCGCAATAAGGAGGTAAAGGACAAGGGCATAGATGCCAACAATTGTCAGTATGACCAGGATTAGTATGACCAGACTAGGTGCCAAGGTGGTGTTAGCTATCTCCCAGACAAAACGGATAATCACCGGAGCAAGAGCGAGGGCAAGGGTCACCATAAACCATATTCTGAGAGGTAAATGTTTCATATCAGGTTCCGATGGCATCGCCTTAATTTGCGGGCTATCAACCCATCTTCTATTGCCTTAGGTAATCTATAGCCCATTGGATAGCATCCTCCCCAACAAGTTCAAGCTCATAGTCAGGATATAACCCTTCACCTTCTATGAGGCGACCGTTGGGAGTGAGCCAGCGGGCAGTGGTAATATATAATCCTGAACCGTCTTTAAGCGGGCGCAGGATATTGACACTACCCTTGCCGTGGGTTTTGGTGCCAGCAATAGTGGCCCGCCCGTAATCTTGCAGGGCTCCAGCCAATACCTCACTGCCACTGGCACTATAATTATCTACCAAAACGACCAGAGGCAAGTCAATAGTTACCCCGTTAGGTTCAACCTCAAGAGCGGTCTGTTTCTCTTGGTTATCCACCACGTTGACCACTACGCCCTCCTTCAAGAAGTAGCTAGCGGTATCAACCACTGCCTCCAGTGAGCCACCGGGGTTACTGCGCAGGTCAAGGATAATGCCGGTAGCCATCTGCTGGATTACACTCTCCAGCACCAGGGACAGCTCTTCACTGGTGCGCCTAGAAAAGTGGGTAATATTAATGTAAGCGATGTCTCCCCTCATCTCAAAGCGGACGCTGGGCAACTCAATTTTAGCTCTAGTTATTTCAATTTCCTCAGGCTCGGTGTCACCCTGGTGAAGGATAAGAAGCCTGACGGATGTCCCCTCTGGTCCGCGGATTTTAAGCACTGCCTCCGCCAGGCTCATCTCTGCGGTAGGCTGACCATCGACTTCCACGATTATATCGCCAGCCCTGATACCAGCCTCATCCGCCGGGGAACCAGCAATGGGAGCAATAATGGTTAGCTGTTCATCCTTAACGGTTACATGAGCTCCGATACCGCCAAATTCTCCCTCAAGACTAGTCAAACTCAACCGGTAGTCTTCAGCATTCAGGTAAGAGGTGTAGGGGTCGTCTATTGCCTCTATCATGCCCTCAATAGCTGCCTGACTTAACGTGCTAGCACTGAGCCTATCTTTGTCCACGTAATCGCGGAAGATAATGTTCCAGGCTTGCTCTATAACATCTAGACCTTGACTTGGTCCGGGAGAAGTTCCGAGCCCCAGAGCACAACCAGCTCCAAAAGATAGGGCAAGGCTCACTACCAATAATATGGGTATTACAATGTTTCTCATCGTTTTTAACATCGGACTTACTCTCCCTTAAAATGTTTGGTGGCAAAATTTACTGGTTTCAAGGAAAGTTCAGGGGGCTCAACTTTTTAAACAATCCTCCCCTTCCTCCCCCGAAGAAATAAGCAGAGGTGAGGTCAGACAAATGGTCCCAAAATTTACGAGCAGGGTAATTTGACATTAAATCAGGAGGTAGGATTTATCGCTTCAGCGTTACTAGCCTCTTGAGCTGTAACTATATCTACCATCCTAATTGTATCTTCTATGCTGGTAAGACTCAAGGATACCCCCAGCCCTCTTAACTCGGCATAGCCCAGTCCCCTGAACAAATGGCGCCCAGCTACCCGACACATCTCATCGTAGAGAGCCGGCCACTCCCTCCCCTGACGGTGAACGCAAAAGAGAATAAAGTCACGAGCTAAAGGGTTAAGGGTTTCCATTAACATTAACTATATGCTTAACCGGTCTGTCTGGCAAGGTTGCTGACGGCGGTTGGGATTATACTTTCAACCCTGATTATACTTTATAGCCCCCGGTTATTGAGTTTTACCTCGCTTTTCCTCAACCCCAAGCTGAAAGTAAAAATTTTTAAAAAAGTTCCATAAATCCCCATATCGCCCGACTGATTGACAACAAGACCTCATTGAACTACGATTTATTTTAGCCGTAATTAAGGGCGACTTGACATGAAGGTTAATTGTCCTAGAAAACGATGCAACATATTATGTCGAGTAGCTATTCTCTTGATGGTGCTCTGTCTGGTTGTCGTGTTGTCAGTCGGTTGTGAATATAGAGAACGACCACTGAAGGAGGGAGAAATGGCACTAACCGTATCGAGCTCAGCGTTTCAGGAAGGAGACAAAATACCGGCTAAGTACACCTGTGAGGGGCAAGATGTATCGCCATCGCTTGCCTGGAGCGAACCACCGGCAGGGACTCGGTCCTTGGTACTCATAGTGGATGACCCCGATGCACCTGGTGGTGTGTTTACACACTGGCTCCTATTCAACATCCCACCTGATAGCCGCGAGCTGCCCGAGGCTGTACCTACTCAAGCCGAACTCGCCAGCGGTGCTTTGCAGGGGAAGACTGACTTCGGGAGAACTGGCTACGGCGGACCCTGTCCACCCCCTGGCCGCCCTCACCGATATCAATTCACCCTCTACGCACTGGACCAGCCTCTAGATTTAGAGAGGGGTGCGTCTAAGAAACAGCTCCTCAGTGCTATGGAAGGACATATCCTCACCCAAGGTCAACTCACGGGTATATACCAGCGCTAATTTGCCGGTTTCAGCTCACGTATGGAAACTCCCGTGACATAACCCACCAACACATTCTAGAAACACGTATAGGCCGGGGGTACCCCCGGCCTATACGTCCTTAAGGCTAAACTAACGTTATCTACCTGGTCTTTGCTTACTGTAGCAATCACTACAATATACCGGTCTGCCTTCACGGGGCTCGAACGGTACTTCAGTGTCTTTGCCACACTGAGCACATACCGCGGGGAACATTTGCCGGCGGGACCTGTAGCCACTGTTGCCGTAACGTTCTGCTTTCCTTGTTTCACGGCATGCCGGACAACGCTTAGGCTCATTGGTATAGCCTTTAGATTGGAAGAACTCTTGTTCCTCAGCGCTAAAAGTGAAGGTAGCTCCACAATCGGAGCACTGGAGTTCCTTTTCCTCAAAGTCCAACGGATGACCTCCTTCTTTTAATAGTTGGTTAGAGTTACGGCCATCCGAACTTGAGAACATGTAAAGTAATTTAACAAAGTATATGACAACCTAAACTTTAAACCACTGTATATATTATACACTAAAAGAATCCCGCTTGCAAGAGCCAGTGCAAGCTCGACGGATACGATAACCTGGTGGTGTATTCAGCAGTCTCCAGCTCAGGCAGAACTCCTGCCTCCTCCAAGACCGCCCTGGTAACATAGATGGGTGCTCTAACTCTTAGTGCGATGGCGATGGCATCGCTGGGACGGGCGTCAATTTCCATTTGTGTCCAGCTGGCATTGAGAATGAGGCTGGCGTAAAAAACATTGTCTTGCAGGTCATTGATGACGATGTAATCGAGGTTTGCCCCCGTTCCGTCGATGACAGAGCAGAGTAAATCAGGAGTCAGCGGACGGGGCACCTCAACTCCTTCAAGAACCACCGATATGGCATCGGCCTCAGCAAAACCAATCCATATGGGAAGATGGAGCTCCCCACCCTTCTCTTTCAAAATCACTACCGGCTGATAGTTAATCTTGCTGATACCGGCACCCTCAACAACCATCTCAATCATCTCATACTCCTGATTTGTCGCTTGTTCTGGGAGTGCTCTTATCCTGGAAGCCAAATCGCTGTTGGCCACCAACTTTACTGCACCAGCAATACTACCGGGTATAAAAACAGAGCCAGCTATAAGCACAAGTATGACTATCAAGCCACCCAGTAAGCACCATTTTACGTTGCTTAGTTTTCCCATTTCGTGCCCCCTTTCATTGCCCTTTAGAGACATATAGCCAGACCGATACTGCTAGCTTCATCTTACGCTGAAAATTCTTTAGGAGCAAGGAGGAAGGTGGTGAGCCAGATGGAATGAACAATCCGCTATAAAGTGCAGTTAGATAAAAGGGGGAATTTACCCTCAAGTGGGAGTCACTCTTCTCGTCTTTCCTGATTACGGCCTCAGGTCAGACGCCCGGTATTTTCTGGAGACCATCTTCTCTGTCATTTTTTGAAAGAATTCGGCTGGCTTTGCAGTGCCAGCCGTGCACAAATCCATAGCCTCCAATATGTCATCCAGCCTTCTCTCTGGAATTGACACTATCAAGAGATTGGGGTCCCAGTTCTCCATTCTCCTGGCACTGGTATCCCCCAAGGTAACATTCAGGTTCCCCGAAACAAGAGGATAGGTTACCGAACTCCAGCAGAGCGAGCCTCTCATCTCCGTCGAGGTCTCTTTACCGTCCCAAAACTGGTCCAAGGTGACCAATCGGCAAGCCTGTTCTGCGTTCACCAGCAGGATTACCAAATCCGGCTGGTATGTGCCTTCTCTCAGCGGATAAAAAACAACATTGTTCCCCAGTCCGTAGGGAGGCTCAGCTATCTTTCTGGTGGCCTCTGAAGCTCGGTGAAATGCTGCCAAGTTCGCCCATAACTTCTCCCCCTTGACTAACATCTCTCCGATTGTTGCTCCCTCGGGCGCTGGTATCTCTTTTGACAGGCCAATGTGATTAATTCCTCCTTGACAGGCACAAGTTTCCTTGGAAAGAACGACTGTTTTCCCCTCGGCAGCAGCCGGTATCGCCCCGCAAACCGGATAGTATCCCGCCTCCTTCTGCTCAGGCGGTTTGTTGGTGTATTTAACTCCCACTGGCTCGTTTTGCAGTTTTAGAACTTTTTTCAGCTTCTCAGCTTTGCTCTCGTAATCCAAAGTGATTCACCTCCTCCTTGACTTTTTTGTCAGCTTCCTTTCGTTGAACCCCTTTTCGGGGGGAACTTTACCGAGGATATCTTCAGCCTGAGGTCACACTGCAAACAGCGCAGCGACTCTTTAAGCCCTGCCTTTCTATCATAGCCCTGCTCAATCTCATCAAAGCCGTTAAGCCGCTGCTCTACTGGTATTTGGGGCATTTCACACAGGTGCTGATAGGCAAAGCCATCCCCACGCCCCAGCCAAGCTTTAGGCTCTTCAACTGGTGCCAATTCTTCATCTATATTGCCCCTGCCGCCGAGATATTTATCTATGGCAATAGCTCCCTTTCTCCCGGCGGCAATAGCCTCAATGACCGTAGCCGGACCAGTTACCGCATCACCGCCGGCAAAGACACCCTCCTTACCGGTGCCGGTATCGTCGTTAATTTTAATATTCCCCCACTGGGTTGCCACTTGAAAGCTATCTGGAACCTCAGGCTTCTGGCCAATAGCGGCGATAACAGTGTTAAACTCGGCGAGGAATTCACTGCCCTTGATGGGGACTGGGCGTCGCCGCCCACTGGCATCAGGTTCCCCCAGTTCCATACGAAGACATTCAAGTTTAACCATCCCATTCTCGTTCCATATCTTGTTTGGCGCGGCTAGGTAAACAATCTTTATTCCCTCTTCTAAAGCACTATCTACCTCTTCAGCCATGGCTGGCATCTCAGTACGAGTGCGGCGGTAGATAATGGTTACCTCTTTGGCATCGAGCCTTAAGGCAGTGCGGGCAGCATCTATGGCAGAGTTGCCACCACCGATAACGCTTACCTTACCTCCCAGCTTTACCTCTCGTCCCAGGCTCACCTCTCTGAGGAAGGCGATAGCATCTATCACCCCGGGGCTGTCTTCCCCTTCTACCTTCATTTTTGCTCCCAGATGCGCACCAACCGCCAGAAAGATGGCATGATAACCCTGTTCAAAGAGGGCGTCCAATGACTCTATCCTGGTATTGGTCTTGATATCAATGCCCACCCGTTTTATCTCCTCAATCTCTGCGTCCCTAATCTCCTTCGGCAGGCGATATTCTGGAATGGCAATCCGCATCATGCCGCCCACCACCGGCAAGGCTTCAAATACGGTGACACTATGACCTAGCTTGGCTAGATAATATGCCGCCGTCAGTCCGGCCGGACCTGAGCCTACTATGGCAACGCGCTTGCCCGTTGGTGGTGCTTGCTTAGAATTCTTCTGCCACAGTTTGGTATTATCCCTTTCCGAGGTAAAGCGCTTCAGTGCTCTTATGGCAATAGCCTCGTTCAATTCTTTACGGCGACAGACAACCTCACAAGGATGGTTACAGACACGCCCCAGCACTTCAGGGAAAGGAACCTTTTCCCTAATCACTGCGGCGGCTTCGGCATACTTCTTTTCACTGATGAGGCGAATGTAGCGAGGCACATCTATCCCCGCCGGACAAGCATGTTTACAGGGAACGAGTACCTCTTCCCGTTCCTTCCCCACCTCCAACAATCCATCCTTGTCCCTAAGGGCGCCAGCAGGACAAACCTCAATGCAGGCACCACAAAAGATACAGGCAGCATCAGCTAGGGAGCGGTCAAAGGCGGTACCAATATAGGTTTCCCTGCCTCTCTTCATAAAAGAGAGTACTCCCGCTCCGCGCAGCTCATAGCAAGCTCTAACACACCGCCCGCAGAGGATGCACTTGCTGAGGTCATGCACAAAAAGAGGATTAGTGTCGTTAACCGGAATATCTTTGGGTCGACTTCTTAAGCGCTGCTCGGTAATCCCCAGATATTGAGCCACCGCCTGCAATTCACAATTGAGGTTCTGGGGACCCACCAGGCAATCGGGGGGATGACTGGCGAGTGCCAGTTCCATAGCGATGCGACGTATATGCTCAAGCTGAGACGTTTTAGTCTTTACTACCATTCCATCTTCAGCTTGAGTAGTGCACGCCGTGGGTAATCCCCGCATACCTTCAATCTCAACAACGCATAACCGGCAAGCGCCAAGAGAACTTAAGTCGGGGTGATAACAGAGGTGTGGGATATAGATTTCCGCATCCAGTGCTGCCTGCAGTACACTCCTGCCCCTTTTCGCTTTAACCTCATGCCCGTCAATATTCAGCGTGATTGCGTCCAAAACGCCTCCTCGAACTACGCCTTTTTCCAGCTTCCAATCGGGATTGGCTCCTCCGGAGTTTCCAGTTGCTCCCCACTAACCTTAATTACCGCATCAAATTTAGTGGGGCATACATCCAGGCAGATTCCACACTTATCGCACTTACCCTGGTCTATTACATGTATCATCCGTTTGCCGCCCATAATGGCATTGACGGGGCATTTCCGCAAACATATGAGGCAGCCCTCGCACTTCTCCGGAATGATATAAAAGGAGATAAGGTTTTTGCATGCCCTGGCCGGACATCGTTTCTCCTTGATATGTGCTTCGTACTCCTCACGAAAGTACTTGATAGTGGTCAGCACCGGGTTGGGTGCTGACCCGCCCAGGGCACAAAGTGACCCTAACTTAATGGCCTCGCCCAGTTCTAAAAGCAAATCTATATCCTCAGGCTTGCCCCTGCCCTCAGTAATGTCGGTCAGAATCTCCAGCATCTGCATGGCTCCTTCACGGCACATTACGCACTCACCACAAGATTCAGCCTGAGTGAAAGAAAGGAAGTATTTAGCCAGGTCAACCATGCAGGTATCACTATCGGTAACTATCATACCTCCGGAGCCCATCATGGAACCGGCAGCGGTCAAACGTTCATAGTCAACGGGGAGGTCTAAAATGCTTGTCGGTAAACAGCCTCCTGAGGGTCCACCGGTCTGCACTGCCTTAAAATCCTTACCGTCGGGGATGCCCCCACCGATATCATAGACAATTTGGCGCAGCGTGATGCCCATGGGTACTTCAATAAGTCCAGTGCGTATCACTTTGCCGGCCAGGGCGAAGGTCTTAGCTCCTTTGCTGTTTTCGGTACCGTAACCAGCAAACCATTCTCCAGTCTTTTGCAAAATGGCAGACACATCACCCCAGGTCTCTACATTATTGATAGTGGTAGGTTTGCCCCATAATCCTGATGTGGTGGGAAAGGGGGGGCGAGGGTAAGGCCAGCCTCGCCTGCCCTCTAGAGACCGTATCATGGCTGTCTCTTCGCCACAGACAAAGGCGCCCGCCCCCTCCTCAATCTCTATACAGAAACTGAGGCCGGAGCCAAGGATGTTATCACCCAAGAACCCGTAATCCTCCGCTTGTTTCAGGGCGGTTCTAAGCCTGGCCACGGCTAAGGGATATTCAGCACGAACATAGATATAGCCCTGGGTAGCTCCAATAGCATAGGCACCAATGAGCATCCCCTCCAAAACGGAATGAGGGTCGCCTTCCAAAAGTGAGCGGTTCATAAAAGCCCCGGGGTCACCTTCATCAGCATTACAAATCAGGTATTTCTCACTACCGGGTGCATCACGGCAGGCTTGCCACTTGGTTGCGGTGGGGAATCCAGCCCCACCACGCCCCCTGAGCCCAGACCTGCCAATCTCTTCTATTACCTCTTCAGGGGTCATTTTTAATGCCCTGACCAACCCGCTGTAACCGCCGTTGGCAATGTAGTGATTGCTATTTTCCGGGTCAATATAACCGCAATTGCGAAGCGCTATGCGCACTTGTGGTTTAAGCATCGGTAGCTCAAAAAGCTTAGGAATACCGTCAATACTGCCGTCACCGATAGTGCCCAAAGCCAGGTCAGAACGAGGATTATCATTAATAATATAATCTTCAATAAGCCGGGGTATAATTTCAGGAGTAACATTACTATAACAGATGCGAGGATGGCCAGGCTTGACGATATCAACCAAGGGTTCAGCATAACAACAGCCAATACAGCCCACCTCAATCACCTCAGCATCTATGTTCCTCTGTTCAAGCTCAGCCTTAATCTGGTCAAGCACTTTTAGTGCTCCCGACAAGCGACCGCAGGTGGCAGTCCCCACATAAATGCGAGGCTTTTTACTTTTTCCCAAAGCCTCCCATTCAGCTATGGCATTGCGTTGTATCTGCTCAAAGGTCATATAGCCTCCGTTCAAGACCGCTTTTTATATAGCGCCAGCACATCCTTTACCTTGACTGGTTCCAATTTGCCGTATACGTCTTCATCAAGCACCACTACCGGTGCCAAGGCACAACAGCCAACACAAGCCACTCTCTCCAAGCCGAACTTGAAGTCGTCGGTTACCTGACCGGTCTTAATTTTTAGCTCCCGCTCCATACTGTCCAAGATGCGCTCGCCACCTCGCACGTGGCAAGCCGTGCCCAGACAAACCTTGATAGTATGCTCACCGGGGCGGGTAAATCGAAACTGAGCATAAAAGCTGGCAACGCTATAAATATCGTTCTCGGATATGTCCAAAAAACGGCTGATTTCAGCAACGGCTTCCGGTGATAAAAACCCCTCCACCTCCTGAACCTTTTGTAAAATAGGTATCAGGTCTCCCCGGCTCCTCGTAAATTGCGTCATGACTGCTCTTACCTTCTTCATAGTGCTGTCCCTTAACGACATTATAAGCTTCCCCGGCCAGTCTAAAAAAAATAGGAGTAAGCTTTGCTCAGATTACTCCGAAAGTCCGGGGCTTCACCCGGATACAAAATTCGTCTATTTTTCTCCCCAAACAGGATATGGACTACATTTTACACTGTCATTTCTCTAACTGCAAGGTAGTATTTAAATAGACGAGTCCCGGTTATACTGTATGCAGTATCGCCCACTCATCATATTATCGGTTTCGTCCTATCGAACTCCTCAACCTCATGTAGCTTATCCTGACTCTCCAGATGGTCAACATATAACACGCCGTTAAGGTGGTCAATCTCATGTTCCACAGCCTCAGCCATCAGGCCGGTGGCTTTAATTCTAATCGCCTTCCCCTGACGGTTCTGCCCTTTTACCGTGACTGAAGCCGACCGTTTTATCTCGCCAAAATAGCCAGGAATACTCAAGCACCCCTCCATTACCTCCTGCTCCCCGGCACGCTTGACTATTTCCGGATTGATGATAGCAATAGGCTCTTCGTCCGGCATCTGAAGTACAATAACCCTTAGTGGCACCCCAACCTGGGGAGCGGCTAAGCCCACACCACACGCCTGCTGCATTGTCTCCACCATGTTATCAATGAGCCGCTGAATTGAGCTATCAATGCGAGACACTCTTTTAGCTTTTTGCCTCAGCCCCGGCTTATCCGGGAAACGACAAACTGGTAAAATTGCCATGGCAGTTACTAACCCTTTCTCCTCTTAGCTCACCGCACCTCTAGGGCGTAAGGTTATAGCTCATCCCAGGCCGTGAGCACCTCTGCTTCCCCATCAGTAATAGCAATTGTTTTCTCAAAGTGTGCCGAAAGGCTACCATCATCGGTGACAACCGTCCAGTGGTCGTCCCTAACCCTAGTTTTCCAGCCACCAATGTTCACCATTGGTTCAATGGCCAGGGTCATCCCCTCCCGAAGCACGGGGCCAACCCCTGGCGGACCGAAGTTGGGTATCTGGGGGTCTTCGTGCATCTCTCGCCCAATGCCATGTCCGGTATATTCACGTACCACGGAAAAACCCCTCAACTCCACACAATCTTGAACGGCGGCTGATATGTCACTTAGATGCGCCCCGGGTCGGGCAACCGCGATACCAGCCTCAAGGGCACCCTTGGTTGTCTCCAGAAGCTGCTTAACTTCAGTGTCGATGTCGCCCACGCCTACAGTTATGGCCGCATCGCCATGAACCCCCCCGACAATAGCCCCAAAATCCAGAGAGACGATGTCACCTTCGCCTATCACCCTGTTCCCGGGAATACCGTGCACCACTTCCTCATTTATTGATACACAGAGGCTGGCCGGAAAACCTCTATACCCCTTAAAAGACGCCTCCGCCCCATACTTAGCCAGCTCCTTCACCACAATATCATCGAGCTGACAGGTTGCCATTCCCGCCCTTATCTCCCTGGTGAGTGTCCTCAGGATAGAAGCCACCACCCTTCCCGCTTGCCGCATGGCAGCAATTTCATCCGCAGATTTAACGATAATAGCCACTTGCTGTTCCTAATTGCCTAAAATTATGACCCATACCTGTGTTGGTGTCAATAAATCAGCAAGGATTCTATAAAGCGACAATCTAGGTATTGACAATGTTTTAAATGAGGACTAAACTCAAGTTCCAACATGTGAAACATCCTTAATGCAACAATAATTGGGTTAGGGAAGATGAGAGGTATTACGAGGGCACTGGAACCGCTAACTTAACGGTGGTAGCTGGTGCCCTTTTTTATTAGTTGACTTATAAATGATATAATTTAATGTGGCTATAAAGACGCTGGCTACCAATCGCAAGGCTTACCACAATTACCATATACAGGATAGTGTAGAAGCTGGTATTGTGCTCACCGGCACCGAGATAAAGTCAATCCGGGCCGGGAGAGTAAGCCTGGGTGATGCTTATGTTAGACCCGAGGGCGGGGAACTGTGGTTACTGAATGCTCATATTGCCCGCTATGAGGCCGGTAGCTATCTCAGCCACGAACCAAGACGACCACGCAAGCTGTTACTACATCGTAAGCAGATTAATAGCCTCACCAGCAAAGTGCTGGAAAAGGGGTTGACCCTGGTTCCGCTTAAGTTATATATTAAAGACAGCATTGCCAAGGTTGAGATAGCTCTCGCCAAAGGCAAAAAGCTGTATGACAAGCGAGAGGCCATAGCTCGCCGTGAGACAGAACGAGAGATTGGGCAGGCGATAAAAAAGAAAGTTTAAAGGAGGCGATTTACACTTTAGCCTAATAAATGGGGACGCGTGGGTTCGACAGGGGGAGTATGCTGCTGAATTGCAAGCTGAGGTGCCACTAACCTCATAAAACAAGTGGCAAAAAAATAACTGGCGAACTTGAACCAGTTCTTGCTGCCTAATTAAATAGGCGGCACGCCCAACCCGACCTCCCCTCAATAGGTTGGGATTGGGTGTCGAAAAATTGAGGTGCCGCCACCTGGATGCCGATAAGGGTGGTGAAAGAAGCATCGGCTGGCCTGGCTAAACTCGGTCAGCAGAGGTTAGCCAGGTAAGATTAAATGGCTGACTAAGCTTGTAGTATATTCTGGACAGCTTCTTCTGGACGGGGAGTTCGACTCTCCCCCGTCTCCACCATACTGAAATTTCTCCGCTCCGGGTTTGTGAATCCAGAGCGGTTCTTTTTTGCTATTATTAACCGCAGAGGTTGAAGATTCCTGGTTACTAAATTATAATTAAGCCGATATTAGGGAGACGGAATCTATCCCGATGGGATAGAGGTTGTCTAAGAGCAGTATTTTACTTGCATGGAGGGAGCAACGATGATACCTCATATAGGACCATGGGAGATGGGGCTTGTTTTGGCAATCATCCTGATTATCTTCGGGGTGGGGAAACTCCCGCAGGTCGGTGGATCTCTGGGTAAGGGACTGCGAGCGTTCCGCAAGGGACAGAGTGGTGAAGAGGAGGAGGAGGAACCCCCCAAACCCAAAAGGAAAGCCGCCAAGAAGAAAGCCAAGAGAAAAACGAAGCCAGAGGCAAGCTAATATTCCCAAGAGCTGTAGTTAGCTCATGACTTAGCCCTGAAGTAATTAGCAGTAAGGCAGGGGTAATGGGTTTTCTCGACATAGGTTCACTGGAAGTACTATTAATCCTTCTCATAGCGCTGATAGTATTCGGCCCGGGAAAGATACCAGAGATTGCCACGAAGCTGGGGAAAATGGTGCGTGCCTTTAGGAAAGCAACCTTCGACCTCACCACCGCCGTGACCAAGGAAATAGAGAGCGAAAAAAAGGAACCTCCATCTCAGCCAGGAGAAAGCGGTGGCCATAAAACCAAGGAATCGTCAGATGTAGTCAAGCCAGAACCCAAACTCAGAGGCGACTAGCCTGGGAGCTTGATGAGGCATTAGCAATATAAAATGAGCGATGAGCAAAAATTGACCGTCCTCGGTCATCTCGGGGAACTACGAAGGCGTTTAATTAGGTGTGCAATCGCAGTAGTAATTACTTCACTGGTTTCTTTCATCTTTGCCAAGCAGATATTTGACATTTTGATTTTGCCCGCCGGGGGGATTGACCTCATCTATATCGAGATGACGGAGATGATCGGCACCTATATGAGGGTATCCCTCGCCAGCGGTATTATACTGGCAATGCCCTACCTGATTTATCAAGTTCTCATGTTCGTCTCCCCGGCCCTTACCCGTAAGGAAAAGAGGTATATCTATTTGATACTCCCCTGGGTGACGCTGATGTTCATCGGTGGTGTTGCTTTCAGCTACTTC
>Ga0209978_10000502_pt1 | contig 14923 bp, 18 predicted proteins | sample BentaG_FD_182805 | JGI IMG/M metagenome (GOLD analysis project Ga0209978, IMG submission 182805) | Deep subsurface microbial communities from South Atlantic Ocean to uncover new lineages of life (NeLLi) - Benguela_00093 metaG (SPAdes)... | ecosystem: Environmental > Aquatic > Marine > Oceanic >... | reverse complement strand
CTGAAGAGTTCGGGAGTTAGCTTAATCCGGGAAAAAATATTCATATGAGATTGAGGGATAAATTCCCGTTGTTTACTTTAATTGACAAAGATGTCACAAGAAAGGCGAAGGCGCCACCAACGGAAGTCTAGAAACAAGATTAAAAAATGTATTTGTTCTATAGGATAAGGAGAAAGCGAAACAATGAAAAAATTGCTTTTACTCTTTACAACAGTTTTAATTTGTTCCCGTGTAGGTTTTGCTCATGGCAATTATGATTGGCATATGGGCCCTTGGCATCACACGATGTATTATGGTATTGGAGGAATCGTTATGTGGATAATATTTCTGATTGTGATCGGTGTGGCGATTTACCTTATTGTGCAAGCTACAAAATCGAAGGGTCCTGAGAGTTCATTTAGAGAAACTCCCATGGAAATTTTGAAGAAACGCTACGCCAAGGGTGAAATTACGAAAGAAGAATTTGACAAGATGAAAAAAGAATTAGGAAGTTAATCTATATCACCTATTGTTTTGTACTTCCATGTTTATTTGGTTGCAGAAGAAAAGATATAAACACATGGTGAGAAGTTACATATAATTGTTGAGATACTTGGAGGATAGTATGGAACATGAAATGCATGGGGAACATCACCATATGGCACAAAATATTCACGCTGAGCATATGAAACGTGAAAGCAAATTAGACCATGGCCATCACGCTCATATGGTTGTTGACTTCAAAAAGCGGTTTTTGGATATCGCTCATTACTACCATACCAATCCTTGTTCTTTCTCCAATGCCTCTTGTCGGGGTAGCAATAACCGGTTTTGCAGGTGCAACATATAAAAAAATGGTGCAAAACCTTGCCTGGGCAACACGGTATAACGTATTTGCTATTCCTCTTGCAGCAGGAGTTCTTTATACGTCCGGGATATTTTTAAGCCTTGCAATGGGTGCTGTGCTTATGTCTCTAAGTACGATTATTGTAGCAATCAATGCAAAATTTTTGAGAGTGTTAAGATGAAACACAATATCAGACGCTTTACAAATATGATATTTTATTTTGGTCTTTTCTCCTTTTTGTTTTTTGGTATATGGGAGTGGATGCAGTCCCCCTTTTTTACTTATATTTCTGAGGATTTCAATAAGATTGTGTTCTTTACAATTCACTGTACGTTTAGCGATATTCTTATATTGTTTTCTATTGTTGCGTTATTGTGTATCTTTAAGAGGGAGATTGCTTGGATTTTCCACCCCAGAAAGATGGATTATATCCTTATAACCAGTATGGGACTGTTCTATACTCTCTTGAGTGAGTATATAAATGTCCAACTTTTACAGAGATGGAGATACACAAACTTGATGCCTATTGTTCCTGGGTTAAGGATAGGACTTACCCCGATTCTACAATGGCTTCTACTTCCATCTATTATCCTTTTGGTAACCAAAGACCATCTGAAGGCAATTGGCAACGAATCCCAGCAGTGATTTTTCAATTGCATTAATGTAAGGAGGTTTAAAATGATTAATTATGGATTTACAAAAGAAGTAAAGCTTCCTTTTGAAAAAGCGATAGAGGTGGTTGCTGAAGAATTAAAGAAAGAAAAATTTGGAATTCTGACTAAAATTGATGTGAAGGAAAAATTCAAGGAGAAGTTAGGGATTGATTTCAAAAAATACGTGATATTGGGGACCTGTAATTCACCCAGCGCCCACAAGGCTATTCTTGCTGAAGAAAATATCGGGTTAATGCTCCCCTGTAATGTTGTTGTTTATGAAAAAGAAGACAAAACTGTAATTTCCATTATCAAACCAATAGTAGCGATGGAAATGATTGACAATGACGAGTTAAAACAAATTGCGGAAAATGTAGAAGCAAAATTAAAAAATGTTTTTGATTCTATACAGTCAGAAGGCGACAGAACAACTATAAAAACAAAATAGGAAGAAAAAAACGAGGAAAATATCAAAAATTCTTATTAAAGGAGTATATTTAAACCTGTATGGGGGTAATGAGAAATGGCTGAGATAAAAGTAGATGTGAGAGGTGAGACTTGCCCGGTACCCTTAGTTGAGACCCGCAAGGCTTTGCGGAAAGCATCACCAGGCGATATAGTGGAGGTTATCGGGACCCATCCACCTTCTAAGAAAGAGATACCAATGGCGGTTAAGGCTTTGGGGCTGGAACTGATGGAGGTGCAAGAGGAAGGGGAAATGTGGAAGATCAGGATACGCAGATGAAAAGGAGGGGAAACTATGGCCGGTAAAGCTACCCTAATAGTTCATAGTGGCGATATGGACAAGCTGTACAGTGCCCTTATCATAGCCAACGGGGCGCTTTCAATGGGGATGGAAGCGTCACTTTACTTTACCTTTTGGGGGCTCCAGCGTCTCAAGAAAGAGGGACTGGAAAAAGGGACTCTCTCCAGGATGAATCTCTTGGGCCTCGGCAAGTGGATGGTGAGGCGTCGGATGAAAAAGGTCAGAATGGCTTCTTTAGAGAGGCTCCTACAGGACTTCAAGGAACTTGGGGGTAAGATCATTGCCTGTGAAATGACAATGGAGATAATGGGAATAAAACAGAAGGACTTGCGCCAGGACCTGATAGACGATTATGGTGCTGTGGGAGCTTATATGCAAGAAGCAAGGGAATCAACAGTAACTCTGTTCATATAATAGTGAGGATGATATGTTCGACAAAGTTGTTTACCTGGACAACGCAGCGGCCAGCCGGCTGGACGACCGGGTGCTGGAGGCGATGAAGCCATACTTCTTTGATGTCTATGCCGTTGCTACCTCGGAATTCGGCTACTCCCAGGGCATAGAAGCTCGAGAGACGCTGGACAAAGCCAGGGGGGTTCTTGCCAATGTTCTGGGGGCCTCCCATAAGGAATTGATTTTCACCTCAGGAAGCACCGAATCCAGTAACATAGCTCTCAAGGGGGTAGCGCTTGCTCTTGGCGAGAAAAAAGGCAAACACATTATCATCTCCAGAATCGAGGACTTCCCTGTCCTTCACAGCGCTAAAGCTCTGGAAAAACAGGGCTTCCGGATAACTTATCTGGATGTGGATAATGATGGCTTTGTGGACCTGGACCAGCTCAGAGAGTCCATCACTGATGAGACCGTCCTGGTCTCCGTCCAGCATGCTAACCAGGAAATTGGCACTATCCAGGACATTGAAACCATCGGTCGCATATGTCGGGAGAAAGGGGTGCTTTTCCACACCGATGCCACCCACACTTTCACCAGAGTGCCTCTGGACGTTAAGAAGGTGCCGATGGATTTAATCACCATCTCGGCCCATATAATCCACGGACCCAAGAGTATCGGTGGTCTTTACATCCGCAAGGGCACGCCCATTGCCAAGTGGGTGGATGGTGGTTTCCAGGAGTTCGACCTGCGCGCAGGGATAGAAAATATCCCCGGGGCGGTGGGCTTTGCTAAAGCGGTAGAACTGGTCACGCCCGAAGAGAACGAGAGGCTGGAGGCTATGCGTGACCACCTCATTGACCGGGTGCTTGCCGAGATACCATCCACTACCCTGAACGGTCACCGCCGGAAGAGGATTCCGCAGAACGCCAACATCACCTTCCACTTAGTGGAGGGTGAATCCATCACTCTGCATCTGGATATGCGGGGCTTTGCCGTGAGCACCGGTTCGGCCTGCTTCAGCCGTTCCTTAGAGGCCAGCCACGTTATCCTTGGGATAGGTGGTGACCACGAAAGGGCACACGGATCGGTGCGCTTCACATTCGGGCGCTATAACACTATCGAAGATGTAGACGCCGTGGTGGAGACACTAGCCGAGGTGGTACGGGAGCTAAGAATTATCAGTCCTTTGGGTAAAGAAAAAGAACAGGAGGAGGATTAGAAATGAAATTCCCATATAGTGAAAAAGTGCTGGAACACTTTCGCCACCCCCGCAACGTAGGTAAGATTAAGAATCCCGACGGTAAGGCAGTGGAGGGCAGCCCAGCTTGCGGCGATATGGTGGCGGTTTACATAAAAGTTGACTCCAAGACCAAGCGCATCACCGACGTCAAATTTGAGTCTTACGGTTGTGCTTCTAACATTGCTACTGGTTCCATCATCACCGAGCTGGCCAAAGGTAAGACCATTGACGAGGCCAGGAAGGTTACCTGGAAGCAAGCTTCGGAAGCTCTGGGAGGGCTTCCGCCGATCAAGGTCCACTGCTCGGTGCTGGCGGTAGAAGGGTTGCGTTCGGCTATCCAAAACTACGAAGAGCGCCATGGCCTGGTTAAGAATCGGAAGTCTACTACGGTGGAGGTGGTGCGTAAGCGTCTGAAGAAGGTTATTAACCCCATAAGCGGATTGAATCTGGTGCGCACAAATTTGGTCAAGGACATAGAGGTAAAGGATGGAACCGTGCGGGTAGTGATTAACCTGCCTGCCAATCACCAATTTGCTTCCGCCATCAAGGAAGAAATCGTGGATAAGATAAAACACCTGTGGGATGTGAAGAAATTAGTGGTTGAGTTTACGGAATAAGCTCTCAAGAAATTATTGGAAGAAAAACTCGACAATTTATTTCTTATTATGAAAGGGGGTGAGAAATATGTGTAAGACTTGTGGTTGCACACCGTGTAAGTGTGGGAAGAAGATAGTGAACGGAGTCTGCGAAGGATGTGGTAAACCCTACGATGATTGTACCTGTTAGAAGCCATAGTAGGGTGGGAAGATGGTTAGTTATGGAAGGAGGTGAGACAATGAAAAAATTATTTTTATTCTTTGCAACAATTTTGATTTTCTCAGATGTAGCTTTTGCTCACGGTAATTATGAGGGACACATGGGTCCTTGGGGCCATATGGGGTATTTTGGATTTGGAGGGATAATTATGTGGATACTATTTCTGATAGTAATTGGTGTGGCCGTATACCTTATTGTGCAAGCTACAAAACCCAAAGGTCCTGAGAGTCCATTTAGAGAAACTCCCATGGAAATTTTGAAGAAACGCTACGCCAAGGGTGAAATTACCAAAGAGCAATTTGAGAAGATGAAAAGAGACTTAGAAAGTTAATCTTAACCCCTCCCCCATAACAGCATAATTGCCGTCCGTATTTTGAGCCTTCCTTGTTTGACCTGGAGACTTCGCAGAACAGGTTGATCTACTAAAAAAGCAGAACAAGAAAGAGTTCTCTCGAGGCTTCGTTAGGTGAATCTCGCACATCCATTACGCATAGCGGGAAGTGCTCTCACAGTTGGTCTCGTTTCCGGTCATACGGGACCATTCCAGTTGCGGAGAATGAAGAACATATAAATGATAAGTATCATTATTCCCATACTTAATGAAGAGGAAATTCTAATAAAGAATTCTGGCCGTTTTGATAACCTTAAGAAAAATGGTGAAATAATCTTTGTTGATGGCGGCAGTTCCGATAGAACGATAGAAATAGCTTCACAGTCAGGCAGGGTTTTAAGAAGCAAAAGGGGAAGGGCGCTCCAGATGAATTCAGGAGCAAAACAGACAAGAGGTGATATCCTTCTCTTTTTACATGCCGATTGTTTCTTAGAAAGTAGCGCTCTACTTAATGCTTGTGAGAGCGTAAAAAAGGGGGCAATTGGAGGTTGTTTTACACAAAGGCTCGATAATGAACTACCTGTGTATAGAAAGATTGAACGCAAGGGAAATAGTAGAGCAAGGCGGACGAAGATATTTTCCGGAGACCAGGGTATTTTTGTGAGAAGAGACATCTTTTTTGACCTCGGTGGATTTCCCGAAGTGTCTGTTATGGAGGATATTCTATTTTCACGTAAGTTAAGAAAGGCTGGAAGGGTAGAGGTTTTGGATGACAAAATATACGTTTCCACACGGCGTTGGCAAAGAAAGGGAGTTCTTAAGACAAACATATTGTACACTGCGATGAGTATATTATTTTCTCTACACATTCCTCCTGGGATTATAAAAGTGATTTATAAGGACATAAAGTAAGAGACTCAAGAATGTAAAAAGGGAGAATACAATTAAAGAAAAGAATAGCAAGTCAAAAACTGGATGGAAGGCTGTTCTGTTTATATTAGTGATAATTTCGCTTTTCTTGCTTGCCCATTTGTTTGGTCTCGGGGAAAAGTTGGCTCAATTGCGAGATTGGATAAAAAGCACAGGTTTTCTGGGCCCGGCAGTTTTTATATTCATATACGCAATTGGAACAGTTGCCGCTATTCCAGGTTCTGCAATGACTGTGGCGGCAGGTTCAATGTTTGGTTCTCTACTTGGGGTAGTCATTGTTAGCATAGCGTCCACATCGGGTGCGAGCCTGGCGTTTCTTGCCTCAAGGTATTTTACCCGTGAGGCTGTTGAACGATGGCTAACTAAGAAAGAGAAGTTTCGCAAGTTAGATGCTCTTACTGAAAGACACGGTGCAATCATTGTAGCAATCACAAGATTGGTTCCTCTATTTCCCTACACTCTTCTAAATTATGGATTTGGACTTACAAAGGTCCATTTTAAGACCTATGTATTCTGGTCCTGGCTGTGTATGATTCCCGGGACAGTAATGTATGTTGTCGGCGCTGACGCCGTTACAAAAGGTTTGGCTCAGGGAAAGATTCCATGGGTATTAGTCGGCGTTTTTATAATAGTTATCATCTCAATTACTTTCCTGGTTCGTCATGCACGGGGAGTCTTGAGAAAGAAGGAGGAAAGTGAATAATGGTTTGTTGCAGGCGCAAGAAATAAATAATTGAGGAGGAGAAGGAATGAAATTTGATTACCATATTATTGTCATCGGAGCTGGCAGCGGGGGTTTGGTAGTGGCAGCAGGTGCAGCTCAATTAGGAGCGAAGGTTGCATTAATTGAGGGGCATAAAATGGGAGGTGACTGCTTAAATACAGGTTGCGTGCCGAGTAAAACTTTTTTAAAGACTGCACATATGGCAGATGATATTCGGAATTCGAATTATTTAGGTTTAAAAGCTTCACTTGAAGACGTGGACCTTTCAAAAGTTGTTAAGCGAGTAAAATCTGTTATAAAAGCCATTGAACCCCATGATTCTAAAGAGAGGTTTGAAGAACTGGGCGTTGATGTTTTTTTGAGAAGAACAACTTTGATAGATAATCATACGGTAAGAGTTGGAGAAAAAACTATTACTGCCAAAAACATCTGTATTGCCACAGGTTCTGAACCAGCGGTCCCGCCTATCCCGGGTTTAAAGGATGTGCCATATTTGACAAACAATAACATATTTAATTTGGCGATATTGCCTAAGCGTTTAGTAGTTCTTGGTGGAGGTCCTGTGGGATTGGAATTGGGACAGGGGTTCAGATATCTTGGTTCAGAAGTTTCCATTATAGATATGCTCCCTCACATATTTGCAAAGGACGACCCTGAAGTTGCTCCAATTATGGAAAAGAAACTTCAATCAGAAGGCATTAATCTACTATTATCTTCCAAAATTGTTGAAGTTAAAAAAACAAGGGATGGTATAGTTGTCTTAATCGAGAAAAATGGAGAAAGAAAAGAAGTTGTTGGTGATTATGTATTAGTCGCATTAGGAAGGGTTCCTAATACAAAAGATTTAGGAATAGAAGATGTGGCTGTTAAAACTGATAAAAAAGGATATATTCTCACGAATAGGCGATTACAGACGAATGTAAAAAACATTTATGCTTGTGGGGATGTGACGGGTCCTTATCTGTTTACTCATATGGCATCTTATCAGGCGGGGATAATCGTAAGAAATATAATATTTAGAATTCCGAGCAAAATAGACTATTCCGGTGTGGCCTGGACAACTTATACAAAACCAGAAGTGGCTCATGTTGGCTATACGGAGCCAGAGGCAAAATCTCTGGGCCTGTATAAGAATTCTGCTCGGGTAGATCTTGAGGAAGTTGACAGGGCGAAAACGGAAAGAGACGAAATCGGATTTCTGAAACTGGTATTAGGGAAGAGAAATAGGGTGATAGGGGCAACACTTGTGGGAGAAAAGGCTGGGGAAATGATTCCATTGGCAACTTTAGCAATTAAACGGAAGCTAAAAGCAACTGCCTTTGTGAATTTAATATTCTCATATCCCACTGAGGCTGAGATTTTCAAATTTACCGCTTATGAAGTCGTTAAAGGTTTCTTTAAAGGCTGGATGAAAAAACTCATAAAATTTCTCTTTCTGTAAAAGGTGGGTATAGAAAATGAAAGCGGTAGTTGTTACCCCATCAGTTAAGGATTCATCCCGTATACAGGAGATTCCCATTCCAGTTCCATCCGACTATGAAGTGCTGGTTAAGGCTATATCTGCGGGTATTGATGGCACGGATTATGAAATAAATCAGGGTCTTTATGGTAACCCTCCTGAAGGGGAGGACTTTCTAGTAATTGGGCATGAATCTCTTGGCCAGGTTAAGGAGATAGGTTCTGGAGTAAAAGAATTAAAACCAGGAGATTATGTGGTTTGTATAGTAAGAAGGCCTTGCCCTGAGAACTGTTCAAATTGCGCTCGGGACCAGATGGATATGTGTTTGACGGGAAATTATCGGGAACGGGGTATAAAGGGACTACACGGATTTTTATCTGAGTATTATGTAGTTCAGCCCCGCTTTCTGGTAAAAGTCCCTGATTCTTTAAAGGATATTGGGGTAATCTCAGAGCCTGTGAGCATAGTGGAAAAGGCCATAACCGAGACGTATAGGATTCAGGAAAGGCTTAGCTGGAAGCCGGAGAGGGCACTTGTTCTGGGTGCAGGGACAATCGGATTGTTATCCACTTTCATCTTAACTATTAGACGTATTCGGGTCTCGTGTCTGGCAAAAGGAGAGCCGGATAAAGTACGCCAGGAGATTTTTTCCCGATTGGGAATAAACTATTTTAATGTAGACGATACCAATGTTGAAACTCTTAAAAACAGAGGGGAGAGGTTTGATATTATCATTGAAGCGACTGGGTTTAGCCCTCTGGCATTTCATACGCTGGACCTTCTGGCTTTAAATGGCATTATGTGTAGAACCGGCATATCTGGTGGAGATAAGCTAATTACTATCCATTCTGACAGGATTAACCTGGATATGGTTCTGGGCAATAAGGTTGTTTTCGGTTCAGTTAATGCCAATAGAACTCATTTTGAGCAAGGTTTAAGAGATTTAGAAATTATTAATAAGAAATGGCCTGGATTATTGGGAAAACTCATAACCCGGCGAGTTGGCTTTTCGAATTTCAAAGATGCATTAACAAAAATGGAAACTGACATAAAAGTTGTTGTTGATCTGTAATGTAATGAGAAGTTGGCAAGAAGTGGCGTATTTATAATTCGGTTGAGATTATATCGGAATAAAGGATTGACAAATTCATGATAGATAATACAGAGGTATTAGGTAAGTATAAATTTTCGGTTATAATACCCGTGCTGCATGAAGAAGATAGAATAAATTCTCTTATTGAACATCTCCATACTTTAGAAGGAAGGAAAAATTCCGAGACCATAGTTGTTGATGGAAGTGCTGCAAAAGATACTATAAATGCAATTAATGATGAAAAGGTAATCTCAATTAGTTCAGAAAAAGGTCGCGCTAAACAGATGAATGCTGGAGCATTTATTGCTCAAGGAGAAATTCTTGTCTTTCTTCATGCTGATACTAAACTGCCTAAAGAGGCTTTTAGAAAAATTAGCGAAGTTTTAGAAAATGATAAGTATGTAGGTGGAGCTTTTAATTTAGGAATAGATTCTGATAAAATAATTTTCAAGCTCATATCCTATACTACTTCTTTTCTCTCTCGCTTAACTAGAATTCCGTATGGTGACCAGACTATTTTTATAAGAAAAAACTATTTCGATAGAATTGGTCGCTATAACGATGTTCCTGTGATGGAAGATGCAGAACTAATGTGGAGAGTAAGTAGAAGAAGGGGAAGGATTTGTATTATCAAAGGTAATGTGAAAACTTCGCCCAGAAGATGGGAAAAGAAGGGAATTATTTACACAAGCTTAATAAACCAAATGATAAGAGTACTTTATTTTTTTGGAGTTTCGCCTCATAGATTAATAAAAATTTACAGGAGGCAATGATGTACAATTTTAAAGAAACAATGGAAAATGTAAATCCAGAATCATTGCGTTTCAGTAAACTTGAAACCTTGCAGGTAAACTTGGGTAATATTTGCAATCAGTGTTGCATGCATTGTCATATAGGCGCAAAACCTACGGGTAGGAAGATTATGCGTAAAGAAGTTATGGAAAAAATTATAGATTTTATTCGAGACCATAATGGAATTATTCTTGATATAACCGGGGGGTCCCCAGAGCTTAATCCCAATTTCAAATTTTTTATTGAAGAGACTTATGGGCTGACTTCCCGCCTGATGGTCAGGACCAACTTGACCGTATTGTTGGAAAAGGGAATGGATTTGATTTCCCAGTGTTACAAGGATCATGAGGTTGTGCTAATAGCTTCTATGCCCTGCTATACGGAAGAAAATGTCAATAAGCAGAGAGGAAATGGGGTTTTTGAAAAGAGTATAAAAGTACTCAATAAATTGAACGAGTTAGGATATGGAAAGTCTCTGGAACTAAACCTTGTATACAACCCTGGTGCCGATTTTTTACCTGCTTCTCAGAAACAACTCGAAATGGACTATAAAAAACAGCTTTTTGAAAACTATGGAATTAGATTCAACAATTTGTTCACGCTCACGAATGCGCCGCTTGGCCGGTTTAAGAATTATCTTAAAGCGAATGGCCGGCTTGAACAATATATGAAGTTGCTAATGGATAATTTTAATCCTGACGCTGCTGCCAATATTATGTGTCGAACTCTTATAAGTGTGGACTGGCAGGGTATTTTGTACAATTGCGATTTCAATCAAGCGGCAGGACTGCCTATAAGAGATACATTGGGAAAGATAGTCGAAATTGACAATATACAAGACGCTATTCAAAGCGGACAAGAGATTGTAACTTCCGAACATTGTTATTGTTGCACCGCAGGGGCAGGTTCCAGTTGTATAGGGGCATTGGTACAGTGAACCATATAATACCTTCACTATAATGATTGAATGCTGGTGAGCAATAGTAAATGGTGTGAACAATACGAAAGTAAAACGAGAATATCGGTATGGCCAATCCATTGAAAGATAGCTGTGTACTTTTTTTTGTAAAATATCCAGAAAAGGGAGAGGTTAAAACACGTCTTTCTGCCTATCTTGATGAGACCGTTACAGTCGAATTGTATCGTAATTTTGTCCTTGATTTGCTATCAAAATTGCAGAAACTTGGGATACAGTTTTGGATATGTTTTTATCCTCAAAATAGACAAGAAAAATTTATAAAATGGCTGGGAACGCGCTATTTTTTTATTCCTCAAGAAGGGGAAGATCTGGGACAGAGGATGAAAAACAGTTTCCTTCAAGCATTTGCTGCAGGTTTTCGTAGAGTCATTATTATTGGAAGTGACATTCCAGATTTACCTTGCCCCCTTATTAACGAGGCCTTTTGCATTATTGAGACACACGATGCAGTAATAGGTCCCACCTTGGATGGTGGATATTACTTGTTGGGGTTTAACAAGAATTCTTTTTTGCCTGAGGTGTTTGATGGGATAAAATGGAGTAATAATAAGGTATATGAAAACACACTTAATTTTCTTAAAAAAGCAAAGCATAAAATTCATATTTTACCTAAATGGCAAGATGTAGATACAGTTGATGACTTAAAAGAACTTTTTAAGAAAAACAAAGATACGGAGTTCAAAAAATCAAAAACAATTTGTTACCTGTCAAAATATAAGAATATGTTCAAGTGAAAGGCAAAAATATCCTGGAAATATAGACTGAGAGGCAAATTTAGATAATGACAGAAAAATACAAAAAACTTGAGGACTACGGCATTATCGGCAACCTTGACACTTGTGCTCTCATAAGCAGAGACGGTTCTATAGATTGGTGTTGTTTTCCTCATATAGAATCACCCAGCGTATTCGCTGCCATATTAGACATTGATAAGGGAGGACACTTCTGGGTAAAACCTAAAGGTAAATTTGAGTCACAGCAACTTTACATCGAGAAAACTAATATTCTCAAAACCAAATTCAACACACCCTCGGGGGCCTTGGACATCGCAGATTTTATGCCAGTAGAAGTGGCAGAAGGAAAAACACTCCACAAACATCAGGCTATCTTGAGAAAGATTACCTGCAGTAAGGGAAGAGTAGAGTTGGAACTTTCTTTTAAGCCTCGTTTTGACTACGGCCGTGTAGTGCCTTCCTTGGAGTTGGTTGAAGCAGGAATTGCCGCTAGTCGGCAGAATCAGAAGTTGTTCCTGCAGTCTCCGTTCTCACTCAGTATTTCTAATGATGAAGTAGTGGGAAGATTCAATGTAAATAGAGGAGAAACCCGTTGGTTTGTTCTTCGCTACGGTAATAGTAAACCTCTTTCCCCTGAGGAGTGTGAGGAACACCTTAACAAAACGGCACAGTACTGGGCCAGCTGGGTACACCGTTGCGAAAGCTCCAAATGCGTCTTTGGAGGGCCCTGGCATGACCTTATGGTCCGCTCAGGACTTATTTTAAAACTATCAACTCACCCTTCTTCCGGTGCTTTGATTGCTGCGCCAACGACTTCCCTTCCCGAAGAGATAGGAGGCGTCCGCAACTGGGACTACCGATTCGCATGGATTCGAGATGCCTCTTTTACAGTGCAGGCACTTTATAATTTGGGACATATTCAGGAGGCAATGGATTACCTCAGATGGCTCAGAAACATTTGTACGGGTAAGGAAACCTCAGAAATTCAAATTATGTACGGCCTTCATGGAGAATTGGATTTAGAGGAACAGGAATTGGAACACCTCTCTGGATATCTCAACTCTCATCCCGTGCGGATAGGTAATGCAGCAGCAAAACAAAGGCAGTTTGATATCTATGGAGAACTCATCAATGCCTTTTATGAAACAAGCCGCTATGGAGAAAGTATTTCCCCTGCTGACTGGCAATTTATCAAAAACATATGTGATTATGTCTGTACAATATGGAACAAGGAAGACTCAGGTATCTGGGAAGTGCGCAGTAGCCCGAAGCATTTCACCTACTCCAAAATAATGTGTTGGGTCGCCTTGGATCGGTGTATCAAGATAGCAGAGAAAAGAGGGTTTGTTGGTCCTATTGACGGATGGGAAAAGGTGCGTAATCAAATGCAGCAGGCCATTCTGGAAAGGGGTTTCAGTCGGAAACGCAACAGTTTTGTGCAGTCGTTTAACTCAGAAGTGCTGGATGCGACAAGTCTGTTAATCCCGATAATGGGATTTCTTCCATTTAATGATTCGCACATAATTGGTACAATTGAGGCCACTATGGAGGGGCTGATAGTCAACGGCTTGGTCAATCGCTATGAGGGAGACGATGGTCTTCCGGGTAGAGAAGGAGCCTTTGTTCTATGTACATTCTGGCTAGTGGACGCGTTGGCCCTTTCGGGTCAAGTGGATAAGGCAGAAGAGATTTTTACTGGCTTGCTAAAATACATAAGTCCACTTGGATTATTTGCTGAGGAAATTGATCCTATTTCGGGTGAACAGTTAGGAAACTTCCCCCAGGCTTTCAGCCATATTGGTCTCATCAACAGTGCTCTCTACCTCGGCATAGCAAAAGGAAGAAAACAGATGGGACCGGAACCTTTAGGAATATAGTCGAAATGAACATATCGTGATATCCCTCCAGGAATGTTGCAGGTCACACCAGTTTAGCAATTTTCCCAAAATATCAATTTGACGTATTGGATTAATTTTAGTAAGATAATTTACTGCCTATGCCGATAAAATCCCCTCACAGGAAAATAGGCTCACCTCAAGCTAGACATAAACGTAGGTTAGGAAAAAACATGTTCAGAAATCAAATACAAATGAGTGGAGTCATAAGGTCGAAGGAAGAAGCCAAAGCCAGTTATGATAAGATGAGCAAATGGTATGACATACTGCCTGGTCGCTTCGAGAGGAAATATAAAGACCTTGGCTTGCAAAAGCTAAGTGCTAAGGAAGGTGAGATAGTTCTTGAGATTGGATTTGGCACAGGACACTGTATTCTGGCTTTAGCTCAATCGGCGGGCAACTCAGGCAAGGTCTATGGAATTGATATATCGGAAGGGATGTGCAACATCGCCCGATTAAGGGTCAAGGAAGCAGGATTCTCGGAAAGAGTGGAGTTGAAGTGTGGCGATGCTAGTAAACTTCCTTTCGAAGCGAATTTCTTTGACGTAATCTTTATGACTTTTACACTAGAACTTTTCGATACAGCGGAGATTTCGATCGTCTTGCATGAATGCCAAAGGGTTCTTCGAAGCGGCGGGCGTATCTGTATTGTGGCAATGTGCAAGAAGGATAAAGGCAGTGTAATGATGAGATTTTATGAATGGTCACACAAGAAGTTTCCAAATTACGTTGATTGCCGACCGATCTTTGTGCAGAAGACGTTGGAAGATGCCGGTTTTCAAATCCTTGATCTAACGGAAATGTCCATGTGGGGGTTGCCAGTCGAGATCGTTCTGGCAAAGAAAGTATAATTTGAGTAATGGGAGTGATAAGCCTTTTAGGAGAGTTAAAAATGATTGTTGCTGTTATTGGTGGGAATTATTGCAGTAAAGAGATAGCCAAGATTGCTTATGAGGTAGGAAAGAAGATTGCCCAGAGAAAGCATATCCTCCTATGCGGAGGATTAGGTGGGGTGATGGAGGCAGCCTGCCGAGGAGCGAAGGATGGAGGCGGTTTGACAGTAGGCATTCTTCCAGGCAAGGAAAAAACTGAGGCCAATCCTTTTGTGGATATACCTATTGTCACTTCAATGAGCTATGCTCGAAACGCCATTATTACTCGCACTGCTGATGTTGTGATTGCCGTGGATGGAAAGTATGGCACTCTGTCCGAGATTGGACTGGCTCTTGGCACAGGCAAAAAGGTGGTGGGAATCAATACCTGGGATATTGAGGGTATAATTTCTGTGGGAA
>Ga0209978_10000501_pt1 | contig 14945 bp, 12 predicted proteins | sample BentaG_FD_182805 | JGI IMG/M metagenome (GOLD analysis project Ga0209978, IMG submission 182805) | Deep subsurface microbial communities from South Atlantic Ocean to uncover new lineages of life (NeLLi) - Benguela_00093 metaG (SPAdes)... | ecosystem: Environmental > Aquatic > Marine > Oceanic >... | reverse complement strand
ATCCACACCTTCGGCCTCTTTTTCCTCCTTTTCCAAAGCGATGGCTTCGACGGGACAGACATCAACGCAAGCCCCGCAGAAGGTGCACTTCTCGTTGACCGTTACCACATCGCCCTTCATCTCCAGGGCCCCGTAAGGGCATTCCTCCACGCAGGCCTCACACCCGGTACATGCCTCTTCATCGATCAATAATCTGGCCATCTGCTTCTCCCTATTTGATTACCTTCGCCTCCATCAGTTTATCTATCAAGAGGGGAATGGTCTCGGTCAGTTCTCCCTCCAAAACCTCTCCTCCTCCCCTTGGTTCCGGCGTAAAGACTCGGATGACCTCGGTTGGGGAACCCTCTAAACCACACTTTGCCTTATCCACCGGCAAATCCTCAGTGGTCCAGGTTGGTATTTCGGCCTTGGCCGCCTTCTTAATGCCAAGGAGGGAGGGAAGCCGGGGTTCATTGATATCCTTGACCACGGTGATGAGGGTAGGGAGAGGGGATTCAACCACCTCCTTTCCATCCTCCAGCATCCTCTCCACCACAATCCTGTTGTCTTCCACGTCGATCTCCCGTATCTTTGAGACATAAGTCAACTGGGGCAAGCTTAATTGAGTTGCTACTCCCGGGCCAACCTGGGCCGTGTCTCCATCGATTGCCTGCTTTCCGCAGATCACCAAATCCACTGCACCGATTTTCTTAATGGCCTGGGCCAGGGTATAGGCCGTTGCCCACGTATCGGATCCCGCAAAGTCACGATCCGACACGAGATAGACGTAGTCCGCACCAACGGCCAAGGCATTCTTGAGCACCTCAATGGCCTGGGGAGGACCCATGGTGATGACATGTACTTCCCCCCCATATTTTTCCTTGGCCAGAAGGGCCTCCTCCACCGCGTATTCATCGAAGGGATTGGTTATGCTCTCCACCCCTTCCCTAACGAGGGTTCGGGTTTCCGGATCGATCCTTACGTCGGTCGTATCGGGGACTTGTTTAATGCATGCGACAATCTTCACCTTGTCCTCCTTTTGAGACAAATTTCACAATATCCTCATAGGCCAATTATGTCGATTTGTCAATATTTTTTCCCTTCTCCCCGGCCATTCCGCTCGCGAGGATGATAGCCTCAATAAGGCTCGATGGATCGGCAGCCCCGCCTCCCGCTATGTCGTAGGCGGTTCCGTGGTCGACGGAGGTCCTGATGACGGGCAGCCCCAAAGTCACGTTGACAGCCCTTTTGAACCCCATCAATTTGATGGGGATCAGGCCTTGATCGTGATACATAGAGATTACGGCGTCGTAGATCCCCCCCGCGGCAAAGTGGAAGAGGGAGTCACTGGCCAAGGGCCCCTCAACGCTGAAGCCCGCCCTTCTGCATCCATCGATGGCTGGAATAATGGCGGCCTTCTCCTCATCCCCGAACAACCCATCCTCCCCGGCATGGGGGTTCAGAGAGGCCACTACCAACTTGGGGGTTGGGATCCCAAAGGAATTCCTTAAGGCGTGGTGCGTGACCCTTATGGTGTCCATGATCCTTTCCCGAGTGATCAAGCGGGGGACATCCCTCAGGGCGCAATGGGTTGTCACAAGGGCTACCTTTAACCCCGGGGCGACCAGCATCATGACCACGGGAGCACTGTTGGTTCGCTGAGCCAAGAACTCCGTATGTCCAGTGAAGGGATATCCGGCATCATTGAGAGACCCCTTATTGATGGGGCATGTAGTCATCCCTTCGATCCTTCCGTCCATCACAAAGGATAGGGTCGTTTCCAGATAGCGAATTACGTGAGCCGCATAGGGCCTTCTGGGAGTTCCAAATCGAAATCCATGGAGATCGATATGGCTCAGCTCAATGAGGTCAATCATTCCCGGGGTTCCCCTTGCCTCTTCAGCCGTTCGTACCGGATTGATGTTGCACGGGGAATTGAGGGTTCTGTTGGCCTCCTTGAGCACGTTGCCATCACCGAAGACCAAGGGTCTACAACAGGCGAACACCTCTTTTTGAGCCAAGGCCTTGACTATGATTTCCGGCCCGATTCCAACGGGATCACCCATAGTGATGCCGATGATGGGTAACGACATAGCCGCCTTCGTCCTCGAAAGAGATCTGCGCCGAACAAACCCCTTCTTTAACCGCGTTTGCAACGCCCGATCTGTGGGTTGGCCTACCGAGATATTCGGGAACATTCAAGGGCGATTTCCACCGCCCGGGTTGGATTATAATTTTACCTCGATGAAGGATTCTGCCTTAACCTTCTGTAGCCAGGCCTTATATAACCTCTGGGACTCCTCTTCAATGTACCGACTTTTTACCTTCTCCATCACCTCTTCATAGGGAATGATCGCTCCCTCTCTTTTCTCGGTGACCTTGATGATGTGGAACCCTATTTTGGTTCGAACTAAGCCGCTGAGCTGCCCCGGTTGTAGGTTCAAAGTGATCCGCTCGAATTCGGGCAGGAGTTCCCCGCTTTTAAAAAATCCCAAATCGCCTCCGTTTTTCGCCGATGCGTCATCGGAGTATAAGCGGGCTAGTGCTTGAAAATCCTCGCCCAGGCGGAGCCTCTCCAATATCGTTTCGCCCTTATGACGAAGGGCTTCCACCAGGAGGTCATCGGCATCCTGAGGAACCATGATCAAAATATGGCTAGCCCGTATTTGGTCAGGCTCCTTGAATCGTTCGATGTGTTGGACGTAAAACCTCTTGAGCCGCTGGTCGTCGACGGTGAACTCCTGCCTGACTACGCGAGAAGCCAATTTGGCCCTTTTAATCTGATTCCTCAACTCCTGTCGGTAATCCTCCCAACTCACACCATCCGCCATCAAAGCCATCTTCAGCTGTTCATCGGTAACGGCGTTTAACCTCTTTACGTCTTCGATGGCCGTATCGATATCCCTTGCGGACACCTTTATTGCCCATTTCTTGCACTGTTGATCGACTATCTTTTCCTCGATAAGGCGATCGAGGATCAGTCTTCTCGACTCGAAGACCTTGGCTCTCTTCTCCCATTGATTGCCGGGGGCCTCGGACCCGTCTCGCAGTTTTGAACGATACCGTTCCAGTTCAGAAAGGGTGATGATCTCGCCGTTGACGATGGCGACGATCTTATCGATGATCTTTGCCCCGCAAATCGCTTCGGATAGACCGAAGATGAGGAAGATGATAATGGAGAAGATGGATTTCCGCATAGATCAGTGAGTATATTCCAATAACTGTTTGTTGATTTTGATCTTCGCCTTCGCCCTCAACCCCGAGAGCCAGTTATAGTAGATTTGCTCGGTCTTTTTCTTTCGAATTTCATGGGCGATCTCATCCTTGACTTCATCAAATTCTCGAACCTTAGCTTCGACTTTCTCCTCGACCTTGAAGATATGATATCCATAGGGGCTCTTGATTACTTTGCTGACCCCCCCTACTTTCAGGGAAAATACCTCATCGAAGGCCTCAGGCATCTCGCCGTGGGCGAAGAATCCCAGGTCTCCGCCATACAGCCTTTCGGGCATCATCGATTTTTCCTTGGCCAGTTTTTCAAAATCCTCCCCTTTCCTCAGCCTCCTCAAGATCGTTTTGGCCTCGTTTTCCGTGGCCACAACGATCTGCCTTGCCCTCACCTGCTCGGGAAAGGAATATTCCTCAATGTGTTCCTCGTAGTACTGTTTTACCGATTTATCATCGATGGAAGCATCGAATTGCGCAACGGTTTGGATGATCTTCTCCGCCAGGAGTTTTTCCGTTAACCTTCGTTTCCATTCCTCGAAACTCATTCCGCGGGCCTCGAGCATGGCCTTGAAGCTCTCTCTAGCATAATCCCTTTTTAGGGCCAAAATAGTCCTATTGATCTCGTCCTCCGATACATGGATATCCATACGCCGAGCCTCTCCAAGGATGAGCTTCCTGTTGATGATTTGGTCCAGAAAGGCGGTTTTCAACTGGTCCAGGGATTCCCTGTCCTCCGGCAGTTTACCGTGTTCTAATTTAATATCCCGTAATTCGTTATTGAATTCCTCCAGGGTAATCAATTCTTCGTTTACCTGGGCCAGAATGCCCTGGGGGAGATTCGTATCTTCCTTCTGACATCCCATAATGCAGAGGACTATCAACAGGCCGATCCACATAGTTGGGAGCTTCACGTCTCTCCTCCTCACGGATTGATTCATTGATGATGACCCGCTATTTCAGCCCGGATCGAGAGAATTATGGCCCGATTGAACGTACATGCCTTTTCAAGTTCTCTCCGGCACAAGGGGGCTCGGTTGATTCCCCCGCGGTTGAGCATATTGTGTCAACCCCTCCAAGGTGCTTTTGGTCTCACCAAAGGCCTCCTGCCACCCCCCCCTCCCTGTGGAGAGAATCAATTCCAAATTGGGGGTGAATTGAAATCGATCGCTGTTTTCCTGGACCAGGCCAACGATGCACTGGGGGGAAATCTCGGAGCTCTCGTCGAAGGCGATCACCGTTCTTTTCTCGGATAGGTCCAGCTTCCTCACCCTTAGACGGGTCAATAGTTGCTTGAGCTTCATCGCCTCCAACAAGTTTAGGGCTGGGGGAGGAATAGGCCCAAAGCGATCCATGAGCTCCTCCCTCATATCATCGATTTCCTCCTCGGAAAACGCTGATGACAAACGTTTGTAGAAAACCAGCCTCTGATGAGGGTCGCGAATGTAGTCATCGGGGATAAAGGTGGCAAATGGGAGCTTCATTTCGGGTGTAATGTCCTCCTGGACTTTCTCCCCCCTCAAATGCCTCACCGCCCTCTCCATGAGCTGAGTATACATTTCATATCCCAACGCCACAATATGTCCCGATTGAGAAGGTCCCAATATGTTCCCCGCGCCCCTGATCTCCAGATCCTGGACTGCAAGCCTGAACCCTGAACCCAACTCGCTCAATTCCTGTAGCGCCCTCAAGCGCTTGAGGGCATTGCCGGATATGGAGGCTTCGGATGGAACGAGGAGGTAAGCATAGGCCTGATATCTCGATCTGCCGACCCTGCCCCTCAGCTGGTAGAGTTCCGCAAGGCCAAACCTCTGGGCGTGGTCGATGATGATTGTGTTGGCGGTGGGGATGTCCAGACCCGACTCGATGATGCTCGTACAGAGGAGGAGGTTGTATTCCTTCCCCACAAAGGCGAGCATTACCCTTTCCAGATCCCTCTCCCTCATCTGACCGTGGGCGACGGCCAGAGAGGCTTCCGGGACGAGCTGCTGCAGGAATCGGGCCATGGCTGATATGTTGTGGACCCGGTTGTGAACAAAAAAGACCTGGCCATTCCTATGGAGTTCCCTGAGGATGGCCTGGCGGATAAGGTCCTCGTCAAAGCGCGTCAAAAATGTCCGTATTGAGAGCCTGTCCTCGGGTGGAGTATTGATCACGCTCAGGTCCCTTATTCCCGTCAAGGCCATGTGGAGAGTCCTGGGAATAGGGGTTGCCGTCAAGGTCAACACATCGACCGTTTTCCTCAACTGTTTCAGTCTCTCCTTATGAGTGACACCAAACCGATGCTCCTCGTCGGTGACGAGCAATCCCAAATCCCGGAAGGCAACGTCCCTCTGAAGTAGACGGTGGGTTCCAATGAGGATATCGATCTTCCCCTCCTTCAATTCCCCGAGTATCTGCCTTTGCTCGTTCCTCCCCTTAAACCGGCTTAGCATATTGATGATAACGGGGTAGTGTTGGAATCGCTCGGAGAAGGTCTGGAAGTGTTGCTGAGCTAAGACCGTGGTGGGTACCAAAACGGCCACCTGCTTGCCATCCATAACCGCCTTGAATGCTGCCCTGATGGCCACCTCCGTTTTTCCATATCCTACATCACCACAGATGAGGCGGTCCATGGATTTGGGTTTTTCCATGTCCATTATTACGTCCCTGATGGCTTCCACCTGGTCAGGCGTCTCCTCGTACTGAAAGGAGGCCTCGAATTCCTTGAAATAGCCATTCCCCTTGGAGAAGGCAAATCCCTCGAATACCTGCCTGGCCGCATACAGGTTGAGGAGCTCTTTTGCCATTTCCTCGATGGATTTGCTTACCTTCCGCTTCAATCGCCTCCATGAAGATCCACCCAGCCGATCCTGTCTGGGACCTCTATCCTCAAAGGCGACATATTTCTGGATGAGGTTGATCCGATCAACGGGCACATAGAGTTTATCCCCTTCCAGGTATTCCAACAGGAGGTAGTCGTTGCTAACCTCTTGAATATCCAGACGTTTTAACCCCCTATAAATCCCGATCCCGTAGTCGATATGGACCACATAGTCGTTCTCATTGAGCTCGGAGAAAGAGGTAATGGCGTAATCCGCTGGCCTCCTATGGACTTTCGCGATTCTCTTGCGATGGCCGAAAATTTCCTCCTCAGTAATGGCTACTAAACCTATGGAGGGGAGGCGGAAACCAGTCGAGAGGTCTCCGGTGAAAATGATGAAGTCGCCTTCCCCTGTCCTCGGACGATGGTCAACGAAACGGGAAACGCGGCCTTTCAACCATTGGGAAAAGGAGATTGGGCTCAGTTGCGGGGTGAGGCGGTATTCCATCAACAATTCCTGGAGTCGCTCCGCCTGGGCCAATTGGTGGGCCACGATGATGATTTCGTTTCCCCCTTTGTGCCAGGATTCCAGTCTTTGCATGAGGGGAGACAGGAGGGTTTCCCTTCCGGGGGACTTTAGGCCGGTCCTCATATCCTCGTTGGATTCCACGGTGAACCGAAGGATTTCACCCCCTGCTCCCCCCGATTCGGGGAGGTCCATCTCCCCCAGGAGCAGCCTCCTCCAATGTCCCCAGTTGGATTTGACGGTCTCCAAGGGGAGATACCAACGGTCGGGCGCCTGCGGGGTCTTCCCCTTGGCGACGGCTCGATCGAACATCTCGTTGACCTGCAGCCAGAAGGCCTCTCCTTCCCTCTCCACCTCGAAGAGGTCATCCATAGCCAGGATGGTTTGGGGGTTCAAATAATCGAAAAGGGAGGCGCCGGCCTGATCGTTGTGGTCCTCCATTATCTCCTTGGCCGGGAGGATCGAGGCGTCTTCATAATGCTGATGTGACCTCTGGGTCTCCGCGTCAAAGGCCCTCATTGACTCGATCCGATCGCCGAAGAATTCGAGCCTCAAGGGATTCCGGTATGAGGGGGAAAAGAGGTCGATGATTCCGCCTCGAACGCTAAATTCACCCTTTTCTTCCACCAATTGAACCCGAGTATATCCGCCTCGAATCAACTTCCCAATGAATTCTTCCCTGTCTATTTCATCGCCCACATTTAAGGCAATGGTCAGTTTCTCGAGGCCATGGGGGGTCATCGTCCTCTGCATGATGGCTTGAATGGATGTGACGATTAGGGTCCCATTTCGAACGGATGCCTGGGAAAGGGTTCTTACCCTCTGGCCCACGATATCCTGATGGGAGGGTAACTCATCGTAGGGACTTGTCTCCCAGGGAGGGAAGGTAAGGATCTCCCTTTCCGGCTCTGTGAAGAAACGCAGGGCCTCCGAGAAGGTCTCAGCATCTGTGGGTCGAGGAGTAATGACTAAAAGGGGAAGCCCAGACTCCTGCGCCAAAAGCGAAAGGATAAGGGCTTTGGAAGAACCTTTTAACCCTACTACGTGGACCTCCTGGGAACCCTCCTTCGCGCACTGGATTAAGCGGGAAAGGGGAAACCCTTTCCCGCGTTTATGCAGGAGTTCTGGCCTTACCGCAAACATCCCTAAACCTCGCCACTCGATTTAAGGCTAAACCAAACGTAAGCCATAGTCAACGCCAATCCTTCAAGGGATTCGTCATGGGGGATAGAAAAGGGCGGGAAAATGTGGTTACGCTCTGGGCAGAGGGTCAATGTGATTTCTTGAACAATCCCTCCCAAGCTTTCCTCGCCTTGGCGACCTCTTCTTCCCTTTTTCCACCGGGCTTCGATTCCCTGAAGGTGAAGAAGTCGCAGAAGTTGGCCTTTTCCCGGTCCGAGACGTACTCGCTCTGGGGCTCCCGGCACTGATTATGGGCATGGGGGTCGTAAAAGGCGCAGTTGAGGCAAGAATGGAGGTAGCTCCCGCAGTCGGGGCATGTAGCGGTTCTGGAAACCATATCGGGCCCATTGAGCTCCTTTCCACACCGGTGGCATACTTTCATGATTTGCCTCCGCCAGAAGGGCCGCATTGCTCAGTCGTTTCTAGAGATATCTCTCAAACCACTCCAGGCTCATCTCAATGGCCTTTTCGCGATGATCGGGATGGTTTAGCCTGTGATCACCCCCCTCGATGATCTCCATTTTTTTGGGGTAATTGAGGTGTTCGTATATCATCCTTGCTTGCTCCACGGGGACGAGTTCGTCTCGATCCCCATGGATCACCAGACAGTTGGGCACCTTCCCCAGGGCGGAGGTGAGGTTGTGGGCTTTTATGTCGTGGAAGAATTCCTCCCCCAGCGATGCCATCTCTTCATCCCCCCTCTTCTCCTCAAGGCCAGCCAGGGTAAAGGGGGTTGCCCATGTCACCACAGACCGGATTCCATTCTCCCCTGCCGATACGATCAGGGAGATGTAGCCGCCCAAGCTACTTCCCATGAGTCCGATCCGAGGGCCGATCCGAGGATGTGATCTAACGAATCCGATGGCCATGTTCAGGTCCCTCAACCGGTCCGATACGGTGGTCTCCGTGGTTTTTCCCCCGCTTTCACCGCATCCCCTGAAGTCGAACCTGAGGAAGGCTATCCCCTTCCAATGAAATCGATGCCCGAGCGTAATATATTTTTCGCTATCCTTGCTGCTGAAGAGCCCGTGGGAGGCAATCACGCAGGAAGGCTTTTCCATATCGGGCAGATGAAGCGCCCCTACAACCGCTTGCCCATGGCTGGAAAAGGAGATCTTTTCCACTTTCATGGCGATTTCCAACGCTAAATTGCGGTTCTGCAGTGTTGCGGTGCTGCAGTCATGCGGTTACGGCGGTGTGGATCTTAATCAAACTACTTGATACATTCATCCTAAGAGCGAGTTTTTCAGGGATTTTCCAGGGTTCCTTTCCCCTGGCTTCCCGCAGCTTCTCCTATGATGAGACGAATATATGGCCTCATGGAAACGGAGGAGAGATCGAACTGTCTCAGCGCCCGAACCAAGAGATCTATCCTCTCCCCGTGGGGCATTCTCCTGTCCATGATGATCACATTCCTTCCCCGGAGCTTACACAATCCGCCCTCGACTTTGAAATCCATTCCCATCAGATCGTCGTATCGGACCGCAATGGAGAGCTTTTCCGCTATCTCCTCCAGCTCCTGTAATAGGCGATTCTCCTCCATCGACGTTATCTTATCCTTCACGAGGGAAATTTTTCAATGGGATACTTTTTTGGAGTTCCCTACTGAAATATTTTTTTACTCCTTGCCTTGGCTCAAGGCCTCAAGATATTCCCCTCGCAGGTAATCCTTGCTTATACCATGATCGATAAAGTCCCAGGGTAAGATTTCATCGAAATCAATCTCCCGGTAAACGTAGAAGTCGGGATTGAGGTTTATCTCCTTAAAGGTCTTCTGCCAGTTGCCCCCATTGTAATGTGCAGCCAATATGATCCTTCCCACCCTTCTGTCGCCCCGGGAGAGAAGCGTCTGGATATACCCCCACTTTGGGAGATTGTGTGTTACCTGGACGTTCCCTTCCCCGCGGAGCCCATTTTTTACGAGCTTCAGCTTACGCTTCAACGAATTGATCTCCTCATAAGGGGCCCATTGGAAAGGGGTCGAGGGTTTGGGGATGAAGGGAGTGATGCTGAGGACGATCCGCCCCAGTCGTTTTTGATCACGGCCGACCTTCAGGAAAATATGCTTTATTCGCCTGGTGAGCCCGACGATTTCATCGATGTCCCGGGCCGTTTCCGTAGGCAGGCCGATGATGAAATAGAGGCGGATATTGGGAATACCGCCCTTTGAGATCATCTCCACGGCACGAAGCAAGTCCATCTCCTGGAGGTCCTTTTTGATCACCCGCCTGAGCCTCTCCGAACCCGCCTCTGGGGCCAAAGAGATGGTCTTATGTCCGCCCGCCTTGAGGTATGTGATGAGATCTTCGGAAATGGAATCCGCCCTGAGGGAGGCAATGGAGAGGGTTCCCTTTGAATCGAGGACCGATTGGCATATCTCCCTTAAACGGGGATGGTCCGAAACCGCTGAGCCCATCAACCCGAGGCGCCTCTCGTGGGTTAACCCCTCCTCGATGTCCATTCGGAGATCTTTCAGGGTTCTATTCCGGAAAGGACGGTATATGAAACAGCCAGCGCAGAAGCGACATCCCCTGGGGCAACCCCGATTCACCTCAACCAGGGCCATATCATTGAACTGGGTATGGGGGGTGAAGAGGGTCGAAGTGGTATGGATGTTATTGATATCCCGAACCCACCTCCTTTTAATCCGCCTTGGGTGCTTGCCCTTGGGGGTGAAGCTGTTGATGGGGCCCTCATCGAAATATCGAACCTGATAGAGTTGGGGGACATAGACGCCCTCGATGGCGGCTGCTTTCTCCACGAACTCCAGTTGCGTTTTCCCCTCGGATTTGGCTTCTTCGAAGCATCTCAGGAACTCGGGGAGGAGCTCCTCCCCCTCACCGATGAAAAAGAAGTTGAAGAAGTCAGAGAGGGGCTCTGGATTTAGGAAAACGGCCACACCCCCTGCGATGACAAGGGGATGGGAGTCATTTCTGGCCGTCCTTAAGAGAGGTATTTTACCCATTTCCAAAATGGTGAGGATGTTGGGATAGTCGTTTTCAAAGGGGATGGAAAAGGCGAGGATATCGAAATCATAGAGAGGTCTTTGCGATTCCAGGGAGAAGAGGGGTGTGTCCGTCTTTCTATATTCCAGGAGGTCTTCCTTATCGGGGAGAAAGCTCCTCTCGCAGACGATCTCCTGCAATTGGTTCAATTGGTGGTAGAGGGTTTGAAAGCCAAGGTTGGACATGCCGGTATAGTACCGGTTTGGGAAGGCGAGGCAAAGGGTGGTTTTGCCACCCCAGTCTTTCCGGATGGTTCCTCTTTCCTCCGAGAGCCGTTTTTTGACCCTCTGTATGAGTTTCCAAGACATAGCCGCGCTGTGGAGAAGGGGCCTTTTGAGCCATAGGGGAGATCCATAGAGTTGGTTCGCGATGCCCCTTTCCCACCGGAAACAAGGGGTTAATCAGCCTGCTTTCTTAGAAAGGTTGGGATGTCATATTGTTCGTCATCGTAGGAGGAGAGCTCATCAATTCCCTCGGGCTTCGCCTCCTGCGACTTTTCCCCCTCCTTCCTCAAATAGGCGGGGACGTCGATGTTTTCCCTGAGCGAGAAGGAGATAGGGGACACCTTTTTCAGGTGGGGAAGCATTCGTTCCTCCATCCTGCCAAAACCGGTGGCAATTACCGTCACTCGTATTTCTTCCCCCATCTTTTCGTCGATGACGGCCCCAAATATGATATTGGCGTCTTCATGGGCCTCCTTCTGTATCAGCACCGATGCCTCGTTGACCTCGTTGAGGGTCATCGAGGAGCTGCCGGTGACATTGATGAGAAGCCCTTTGGCCCCTTCGATGGAGATGTCCTCCAGGAGGGGGCTGAAGATGGCCTTCTGCGCTGCCTCCGCCGCCCTGTTATCACCTGATCCGACGCCGGTTCCCATCAAGGCCATTCCCATCTCCGACATGATGGTCCTGACGTCGGCAAAATCGAGGTTGATGAGACCATGAAATGCGATCAGGTCGGATATGCCTTTGGCTGCATGGAGCAGCACCTCGTCGGCCTTCTTGAAAGCCTCCAGCAACGACATGCTCTTTCCACTAATGCTCAGGAGTCTCTGGTTGGGGATGGTAATCAAGGTATCGGCGGTCATCCGTACGTGGATGACTCCTTCCTCGGCATGCTTCATTCGTTTCTTCCCTTCGAAGAGGAAGGGTTTGGTCACGATGGCCACGGTGAGGGCGCCCATTTCCTTGGCCACCTCTGCAACAATGGGGGCGCCCCCGGTTCCGGTACCACCTCCCAAGCCTGCGGTGATGAAGACCATATCCGCCCCCCTCAGGGAATCCCTGATCATGTCAATGTCCTCCAGCGCTGCCCTTCTGCCGATCTCGGGGTTGGCGCCGGCCCCCAATCCCTTGGTGATCTTGGCCCCCAATTGAAGCTTAGTGGGTGCCTTGCTGGCCGCTAAGGCTTGGGTGTCGGTATTGGCCGCGATGAATTCAACAGCCGTGAGCCCGCAGGTGATCATGTTATTGATGGCATTACACCCTCCCCCTCCAATACCGACGGCTTTTACTTTGGCCGCCACGTTCTTGTTCTCATCGAATTCGATCATTTCATCCCTCCCTATAGGTTATTTTATTAAAAGAATTCGCCGAACCAATCCCTCATGCGGCGACTCACCTTCGTGAAGATATTGGTTTCGCCGATTCGGAATCGGCTCTTGAACCGATTCCTGCTTCCATACATGACCAATCCGACCCCCGTTGCAAAAATGGGGCTATTCACTAAGTCCACCAGACCGCTTATGCCCACAGGATATCCCGTTCTCACCGGAAGGTTGAAGACCTGTTCGGCAATCTCGGGCATCCCTTCCATGATGGCTGTTCCCCCCGTTAGGACAATCCCCGAACCGATGTGGTTGGCGTAGCCGGATCTCACGATCTCGCCTTGGATCAGCGTCAAAATTTCCTCCACACGGGGCTCGATGATCTCCGCCAGGGTCTGCCGGGAAAGGGTCCGAGACTTTCTTCCCCCGACACTGGGGACCTCTATCATCTCCTCCTTCTTCACCATGGAGACCAGGGCACATCCGTATCTCTTTTTTAACTTCTCCGCCTCCATCGCGGGGGTCCTTAGGCCAAGGGAGATATCGCTGGTGATGTGAGTTCCCGCCAAGGAGAGGACCGATGTGTGTTTGATGTTTCCGTTACAAAAGATCACCAGGTCAGTGGTCCCACCCCCGATGTCCACAACGCCAACTCCAAGGTCCTTCTCCTCCGGGCTCAGGACCGCCTCACTGCAGCCCAGTTGTTCTAAGACGATATCATTTACGTGGAGCCCCGCACGATTGGCGCAGCGGATGATGTTTTGAGCCGAGGTAACCGCCCCGGTGACGATGTGTACTTTTCCCTCCAGACGGACGCCGTACATGCCGATGGGATCCCTGATTCCATCCTGATCATCGACGATATATTCCTGGGGAAGGACGTGAATAACCTCCCGATCCATGGGGATCGCGATGGCGCTGGCGGCATCGTTGACGCGCTTTATATCGTGCTGGGTAATTTCCCGGTTTTTCACGGCAACTACCCCATGGCTGTTGATGCCTCGGATGTGTCCTCCCGCTATCCCGGCAAAGACAGAATCGATCTGACACCCCGCCATGAGCTCGGCCTCCTCGACCGCTTTTTTTATGGATTGTACCGTTCCTTCAATGTTGACGACCACTCCCTTTCTGAGCCCCCTTGAGGGATGGGATCCGATTCCGATGATGGTGACCAATCCGTTTTGGACCTCCCCCACAATGGCGCAGATCTTGGTCGTTCCGATATCCAGGCCCACCAACAACTTGTTCTCCTTTCCGGCCATTTCTCTCACCTCATTTCTCTATAAGGTTTTGATGAGTCTTTTCGTGTAAAATGCCGTTACGTCCCTCATCTTTACGATAACCCTCTTTTCATAATTACAATCGATATATGCGGGCTTAAGAGGTCTTTCACGGAGATGTCTCCAGACCCTCTCCAATCGTTTCCATTTCGTCTCGTAATTGTCGAGGCCCAATTTGATTTCGATGGCCCCGTCTTTCGTATAGATGCTTATCCCAAAGGCCTTATCCATATGGATTTCGGAGATGTCCTTTTGGGAAAGGACCTCTCCTCCCTCGATCACCCTGATCAACCTCAACGCTTTGGAGATTAATCCCCATGCTTCATCGGGGTTGGCCTTGAAATCATCCCGATGGAGGCCCGTCAGAATGGGATGATCGATTTGATGATCTTTGGGTACCCTAGTAAATATAACCCCCTGAGCATCGATGTAATAGAGCCGGTTCAGAAGGATGATGGCCACTGGTCGCCTCTCGGTAATTCTTATTGAGATCCTATCGGGGAAGATCCGCCTGATCTCCGCGCGCTCTATCCAGGGGTTGGTCTCCACCTTGCTTCTCAATGTGGCTAGCTTTATGCTGAGGATGTTCGGTCCGCGGTCCAAGTGCGTCATGGACAAAATGTCCCTTTCGGAAGTCTTCCGGCAGCCCTCAATGACTACTTCCCGGAGGGCCAGCAGGGGCGAATCCACCATGTAGCCATACACGGCGCGGCCCATGAAGGCCAAAACGGCCATGAACAATACCAGTATGGTGGCCTTAAAGAGCCCCTTTAGAAGAGGTACTACCACTTCTCCCATCCCTTTCCCGCCCTCGTACTTCTGTCTTCAATGAACCTCCCCTCAGGATCCTTTCCGCCAGTTCCGGGAAGTCGATCCCGGCAAAATGGGCAGCCTTTGGCACAATGCTTGTCTCCGTCATCCCGGGCATGGAGTTGACCTCCAGGACGAAGATTTCCCCCTTCTCACCTGCCATCATATCTACCCTTGCACACCCCTCACATCCCAGGGCCTTATAGGCCTCCAAGCCGGCCCGCTCGGCTTCTTCGTAGGTCTTCGAGGGGATGCGGGGGGAGGTAAGGATATATTCGGTCTCTCCCTTGGTATATTTAGCATGATAATCATAAAATCCACTCTTCGGTCCAATCTCGATTATGGGCAGCGGCTGGCCATTCAGCACACTTAAGGTAATCTCCTTCCCCTCGATGTATTCCTCCAAGAGTAGCCGATGGTCGTATTCTCGGGCACCCTCAATGGCCTGGACCAGTCCGTCTTTATCGTGGACGATGACTACGCCAAGGGTCGATCCTTCAGAAGCCGGTTTCACCACAATGGGAAAGGGAAAGTCCAACTTTTCCAAGGCCTCGTTTGCGCCTTCGGTGGCTTGCAAAATGTTGGAGGC
>Ga0209978_10000500_pt1 | contig 14948 bp, 17 predicted proteins | sample BentaG_FD_182805 | JGI IMG/M metagenome (GOLD analysis project Ga0209978, IMG submission 182805) | Deep subsurface microbial communities from South Atlantic Ocean to uncover new lineages of life (NeLLi) - Benguela_00093 metaG (SPAdes)... | ecosystem: Environmental > Aquatic > Marine > Oceanic >... | reverse complement strand
AATCTTCTTGTGGACATCACTTCCCCTCCTTCACCATTTCCAGCCTACCTCACCCCCTTAATCCCCCTCTCCTTCAAAGGAGAGGGGGAGGGATATGGCAGGGAGGCTTCGCCTCCCTTAAACCCTTCTTTTATACCCCACCCCAAAAGCAGGCGTAATCAATCTTCCCACCCCTTAATCGGGTGTCTAAGAGGGGCGCAGCCCCTCTTTTCTTCCCTCCCCTTCCCCTCCCAGGGGAAGGGGACATAGGGGATGGGGTCACCACTAAACGGGGGCGAAGCCCCCATAAAAATCATCATTTATTCCCCCTCACCATCTCCAGAAACTTCTCAAAGAGGTAAGTATTGTCCAGGGGGCCGGGGGAGGCTTCGGAATGATACTGGATGGAGAAGATGGGTAGCTCTTTGTGACGCAAGCCCTCCACCGTGCCATCGTTCAGATTTATATGGCTGACCTCCAGCCCACCCTTGAGAGTGTCGGGGTCAGTGGCATAGCCGTGGTTCTGGGCAGTGATATGAATTCGCCCATCACTCAGGTCACGGACGGGGTGGTTAGCCCCGCGGTGCCCGAACTTCAGCTTGAAGGTCCTGGCGCCAAAAGCTCGGGCGATTAGCTGATTACCCATACAAATACCCATAATCGGCTTCTTGCCAATAAGCTGCTTAACCGTGTCCACTATGTAGTCCAGGATTTCAGGATTACCCGGACCGGGAGAAAGAATAATGCCGTCGGGTTTTAATTTCAGAATATCCTCGGCTGGCATGGTGCAGGGGACAGCCGTCACCCGGCAGCCGTAACCGCGCATCATGCGCAGGATAGTGTATTTTAAGCCGCAGTCGAGGACGGCTATGTTAAATGACGGGTCTGCGTCAGCCGGGTCTGATTCCCACTGGTAGGGGGCGCCGGTAGTAACCTGCCTGGCAAAATCAATCGAGCTGTAATCGGGCAACTTCTTCAATTCTTCCAGAGCCTGCCCGGGGGTTTTATCACCGGTAATCATGCCCAGCATCACTCCCGCTGAGCGAAGCTTGCGGGTAATCGCCCGGGTATCCACACCATAAATTCCAGGGATGCCGCTTTCAGCTAAATACTCGTGGATGGTCTGGCTGCTCAGATAGTGATTGGGCTCAAGGCACTCCTCCCTGACCACAAAACCTCTTACCTGAATTTTATTTGATTCAAAATCCTGCTGGTTTACGCCGTAGTTGCCGATAAGGGGATAGGTAGGGACTACAATCTGCCCGGCATAGGATGGGTCGGTTAGCATTTCCTGATAGCCCATCATGCTGGTATTGAATACCACCTCACCCGAGGTGCTAACCTCAGCACCGAAGGAATAGCCTTCATAAACCGAGCCATCTTCCAGGACTAATATTGCTCTTTTAGTCATAATCTTTGTTAACCCTATCCCTCGAAGAGTCTTCGACCTTTATCCCCTTCCCCTTATCAAGGGGAAGGGGAAGAGTTTTTCTGAAGAGGGGCTTTGCTCCTCTTAGACTCCCTTTTTAATATTTTCCTTCTTCTCCTCAAACTTAATAGAGTTGTCCTTATAGACCAGCTTTTCCTGTGTTATGGTTGCCATTACCTTGCCCTTGAGTATAGAGCCAGCCAGGGGGGTATTCCTGCCCTTTGAAGCAAAAGTATTAGTGTCAACCACCCAGTTTCTATCGGGGTCAAATATAGTTACCTCAGCCGGCGTGCCGATAGCCAGGGTGCCCAGCTTGCCGTATCTATCACCGATAATCCCGGCTGGTTCGCAGGTTAGTTTGGAGATGAGGGTAGCCAGAGTTAGCTTTCCATCATGCACCAAACTCATCAGGCTACCCAGGGCAGTTTCAAAGCCACTGATGCCAAAGGAAGCCAGGGCAAACTCGCCTCGTTTATCGGCTTCGGTGTGAGGGGCGTGGTCAGTAGCAATAATATCAATCACATTGCCCCTGAGTCCCTGAATCAAGGCTTGAACGTCCTTTTTGGTTCTCAAGGGTGGATTTACCTTGGCATTGGTATCATAGCCCGTTACCTTTTCCTCAGTCAGGGTCAGGTGGTGTGGCGTAACCTCGGCCGTAACCCGAACGCCCTTCTCCCTGGCACGACCAACAAGGTCAACCGAGCCTTCGGTGCTGATGTGGGCAATGTGCAGCCAGCCTCCGGTCAGTTGAGCTAGTGCCAGGTCACGAGCAACCATAACCTCCTCAGCAGCGGCTGGCATTCCACGTAGCCCGAGCCTGGTTGATACTACGCCCTCATTCATAAGCCCGCCATCAGTGAGCGCCTTGTCCTCACAGTGGTCAATGATAGGCAAGCCCAAAGCACGGCTACCGTCCAGTGCCTGATGCATAAGCTGTAAATTCATTACTGGCTCACCATCATCGCTGTAGCCAATCACCCCGGCTGAAGCCAGTTCACTCATTGGGCCTAATTCCTCCCCCTTTCTACCCTTGGAGATACAGCCTACAGGCAGAACACGGACCGTAGCTTCTTTAGTCGCCTCCGCTTTTACATACTCTATGGTAGCCTGATTATCCAGGGGGGGGTTGGTGTTGGGCATACAGCAGATAGTGGTAAAGCCGCCCCTGGCTGCGGCTCGGGTTCCAGTAGCGATGGTCTCCTTCTCCTCAAAGCCGGGCTGCCTGAGATGGCAGTGGAGGTCAATAAATCCAGGACAGACAATTAACCCTTGAGCCGAAAGGACATCATAATCAGGCTGGGGTGGAGTTATCTCCCCCTTGCCTAGCCACGAGATTTTGCCTTCAGCGATAAGCAAACTGCCAATTTCATCTATTCCCTGGCTGGGGTCAATTATATGACCACCTTGAATAAGCAAGGGTTTCATTGCTCTTTACTCATCTTCCCCTTATCATTTCTCTTGTGACGCGTTTTAGCAAAGTGGCTGGGTTTGAAACCGCGCGCCTCAGCCTCATTTTCTGAGTCGAAAAGAATCAGGTTCTCCGGCTTAATTTTCCTAGCCCAATGGCTGTCAGCGCTATGGTATTTCTTGCTATCCAGTGTCCCATCATGCCACTCTGAACTGGCGATGTAGGGTGGGTTAACCTCGTGCTCGCAGTAAACACACCTCAAGGTTAGAGGCCGGTCACTTACTATTTGGAATTCGGGCTTAATATACTTTGTTTCGGTTTCCTGCATTGACACACACCTCGGATTAGCGCACCTGACTCCGAAACCTCGCCGGTACACATGATACTCTCTCTTCTGGACAAAGGAATCGTCTTCTCTGGGAACAGAAATCTCCTTTGTTCCCAGTAAGAGGGCTATTAGTGCCATTCTGGCTGGTACCCCTCGGGCAGCCTGTTTAAAGTACATACTCCTCGGGTCAGCATCCACTTCATAGGCTAACTCATCAACACGGGGCAGCGGGTGCATAACCAGTGTTTTCTTAAACACCTTTCCCTTGAGGAGCTTTTTATCTACCACCGGGTAATCCCCTCTTACTTCCTCTCCTTCAGTTTTAGCTGAAAGTCTCTCTGCCTGAAACCGGGTAACATAAAGGGCGTCCACTCCCGTTTTTAGCTCGACCTGAATGCTGATATCAGGCATCATTGCCAATTGATGCGGGCTGCTTGGCGTTATGTACATAGCATCCAGAGGTAAAAGTCCCTTCTTAACTGTCTGGTCTAGAGCCTCATACTGTTTTAGCTCACCTCCATATTCTGTGGCTAGTTTCCTTTGAACATGACCTGGCAGCTCAAGACCTTGACCGGGGCGAAAGAGAATAGTGGCACCGAATCTAGCCAGGGCGTAGGCTAATGAATGTATCGTCCGCCCATATTTCAGGTCTCCCCATAGAGCAATCTTTAACCCTTTGATAGTCTGCCTTTCCTTCTTAATGGTATAAAGGTCACACAAAGTCTGGGTTGGGTGTTCATGACCCCCATCACCAGCATTTATTACCGGGACATCGGCGTAGTCAGCAACTACTTTGGCTGCTCCCTCCCAGGGATGCCTGATGACAATGATATCGGCATAACTGCCAACTATCCTCGCCATATCGGCGATGCTTTCACCCTTGGCTAGAGAGGTCGCTTTGACATCAGCCACACTTATGACATTGCCCCCCAGCCGTTGCATTGCCGTCTCAAATGATAGCCGCGTCCTGGTGCTGGGCTCGAAAAACAGGCTGGCCATGATTTTGCCCTGGCATACACCAGATTGTTTATCCATCGCCGCCGACATCTCGTCAGCCAGGGAAAACACTGCCTCAATTTCTCCATTGGACAGGTCATCTATTGTCACCAGGTTTCTATTGGTCAGTGTCATAGCAGCTCCTCCTGAACTAATTTGCCCTCAGTTCGCCCCCGAGAGGCTATATCCTGGCTATTCTGAACAATGACCACCCCATCTATGCCGTCGGTCTCTACCAGTTGAACCTTTATCTCCTCGTGCCTGGCGCTTGGTATATTTTTACCTACATAGTCAGCCCGGATAGGTAGCTCACGATGGCCGCGGTCTATCAGCACAGCTAATTGAATTGACTGAGGTCGCCCCAGGTCAATCAGGGCATCCATGGCAGCACGTATGCTCCGCCCAGTATAGAGAACATCATCAACTAACACTATGGATTTACCATCAATATTGACCGGAATGTCAGTGCGCTGGACGGTAGGTTGTGGGTTTAGTGAAGATAAGTCGTCCCGATAGAGGCTGATGTCTAAAGCACCAACAGGTATTTTTAAGCCATCAAGGTCTTCCATCCTGGCTACTAACCGCTTAGCCAAAGGCACGCCACGAGTGTGCATACCAACCAGTACCAGGTGCTCAGTAGTCTTATTCCGCTCTATAATTTCATGGGCAATACGAGCCAGACTCCGCCTCATATCCTCTGGGGTCATTATGATTTTTTTAGTCATAAAAATAACCTCTTGCTTTGACTAGCAAGAGGTTCTCTGCCCGGTCTCCTCATATTCTCCCTTGCTAGCCTCGCTGGACTAACTTAAAGGTTCAAAACTTATCCTCTTATACAGTTATTTTGATAATTATACCACTTTAATTAGATTACCGCAAATGCGTGAGAGTATCGCTGGTGATGAGCTTCATACCCACCCCGGAATACTAATCCTGGCCTGCCGCCAACAACCTTACTGTGCCTTGACACAAGGCTGGCAAACATATAAAATTCCAAGTGCTTTTAATAGGGAGGTGTAAGCATGTTACCAGAAGAAATAACCAAGTTTATCGGTCAAGAAACAGGCACCAGTATCTTTGAGGTAGAGAGGGAAACTATTAGAAGGTTTGCCGATGCCGTAGATGACCCAAATCCACTCTACTGGGATGAAGAATATGCCAAGAAATCAAGATGTGGTTCGATTATAGCTCCTCCAGGGTTTATTTCTTCACCGTGGTTTTCTGGCCGGCCGACCAAATGGCCAGAGAGAGGGGCGACCTCTTCTGAAGCAGCAGTAGCAGACCTCTTTACTGCCCTGGTAAAAGCCGGATTTTGGCGTGTCCTTGACGGTGGGATGGAGTATGAGTTCTTCGCTCCGGTACAGGCGGGGGATACTATAACGGCTTCCTCAGTGATTAAAGATATTGTTGGGCGAGAGGGTCGAACGGGCAAGATGGCTTTCCTGTTTACAGAGACAACTTACACCAATCAGAATGGTGAGGTGGTAGCTAAAGCACGTGGGACTTCGATTCATCGCTAATTCATCAATTATTTCGAGGAGGAAATAAATGGCCAAGCAACTATACTGGGAAGATGTTGAAGTAGACACTGAGGTAACCACTCTGCCTAAGGTAGCTACCAGGCGGATGCTGGTCAAGTGGGCAGGTGCCTCAGGAGATTTTAACCCCCTTCACTATGATGATTCCTTTGCTGAGTCTCAAGGAGTAGGTAAGCCTATTATCCACGGTGCACTAAAACGCCAGTGGTTAATTCAGCTAATGACCGACTGGATTGGAGAAGAAGGAACGCTAAGGAAATTTTCCTGCCAGTACCGGGCGATGGATTACCCCCGACTGATGAAAACAATGACCGAGCCTCAGGAAGGAGAGACCTTGTATTGTAAAGGGAAGGTCACCAAAAAATATGTTGAAGGTGACGAGCATTGCGTGGATTGTATTATCGGGGTTGAGAACGAGAAAGGCGAGATAACAACCCCAGGTAGAGCCACTGTCATCTTGCCAAGCAGAGGCTGATTTTTCACAATCAGGGTTACTTTATTAATCAAAAGACTGCTGAAAAAGTCCTTCGGAGCTTTTTCAGCCAATCCAGTCTGCGACTACTCAAAAGTCTAGCCTCAGCTAAGAAGCTGTGTTTTTTAAGCGGTCTCCAAAAATAAAATACATCAGGAGGGTAAAAGATGGGTGATAGACTAAAGGGTAAAGTGGCGATAGTCACTGGCGCCGGTCGAGGTATCGGCCGGGGAGAAGCCGTGGCCTTGGCATCGGAGGGTGCCAGGGTAGTCATCAATGACCTCGGCGGTGGTTCCGATGGCACTGGTACGGCAACCTCACCAGCAGATGAAGTGGTAGCCGAGATTAAGAAGATGGGAGGGGAAGCTGTAGCCAACTACGACTCGGTAACCACCATGCAAGGCGGCGAGAACATTGTCAAGACTGCCGTCGATACCTTCGGCCAGCTTGATATACTGGTCAACAACGCCGGTATTCTACGAGACAAAATGGTATTCAACATGACCGAGGAGGAATGGGATTTGGTGATGAAAGTGCATCTCTACGGTCACTTCTTTACCACCAAGCATGCCTGCATCCTCTTCCGCCAGCAGAGAAGCGGGCGCATAATAAATACCTCCTCAGTAGCGGGTCTAGGCGCAACCATTGGGCAGCCAAACTATGGCGCTGCCAAAGAAGGGATTGTCGGCTTCACCAGACAGGTAGCCATGGCTATGGGCAGGTACGGGGTGACCTGCAATGCCATCCGACCCAGCGCCGGCACCAGGCTCACTCTCAGCGAAGAGATGAAAAGGACGTGGCCCAAGGCTGCCATCGAGGCGCTTGAGCAGATGAGGCCCGAGGACATTGCTCCCCTGGTGGTCTGGCTAGCCTCCGACGATGCCGCCAATGTGAACGGCCGCACTTTCTTTATGCAGACAGGAAGAGTAGCTCTCTATTCAGAGCCAGTAGAGGAAAAGGCGCTGGTTAAGGTCGGCGGGTGGACAATTGATGAGTTGTTCCTCTTCATGCCAGCCACCTTAGCTGCGGGGCTGGTGAACCCGTCACCACCCCAGCCACCCAAGCAGTAGTAAGCAATACGTGAATTATTGGAGGGTAAAAAATGAGTGACAGATTAAAGGATAAAGTAGCTGTGGTGACTGGCGCTGGCCGAGGTGTTGGCCGGGGCATCGCCCTCCTCATGGCTGATGAGGGGGCCAAGGTAGTCGTCAATGACCTCGGAGGTGGTACCGATGGCTCTGGTGCTGCAACCTCACCAGCGGATGAGGTGGTAGCCGAGATTAAGAAGATGGGAGGGGAAGCTGTAGCCAATTATGATTCCGTAGCTACAGTCGAGGGTGGTGAAAATATCATTAAGACAGCCGTTGATAATTTCGGCAGGATTGACATCCTGGTCAATAATGCCGGCATTCTCAGGGACCGGATGGTCTTCAATATGTCCCCAGAGGAATGGGACGCTGTTATCAAGGTCCATCTTTACGGTGTTTTTAATTGCACCAAGCCAGCCGCTATCTTGATGAGGCAGCAGAGGAGTGGGCGGATAATTAGTATGACCTCCACTTCAGGGATAACAGGAAATGCCGGCCAGGCAAACTATGGCGCTGCCAAAGCCGGCATCGCTGGATTCACCCGGGTTTGTGCTCGAGACCTGGGGAGATATGGTATAACGGTGAACTCTATTGCCCCCAGTGCTGCTACCAGGATGACCGTATCGCCGGAAATGGAAGAGGCACTTGAAAGAAGAGTTCAGCGTGGCGAAATCACTGCTGAGCAGGCTGCAGCACGCAGACCGGCAAACCCAGATGATGTAGCCCCCCTGGTGGTATTCCTGGCAACCGATGCTGCCGCCAACATTAATGGCTGTGTCTTTGGCGCTTCAGGTGGGAGGATTGACCTCTATCCTCATCTCGTGCCGATAAAAAGCATCTATAAGGACGGGCGGTGGACTCCTGATGAGCTAGATAAGCTCATACCGGCCACGCTGGCTGTAGGTCTGGTGAACCCGGCACCACCGGCTCCACCACCAACCCAGCAGTAGGCTATCAAGTAGGTCAGGGCAAAGCTCGGTTTCGCCTAGCGGTCCTGTTGCCTATTTGGTGGGGGGCTCGATATTTGACCTGAAATGCCGCATCCGCCACTCTTTCAGGCATTGGATTACTTCATTATCGCTAAGGTCGTGCCAGGAGCGGTAGAAATCAGCTATATAGAACTGTGGCATAGAGCCTTTAGCCAGGATTACTACTTTATCGGCGACCTTCCTTACCTGCTCGAGGGCGGCTGGTGAGGTAACGGGCGCAGCGACAACTATTTCCTCTGGTCGCCGACGGCGTACCGATTCCACCGCCGCCATCATGGTAAAACCTGAAGCCAATCCATCGTCTGTGATTATTACCGTCTTGCCACTCACTACAGTGACTGGCCTATCCTTTCGGTAGAGCAAGCTTCGCTGGCGAATCTCGGCTCTTACCTGGTTAATCTGATAGTTTATCTGGTGTGAGCTTAAGTCAACCTCTTTTACTATTTCCTCATTAAGAATAACCGTTCCATCATCGGCAACAGCTCCAAAGCCAGCTTCAGGAGTAAGCGGCAATGGAATTTTACGGGAAATGACCAGGTCGAGGTCAGCTTCAAGCGCCAGAGCCACTTCCAGCCCCACTGGCACACCGCCATTAGGAATGGCCAGCACTACCACGGACTGCCCTTTATATTCGCCTAGCTGCTCGGCTAGCTGTCTCCCGGCATCATACCGATTGTCAAAGATAGCCTGTTCTCTGGCAAAATGCATGTTATTCTCTTCTCCGGTATTGGAGGTTATTCCTATTTAAGCAACCTGAACTGGCCGACATCTACCAGCCCAAGGTCGGTTAGTCTGAGTTCGGGGATTACCGGCAGCGCCATAAAGGAGAGAGTAGAGAAGGGAGAAGGCAGCCTTGTTCCCAGGTGAGCCGCCACTTGCTCCAGCTTCTCCAGTTTATCCACCACCGCCTCCAATGCTTCATCAGATAGTAGTCCAGCAATAGGCAAGGCTAAACTGGCTAATACTTTACCTCCAGCAGTGGCTACCAGACCACCTTGAAGCCTCTCAATCTCTTTAATGGCAGTGAATATGTCTTCATCATTGGTCCCGACAGCGACAATATTATGAGAATCATGAGCAATAGAGGAGGCAAGAGCTCCTTCCTTCAAGTCGAATCCGGTAACCAGTCCCAAACCAATATTACCGGTAGCTTTATGCCTCTCGACCACCACCAGCTTCAGAATATCCTGGCCAATATCAGGCATAACAACCCCATCTTTAACCTTAACCCTCTCCAGTCTCTTCCTGGTAATTATCTGACCCGGCACAATTTCAATAACCGGCTCAGCCTCTCCTGAAGCCATAAGCCTCAATGCTCCTATGGTGAAGGGTTTAATATTGACGGTATTGGTTAACCCTCGGCCGCTAGGTTTATAGGCAGAGAATAACGGTTTTCCTTCCTCGGCTACCAGGCGACCCTGGTAAAAGACCATATCTATTTGCAGACTGGATAAGTCACCAATGACAATTAGATTGGCCTGATAGCCAGGAGCTACTGCCCCAAGCCTGTCCAGCCTGAAATACTCGGCGGTATTAATAGTGGCCAGTTGAATTGCCCGCACCGGGTCAAGGCCGCTAGTAATCGCTTTTCGCACCACGGCATCAATATCACCATCTCTAAGCAGGTCAACACAACTACGGTCATCAACCACAAACATGCATCTTTTATATGTTTTATCAGTGACTAAAGGCAGCAGGGCATCCAGATTTTTCTCTGACGAGCCTTCTCTAATCATGATAAACATGCCCTGCCTTAGCTTTTCTCTAGCTTCATCAAGAGAAACAGACTCATGGTCGGAATAGATACCAGCCGCAATATAGGCACTGAGATTTTTGCCGCTAACACCAGGGGCATGGCCATCAGCAACTTTTCCCCGAACAAGGTCAATCTTACTCAGAACACCCTCATCACCACTAAGCACACCGGGGAAATTCATTACCTCTCCCAGCCCAATGCAGCCCTTCCATCTGAGAACCTGACGAAGAGCCTCAGTGTCAAGGTTGGCTCCCGAGGTCTCAAGGTGGGTAGCTGGCACACAGGAAGGAGCCATTAAGAAAAGCTCCAGGGGTAAACGGCGGGCACAGCCCATCACATACCTCATACCCTCCAGTCCACAAACATTGGCTATTTCGTGGAGGTCGGTAACCGCAGCCAAAGTGCCCCGCGGCACCACAGCACGGGCGTATTGAGCAACATCAAGCATTGAGCTTTCTAAATGGGTATGCCCGTCAATAAGACCTGGGGCCAGATACCTGCCCCCTAAATCCAGCACCTGTTTAGCCTGGTGATAATCCCCTACTCCGGCAATCCTGCCACCGCAAATAGCCACATTGCCCGGCTCAACCTCACCAGTAAAGACATTCACCACCCGGGCATTAGCCAGAACCAGGTCGGCGGGAAGCTCCCCTTTGGCTACCGAGAGCAGACGATTATCTATCTACCTCACCCCCTGTATCCCCCTCTCCTCGAAGAGTCTTGTCGACTTCAAAGGAGAGGGGGAAGAATAGTTCTTGAAGGGGCTTCGCCCCTTCAATCTACCCCATGAATCCAGTTCAATTATCCTCCAGGACACATATATCGGGCAGGTTGCGAAACTTTTCATCCCAATCTAAACCATAGCCAACCAGAAACTTATCGGGAACGGTAAAACCTAAATAGTCAATAGTAACTGGAGTCTGTCGCCGCGAAGGCTTATCAGTCAGGGCACAAAGCTTCAACGAGGCAGGTTTTTTCTTCCGCAGGTAATCAAGCAGGAAAGCAATAGTGAGCCCGGTATCCACTATATCCTCAATAACCAGTATATCTTTGCCTTTAACCTGAGACTGAAGCCCCTGCACTACTTTAACCTTCCCCGAACTCTCCTTACCCCGACCATAACTGGATAATCTGATAAACTCCACCTCCAGGGGGAAGTCAAGAAGCCGAATCAGGTCAGCCATAAACATAAACGAGCCCTTGAGAATACCTACCAAGAGAGGAGACTTGCCCTGGTAGTCCTTACTGATTTCAGCCGCCAGCTTCTTAACTGTGGCTTCTATCTGCTGCCGGCCGAACAGAATTCGGGGTTTAGATTGAAAACTCATAGCTACTTGAGATTATAGCCTTTACCTTTAATAACGTCCAATAAAGAAGGCAAATTACTAGAAGAAGCGGCGTTGCCTCCTCCTGAAAAAGTAACCCATTACCAGACCGAAGACCAGTCCGCCAAGATGTGCCTGCCAGGCTACGGATGGGAAAAAGGACATTATCACGAAGCCGCCAATAACGACTCCCCAAAGAGGAAGCGGGACTGGTATCGGGATGATGAAAACTCTCAACCTTGGGCTCATCACTACCAATACCCCAGCCACAGCGAAGATGGCTCCTGAAGCACCGATAGCTATGGAAAAAGGCGCCGCCATAAGCAGGTAAAAAACCCCTCCCAAGAGACCACCGACAAAGTAGACTACGAGGAACCTAGCTTCCCCAACCAGCATATTCACATAGCGGCCAAAAAAGTAGAGGGTGAGCATATTAGCGAAAATATGCCAGAAGCTGACATGAACAAACATACTGGTCAGCAGTGTCCACGGCCTGTCGGGAAAAAACAACCGGCTCAAACCAAGAGGAAAACGAAGTTCCGGCCTGATCAAAGTGACAATGAACATCAGAATATTGACCAATATCAGGAACTCTATGGGACCTAACCTGAAACCCTGATAGCCTCTATATCTCATTATTCGTTTACCGTGCCCTGGAGATGAGCAAAAGCTGACTATTTATTGTGCTTATATAATAACCCCGAGAGTTCATTGTGGCAAGGTAGACAGCAATTTATTGATTATTAGGGAAGGAGGGTGCCACTCAGGCCAGTGTCATTCTGAGGAGCGTAAGCCTGTTATCCTCATGTCATTCTGAGGAGCGAAGCGACGAAGAATCTCCAGGAACTCCTCACCGCCGAGATTGCTTCAGCACCTCTGGTGACTCGCCATGACAAGAAAAGAGGCATTGGCAGGAAACGAAGCCATGCCTCACCGATTATATGAACGAATACGGTAAGTTGACTACACCCGGGGCAGCTATGTTATTATGAGAAATCAAAATAAACCTGGCCGTAAAAACAATAAGCCCGACTGTATCAGGTTTAAGCTTGCCATTGGAGAATATTTCTAAATGACATCCCTTCAGAATTTGGCTCTCAGTCTTTTAAGCTTCCTTCTCTTCCTTTCGCTATCCATTTTCGCTTCTGCTTTTATGCTAGATAAAACCCTCCTCAACCCGGACTTCGTTATTTCCGAGCTGAACAGGCTCGATATGTCCTTATTGGCAGGAGACCTTTTTAGCATAGAAGCTCCTCCAGAAGCACCGTATCTAGCCGAGGTAATAGATGAGACTGTCGCTGACCTTGAACCCTGGATGAAGGAAGAGATGAGCACTGCCATCTATTCTGGCTACGACTACCTTATGGGAAGGACTGAAAGCCTGAACCTGGTAATCTCTACCGAACCAGTACAGAACACTCTGAAGGAGAATCTCACCGAAGCTATCTTGGACTCGCCACCACCAGAACTGAAAGGCAGACCGTCAACGGAGATAAGGCAGCACGCTGACCAAGCCTACCAAGAGCTTGTCCAGGACATGCCGCAAACCATCGAGTTTACGGAAAGCTCAATACCACCAGATATCATGAACACACTAGAGCAGGTGAGGTCGTACCTGAGTTATTACCGGACGGTATACTATGGTCTAATTGGCTTGATGGTACTGTGTGCCCTAGGTATATTCCTCATCAGCCGCAACGTGAAGCACACCACCCGCAGTATAGGTACTCCCATTTTAGTTTCTGGTATTATCGGGTACGCTAGCATCTTTGCTTTGGGTTACTTTAACGTGATAGAGCAAATGATGGGAATAACGGGTGAAATACCAGCAGCGCTCCAGACATGGCTGCCCCAGTTTATGGATAATCTTATGGCTCCAATGAAGACGTTTAGCCTAGCCCTTCTTATCACTGGTGTAGTACTCATCGTAATTTCTATTGTCTACCGACGACGCCAACCTCAGCCTGAATAAATCAAGAGCTATTGAGCCTTATCACTATTCTGTGCAGTGTCGCTATCCTGCACAACAAGCTTAAGCCCATCCTGTCCCACCACAATAACTTCCCCATCAGGTTTCATTTCACCGCTTGCTAATTTGGCTACCCAAAGCTCACCCCTAATCCTGACCAGACCCTCTGGAGCCAGTGGACTTACTACCTTACCTTTACTATCAATCATATCAGGCAGGCCAACCAACTGTTTTGTCATCAGGGCACGAGTACCCATCCGATAAGTAAAAACAGAATAGGCAAGCCATACCACCATCAAGGCAATGAGACCAGGTAAAGGTATATGAACATCTATCTGGGGCAAACCCCAGCGCACAATTGCTACTATGGCTGCCTCTTCCAGCATGGTACTGATAATACCCAGTACAAGCCTACCTGTCATTTTGCCTCCCGTTTCTCTAATTATAGCAGGATAGCTCTATTGCCGATACTCAAATGGGGGTGCTATAATCTTTAAATATACTCCACCCAAATAATTGCGGAGGTAAGTAATGAAGCTAAGTCGTGAAGAAGTGCTACATATTGCTCTCCTGGCTCGGCTGGGTTTAACCGAGACAGAGGTGGATAGGCTCAGAGAGCAACTATCCAATATCCTGGAGAACTTCGAGGTATTACAACAGGTAGATACCAGTGACATCCCACCCACCGCCCAATCTATTGCTCTTCAAAATGTAGTGAGTGATGATGAAGTAGCCCCTTCCTTACCTCAAAGCCAGGTTCTAGCTAATGCCCCGCAAAAGGAGGGAGACTTCTTCCGGGTGCGAGCTGTGCTGGAGTAATACATTTATCAAGGAGGTTAAAATATGATGACTCGGACATTTGATATCACCCCGGCTTCCTCTGCCCCTTTGATAACTATATTAGCCATTGGTATATTTCTCATTCTCTTGCTAGGTTTTTTTGCTTTTATCGGATACTCAGCGAGGAATACAAAGTTTGAGGTGAGCGACCAAGGCTTACAAATAAAAGGAGGCATTTATGGAAGGTTTATACCAAAGGAGGAAATAGCCAGGGAGAATGTGAAAATTATCAACCTGAACACTGACCCAGAATATAAACCAAGAATCAGGACGAACGGGATTGGCTTGCCCGGTTACAGTGAAGGCTGGTTCAAGCTAAAAAATAAGGAAAAGGCTCTACTATTCGTAACCGACCGCTCCAATGTAGTTTATATCCCGACTAACAAGGACTACTCAGTGTTGTTGAGTGTCAGCAACTCAGAAGAGTTTTATCAATCAATGGAACTATGGGAATGAAGGTTTGTGGAGGCGACAGGGCGAAGCCCCAATCTAGAGAGTTGTCTTAATGGGGAAGCTTGAGCAAGTAAAGCCCTGCTTAAGAAATTACCTTCTCTCGCCAAAGAGCCTGACCTAATGGGGTGTCTAAGAGGGGCGAAGCCCCTCTTTAGAGAAAATCTTCCCCTTCCCCTTATCAAGGGGAAGGGGATAAAGGGGATAGGGTTACCTTAAATAAAAATTAAAGGGGAAGTTTGAAAGGGCTACGCTCCTTCAAAACCTCTCTTCCCCCTCTCCTTTGAAGGAGAGGGGGATTAAGGGGGTGAGGTAAGATAGTTAACTATAACCAATTAACCATCCACGAGGCACATAAGCTACTTAAAGCTAAACAACTGT
>Ga0209978_10000498_pt1 | contig 14973 bp, 14 predicted proteins | sample BentaG_FD_182805 | JGI IMG/M metagenome (GOLD analysis project Ga0209978, IMG submission 182805) | Deep subsurface microbial communities from South Atlantic Ocean to uncover new lineages of life (NeLLi) - Benguela_00093 metaG (SPAdes)... | ecosystem: Environmental > Aquatic > Marine > Oceanic >... | reverse complement strand
CCCCCCTCCCCCCTATTGGAAACGGTGTTTTCGGTCTCCTTTTCGTGAATGGGGTCGTGGATCCGTTTGGATGGGGTATTTTTTCGTAGGAAAACGTATTTTTACGTATTTTTTTTATAGAATAATCATCTCGGGGGAGAGGATGATGGTGGCTCACGTCTTCTTGAGGAATGGTTGCGTCGTTCCTCCGCATAGCCATTAGTGCGAGCAGATGACCTACATCCTGGGGGGCTGCTCTAGCTGACTCTGCCGGGCGGGGTATTCAGGGTGGGGGCGGGGCAGGTGCTAGTGATCCCGACGAATGTGGAGCACAATGCTGTTGCGCTGGAGGACACTTTAGACATGGACGTCTTCAGCCCGATCAGGGAGGGCTGGCTTACGGGGGAGGACCACTACCTCAGAGGAGAAGTAAAAGGAAATCATGCTCCGTAGAGGCACTGTGACGACTACGCCTCGCTAACAGGCGACGAAGAATAACTTCATTCACCATCAGCGCGTGCATGGATGAAAAGGGGTCTACATTAATCGTTCTCGTAAAAGTTATAAAAAAAGAGAGGAAGGGAAATTAGGTCCTTTTTGCGGCGAGGTAACCTGCAGCTCCGGCGACGAGGGCCAAGACCACCGCTATAGCGATGGACATCGTGTATGACAGCGAGGAAGCCAAGAGGCTCTCAAGGTCTGCGATCTCAGATTGGACCGAGGAAAGCTGGCTCTCAAGGCTCGTTATCTGCGTGTTGGCCTCTCCCAGGTCGTCCTCCATGTCTGATAGCTGTGTGTCCGCCTCATCCAGGTCGCCCTCAAGACTAATGATCAACGCGTTAGCTGATTGGAGCTCGCTTCCCAAGTCGGTGATGTCCTCGTTCGCCTCGCTCAGCTGCGTCTCCTTCTCCATCATCTCTTCAACGATGGAGTCAACATGTGTGACGTTATCGGCACTGGTATAGTCGTTCCCCATCCAGAAGTTTACGCCGTATCCATCAGAGCTCATGTCCACCGTATTGTCTGCTAGAACGTTCCTGACTATGACGTTCTTAGTGGACTCTCCAAGAGAGATCCCTGAGCCACCGCAGCCCGATATCTCGTTGTTATGGATGTAGTTGTAGTCTGAGCTCCAACAGGATATTCCGCTCCCAAACATGGAGCCTGATATCGTGTTTCGTTCGATGATGGTGTTCTCCGCGTCGCTGAGCCACACCATATCCAGGATTCCCCCCGAGATCGTGTTATCTGAGATCAATGATACGCCCTTGTCTGCGTAATCCCCCGCGTCCCACATTACAATGCCGAAGACCACGTTTTCAATCGCATTGTTCCGGACGGTCACGTTACCGTTGTTAGAGTTGAACTTGAGGGCTCCGCCCACATTATAGAATGTGCAGTCAGTTACTATTTGGACTCCGGAGGTCGGTTTGAAGTACCAAGAGTCCGTGAGCACGAACTCTCCGCCGACCTGGAATGTGTTAATCACATTGTAGGCATGCCAAGTGTCGAGTGTCTCTCCCTCAAAGTGCATCCTCTCGAGGACCGTGTTTATCTCAGACGTGTAGAAGTCTTCCTTGTCACCGTTGACATATGCTACCACGTCTATGCAGTTTAACCCGGTGAAGCCATCGTATTCGTATGTCTTTCCATGGACTTTTATCGTCATGTCGTTAAATGTCAGGGTCCTGGTTATGTTATCGGTCTGGTAGAACAGGAACAAACCTGCGACCTCTGGGAAGTATTCAACGTCCCGATGGGGCCAATTCTCCGTGTAAGCGTTCTCAACAGTGGTCTTATCCTTCCCGGCACCGTGGAACCAGCCGTCGAAGCCGACTACGACTATCTCCTCGGAGATGGTATAGACGCCCTCCACCAGTTCCACCTCGCCTCCGAAACCGCCGGCCACGACCGTCTCGAAGGCCTCCCTCAGATTCGCGGTGTCATCTTCACCTGTCGGGTGGACCACGCAGACGTTGGATTCTGAATCATAGATTACGTATTCTGATGAAAACCCTAAGGGTATCGAAGCTGTTGCCAAGGTTAATGTTATCAGTGTCGCTAGGAGTAGGGTCAATATTTTCTTCTTCATGTTATTCATCCTTTTTTCTTGGTACTTGTATAGCTCCCCACCTCGGAGCTCAGGCGCGGATCGAGCTCATCAGCTTCTCCATCTCTCCATGCCCCAGTTCAACTCTGAGGACCCCGTTGGCCCCTCTGACTTCGAGCATGCTGCCTCCGACGAAGGCCACCTCCTCCAGCTCCCCGAGGTCTCCCTCGAACAGCACCCGGTCACGGGTCTCGTTGGATATGGATATGCCTCTCACGTACGCCTTCGACTTCAACTCGACAGAGAACATGTGCCCCAACTTCGTCACATCCAATCGATCTACGATGCGCCCTGAGCGTTGACGGACGATGAGCTTATTTTTAAACTCCGTAAGAAGAATAAGTAGAGATTAAGACGGATAGAAAGGAGTAAAGATCTGTTTAGGTGCCTGACTTGGGTTTCTACGATATCTTGTTTGAGGTCTCCAACGAGGACAGACACGGCATACTCCTCCAGCTGGAACAGGAGTCGACCAACGTAACCCAGATCTCGAAGAGTCTGGGTTTGAGCCTCCCCGAGGCGAGCAGGCACGTCTCGAGGCTCAGCGAGGTGGGGCTGACACGGAAGGACTCCGAGGGGCTCTACCACCTCACCCCCTACGGCAGCCTCGTGCTGAGACAGCTCCGCGAGATGGAGTTCACCACCAGGCACAGGGAGTACTTCACCAACCACTCCATGGAGGGCATCCCCCCGGAGTTCGTGAAGAGGATTGGAGACCTCTCAGAGAGCACGTTCACCGACAACATACTGGAGTTCTTCCGTCAGATCGAGAACGTCATCAAGCAGGCGGAGGAATACGTCTGGCTCCTCGTCGACCAGTTCCCCATGAACCACATATCACTCATCGTCGAGGCGATAGAGCGAGGAGTCCAGTTCAGGATCTTGGAACCCCGGAGCAGGGTGCTCGACTCCGACCTCGAGGCCATGGCTGCGGAGGCAAATGACGCGATAGCTCGTACGAAGATCTCTCCTTTGGTCGAGCAGAGGATGATGGACGAAGTCAATGTATTCATGTACCTATCTGAGAAAAGATGTGTCTTTGCGTTCCCTACGTTGAGAGGTGAGAACGAGTACAAGGGATTCATATCGACGGACGAGACATCTCTCAAGTTTTGCATAGAGCTCTTACAGCACTACTGGAATGAGGCCAGTAAGAGGACGCCTGCCCCGGCTGTAGAGGTGAAACGGGGACAGATCTCCAAGAGGGAGGGCTCATACAGCCAGACGGTGGTCGTTGGACGAGAGAGATCCGAATTCGATGCTCAAGCTATACAAGACGCAGTGGATAACTATGACGAGGTGACTATGAAGGGCAGGTTCAACATAGGGACATCAACCATAAACATAAACAGGAGCGTCACGATTCGGGGCGAGGGCAGAATCGACGATATACCGGATACGAAGATCTATAAAAAAGGGTGGAAGTTCCCATTCCTGAGTCAGGAGTTCATGTTCCTCGTCAGAGGCGAGGGCATAGACGTCACGATCGAGAACATCCATGTGGAGGACTTCAACGGCACCTGCATCAGTACCAGTCAAGGAAACAGCGTAACCATCCGGAGAAACCGGATAACCCTGAAATCGGGGCTGGGCAGAGGCTTGAGCTTCGGCCCCTGGGGAGACCATGTCGTCGGAATAACGGCAGGAGGAGAAACAATACGAGGAGGGTTCCCCGCAGGCATAGTGATCGAAGAGAACTACTTGGATTTCGCCCTATCCTATGCGAGGGGAGGCTTCATAACCAACATGGGGCTTGAGAGAGAGCCCGACTACAGACCGGATCTTCAGAACCACGAGACTTCCGTGTGTATTGGAATTAACATATGTCGAAATCTGGGGAAGGTCATCGTTAGAAACAACGTTGTTCGGAACATAAATGCAAGAGGAATCCTAGTTTTCGATAACTGGGAGACAGCCGATATAGTGATAGTCAACAACACCATAATCTCCGAGGTCTTCGGGGCATATCCCTATAACAACCCCATGTCCGGCGTGGGCATCCTAGTACAGAGCGCTTGGTCGGAACCCAGATCAGGGGGTCGCGTGAAGGTCAACGGAAACAAAATTATCTGCGACAAGGTGAACTACTGCGGCCTCGCCTTCTACGGCCCTGCGATGTATCAGGAAGGTGCGGGCAAGCTTGAGAAGTGCATCGTCGTGGACAACGAGGTTTCACTTGAGGACGGTTCAATTGGGGTCATTATAAGGAGGAGCGACTTCACCGAGGTCTCTAATAACAAAATATCGGGTAAAGCATATTATGGCCTCCAAGTGACCGGAAGTGAAGATCGTCAGGGGATAGATCTGAGCGCGAAAGAAAACAAGTATGAGTTCAACGATATGGAAGGCCTAGAGATTAAAGAACCTGATGAGTACAGCGACGACCATGTCGATGGGCGCATGTTTGCCGGCTCAGGCGGGAAATCAGAGACAGCCAATGTTTGGCTCAATAATCATTCCAGAGGCAACGTGATCAAAGTCAAGGCTAATGAAACAGTCATCGACGATGGAGAAGACAATAAGGTAATGGTTGGTGATTGTGAAGATTAATCACCTAACATATTCTTTTGCTTCTAAATCGCACGCGCCGTTGCGCTTGAGGACACTCTGGACATGGACGTCTTCAGCCCCATCCGGGAGGACTGGCTTACGGCGGAGGACCACTACCGCCGAGGAGAATGAAAGGGATGTCTACTCTTCGCGCTAGAATTCCAGATGAACTATCCTCCTTCTTTTTCTTGAAAAAATTCTGATGCTGATTCTATTGAGGATAAGAGTTGGGGATAAAGGAAAGGATGTTCGCACGCGCGGATAGCGTGTAATCTATAAACGCCTATCCAACGGTATCAACCGAATATTAATAGAATGTTCCATACTGCTGCTGAAAACTTGACCAAGCCGTAGACGAGGGGAAGAGATAGGGTCACCCAGCTGCTCCTCGCTTTGAACGCCAGCTGCAGGGTCAGGTGTGCGGATATGGACAGAGCCAACAAGGATATGTCTAATGGCAGCCAGAGCCCCCTCGTCATCAGCCCAGCCACTAGAGGATTCGCTTCGACGATCCACGGCAAGTTCATGGCTATCCTGGTCGTCAATTGGTCTCCCAGGAAGCCGATCACCATTATAACGTATACGATGATTTCCGGAATAGTGAACCGGAGGACTGGCTGTAATCTATGAAACGCAGGTTCTTCTATCACATCCATCCCTCCACACCAGAAAAACGTTGTTTTCGCAGCCATTTAACCATTCAAGTTATATATATAGTTTATCTGATGAAAATGGGAAAAATAACGATTAAAAATCATATCAGAACGAGAATATTTCCCAATTCCGGAAAATGCGGACTCTTCCACATGCAAAAAATCTTCCATTTTTGGGAAAAACCAGATCATCTATCCTGCAAGAATTTTCACTCTACAAAATCAGGATACAAACCGCGCACGAACACAACCCTCACACAAATGAGATCATTCCGATCATCAAAAATGTCACAGGACGTCAGAACACCATTAACAATAAAATTAGTTTATCGTCTCCTGAGCCATCTCGCCCCAGACGCCGTCGACGACCACGCTCACCACGACGCCCTCCTCCACAACAATGGAGATCAACCGAAATCTCAATCATGGCCCCTCTAAAGCGTGTAAAATATGAGCCCCCCTAATATCGCAATAATACGACCCCTAATACAAACAGTAATCCCGTTTATCGGAGAATGTAAATCCCGATCATGAAGCCCCAAGAAGTTGCCAAAAGAGGGAACACACCCCCAGGGGGACCCTGAGGTGAGGGCCAACAGATCCCGCAGCCGAGAACTCAAACTCTCGGAACTCCGATATGTCATCCTTATTCAGACATCCATATTCATCCTTGCAGTCGTCCTGATGACGCTCCGATAACCCGACGACCACAACACCGGACCGAAGAAAAAAGAACAACAACACCTCTACCAGGCAGTCTAACCGAAAAACGAGTCAAGACACGATTCCTGCCCACCATTCCATTGGGAAAAAACAACAGCACCCGGCGATTGTTCTCACTCCCTGAAGTAGGGGATGATCTCCTCCCCTATCAGCCTGATCGCCTCCACGGGATCGGGGCCCAACGGCGGACCGAACCTGACATGGGTGAGCCCCCGATCTATCAGACCCTCGATTCGGTCGACGCAATCATCCGGGGTGCCATGGACGGCCAGATCCGCCATCCCGTCCGTCATCATGCCCCGAGCCCCCTCGTAATCACGATCCCTCAAAGCCTCCATTATCGGGTCGAAATCCTCGGAAGACAGACCGATCTTTCCGATCATCTCCGGAGCCAGATGAGGACCATAGAACGTCACGAGATCCCTGAGGGCGTCCTTGGCGGCCTCCGGACCCTCGGAGACAGAGAACCAGAGACAGCCCACCACATCGATATCCTCCAACCTTCGGCCGGCTCTGGCCGCGCCCTTCGCAACATACCCCAGAGCCTCATCGACGTACTCCGGTGGGAACAGGAGGGGCAATCCACCATCGGCGATCTCTCCTACAAGCTCCAGCATCCGGGGGCTCTGGGCGCCCAAGTACAGGGGAATCTCCTCCCTGAAGGGCTTGAACCGCATATAGGCGTCCCGGGTCCAGCCCCTGAACACCCTCCCGTCGAACTCAACCCGCTCACCCCTGAACAGCCTCCGGAGGATCTCGAAGGACTCCCTCATCGCCGAGAGGGGCCTCCCGGCGTCGACGCCCACCCACCTGAGGAACTCCACGGCCCCGACGCTGACCCCCAGCCTGACCCTCCCCCCTGAGAACTCGTCCAGGGTGGCGGCGTGCATCGCCAGCTCGGCGGGATTCACGGTATAAGGAGTGACTATGCCGGTGCCGAGATCGATCCGATCGGTGCTGGCAGCAACCGCCGTGAGGAAGACCCATACATCCCTCTGGAAGAGATCCTGGCAGTACCAGACGCACTCCAACCCGTGCTTCTCCGCCAAGACTGCATACCTAACGGCGTCCACCGTGGGCCCATGCTCGCTGTTCAAGGATATGCTGAAATTCATGGGCGTCAACTCATAATACCAACCCGGAAGGCTGATAAAGACTTCCCAGGCAATGAATGAAAAAAAGTTTCAGCCTTTCCATGAATCTGAGCTTCTCCCAATCAAGGCGTACGATAGCGTGGCGTTCGCCACAAGAACCAAAGTCACTGTCAGAACCGAGAACTGAGGACCAACGGAGTCGTAGATCATCCCCCCGACGTTCTCTGACTCCGAGTAGAAGCCCATCACCACCCCCGTCCTCCCCTCAGGCATGAACGCCATCAAGTGGATCATCACATTTATCAACGAAAACCCGAAGGCACACCCACAATCGGCGCGTACAGTCACGAATCTACAGAACAGCTATCTTACTTCGAGAACACGCCCTTGTCGGCTACCGGAGGAGAATCCATGGTCGCCATGGTGTCCCTGATCAGGGATATGTGGCTCCGGTACTCCCGCCGCTCCACCTCCATCTCCATAACCCTCTCGGCGATGGTGTCCCCCACCTCCCATGTGTGGGAGGTCCCCCCGATGTCTGGGGTCCGGACCTCGCCCTCGGCCAAGACCTCGTTCACCGCAGCATCCACCAGCCAGGCCTCTTCATCGTGCCCCAGCCACTCCAGCATTAGCTTCCCGGACATGATCGAGGCTATGGGATTCGCGATCCCCTTACCCACGATGTCCCACGCGGTCCCGTGCACATGCTCGAAGAAGGCGAACCTGTCTCCCACGCAGGCCGAAGGAGCCATGCCGACACCCCCCACGTGGCCGATGACCACCCCGGAGAGGATATCCCCGTAAATGTCGGGGGTCACAATCACGTCAATATTCTCGGGGTGGCGGGCCATCATCATGGCGGCCACATCCACGTGGAGGTACTCCTTGGCGATGGAGGGGTACCTCTCAGACACCGCCTTAAAGCTCCTCCTGAACAGCTTGTCGCTGTAGAGCCAGTTGCTCTGGTCCACGCATGTGATCTTGCGGCGATTCAGCTTTATGGCATAGTCATAAGCGAACTTGACGATCCGCTTTGCCCCGAAATTGGTGATGACCCTCCTGTCGGTGCCTATGGTGTTCCCCAGCCTTCCCGAGTGCATCAGGGAGAAGCCCTCGGCGTTGTCCCTCACGATGATGATGTCGATCTCCCGCGGGGGCTGACTCGGATCGGACGAGCCGATCCCGGAATACAGCTTCACCGGCCGCACGTTGGCGTAGGCGTCCTTCTCCATCCTGAGGTAGATCAGGACCTTCCTCGGGATCTCGTAGGGAGTCCCCTCGTGGCCCACCGCCCCGAAGAGGACCGCATCGGCCTCGTTCACCGCTTCGAGGGCATCAGGCGGGAGGGGGTCTCCGCCCTCGAGGTACTCCCCCCCGCCGACCGAGCAGTCCAGAAACTCCAAGTCTATGTTTGTGGCCTTGAGGACCTTTACCGCTTCGGCGGTCACCTCCGGCCCGATGCCGTCTCCCGGCAGAACCACGATCTTATGCTTCCCAGAAATCGTCACTCCCTCCAAATCGATAGACTAGCAGGATCACTGACCTTATTCGATGGATAGAATAGCATAATTCAACCCACTTTAACATCTTGTATGTGACTCCAAGTACAAACAACGATGTAAACGGGAGCCTCACCCGACGACGGGGATCCTAAAACAAGAAGAGGTGGCTAACCCAACCCTCCTTAAGACGCAGCTCACGAGCCGGGCTTGAACCACTGGTCGAGGGTCGTCCGCTCCCTACCCCTGGAGAAGCCCCTGCCGATCCTCTCGACGGCCTTCAGCACCCTCCCCCTGTCAAAGTCCCTCTCATAGCACAGGAACTCCACGATGCCCTCGCGATCGGGAGGCCGCCACTCCAGCGTGTAGTCGTCTGTGGTCCTCGGGCTCAGGAACAGGGCCCGTATCTCCTCCACCGGGTGGGGGAATTCCGCGTTCTTGATGTGGGGAACCGCATCCTCGAGGCTGCCGTGCTTCCTGATCAGCTTGAGAGCCGTCTTGGGCCCTATCCCCTTTATCCCACCGGGGTTGTAATCGGTTCCCGCCAAGATGCCCACGTCGACGAGCTGCTCATGGGTGAGCTCTAGCTCCCTCAGGAACTTCCCCAGCTCTATCATCTCGGGCTCGATCCTGATGTAGACGTTCTTCCTGGGCAGCTTCCTGCGGCCGGTTATGGAGAGGTTACGGAGGAGGATCGGCGCCCCGAAGAGCAGGGAGTCAAAGTCCTGGCTTGCCGAACCCCAGACGTCCCCCTTCCGGGCCATATGTGAGGCCTGGGCCTCCCCCTCCCCCGGGGCCTGGACCCATGGAATCCCCATCAGGGTCAGCAGCCTCTTGGCGTCTGCTATGATGTCCGTGTTCACCGTCGCCGCCCGTTGGGCGTATCTCCTGGCCTCATCTGGTCTCCCCTCTCTCACCGCTTCCTCGTACCTTGCCTTCGCCTCGCGCCTGACCTGCGTCCTCTCCCGGACTACCTTGGTCTTGAACCTGTGGGGCACGCCGTCGAAGACGTAGGCGACCCTCAGGCCCGCCTCCATGAGGTTCGAGTTCCTGTAGATGAGGCCGCTCAGGTGGCTTGTCACCCTGCCCTCCCGGTCCTTGAGGGGCTCCCCCTGCCTGCTGCGGATTATAGCGAGAAACTGGTAGAGTATGTTGTGGCCGTCCATGGCTATCTTGCGCCCGGCGAGGTCGTCGATGGCGACCTTCTTCGCCTCGACAAGCCCCCCGAGCTTGACCCCCAAGGCTCAACCCCTGACCAGTTCGATCCTGCGCTTTTCCTTGGACATGCTGTAGACCCTGACGAGGCCCTGGAGCTCCAGTGTCATGAGGGTCCTGTCGAAGAACCTGCTGTCGATGTCGCCGTGGAGCTTCTTCACCCGTTTGTAGAGGTTCTTGGCCTCGAGGGCGCCGTTCCTCCCCAGGGTCTCCACGATGGTCGAGGTCATGAGCGTGTCGTTCAACCTTATCACCTACGCTATGGCCATGGGGGGCTTCTCCTTCTCTCTGAAGCGCTTGTCGGTCTCTAGGTACCACTTCTCCATATCGGGAGTTATCGAAGGCACAGTCTCAGCCATCGCATCCTCAAAGTCCGCGTTGGTCACCTTCCCCACCTCCGTGTCCCTCCTGAGCGCGTTCATTGCCGCCTCCCTGCTGATCGACTCGATGTCCGCCCCCGAATACCCGTTCATCTTCCTCGCGAGCTCCTTTATGTCGACGTCCTCGTCTAGGGGCATTTCCTCAGTCATGATCTCCAGGATCTTTAGCCGAGCTGCCTCGTCAGGCGGGGGCACGTAGACGCGCCTGTCGAACCTGCCAGGCCTCAGGACAGCCTTGTCGATCATGTCCGGCCTGTTGGTGGCCGCGATAACCAGCACGTTCTGGAGGGTGAGAAGGCCGTCAATCTCGGTGAGGAGCTGGCTGATCACTCGCTCAGTGACCCTGGAGTCACCTCCCATCCCCCTGCTGGGGACGAGGGAGTCGAACTCGTCGAAGAAGATGATGGAAGGGGCGGCCATACGGGCCTTCCTGAATATCTCCCGTATCGCCTTCTCGGACTCCCCCACCCACTTGCTGAAGACCTCGGGTCCTCTGATGGCGATGAAGTTTGCCTGGGACTCCGTCGCCACGGCCCTGGCCAGCAGAGTCTTCCCGCATCCCGGGGGTCCGTGGAGCAGTATCCCCTTGGGAGGGGTGATGCCCAGACGCTTGAACATCTCCGGTTTCTTCAACGGCCACTCCACCGCCTCGATGAGTTTCTGCTTGACCTCATCCAACCCGCCCACCATGTCCCAGGGGACGTTGGGCGCCTCAATGTAGACCTCCCTCATCGCCGTCGGCGTCAACTCCCTGAAGGCCCCAAGGATGTCGGAGCTGTTCACCTCCATCTTGTCCAGCACCTCGTGGGGTATCCTCTTCTCCTCCAGGTCTATCTGGGGGAGATACCTCCTGAGGGCCTTCATGGCGGCCTCCCGACTCAGAGCCTCGAGGTCTGCACCCGTGTAGCCGTGGGTGATATCCGCGACCTGATCCAGATCGGTGTCGTCGGAGAGGGGCATCCCCCGAGTGTGGATCTGGATGATCTCGAAGCGGCTATCCCTATCCGGGATGCCTATCTCGACCTCCCGGTCGAACCTCCCCGGCCTCCTGAGGGCGGGGTCCAAAGCGTCGGGCCGGTTTGTAGCCCCGATGACTATGACGTGACCCCTGCCCTTGATGCCGTCCATCGACGCCAAGAGCTGGGCCACGACCCTCCGCTCCACCTCCCCCGTGACCTCCTCCCGCTTCGGGGCGATGGCATCTATCTCGTCTATGAACAGGATGCTTGGGGCGTTCTTCTCTGCGTCCTCGAACATCTTCCTCATCCGGGCCTCGGACTCGCCGTAGAACTTGCTCATGATCTCGGGGCCGTTGATGGCGTAGAAATTTGCTTCGGACTCGTTGGCCACAGCCCTGGCAAGGAGAGTCTTCCCGCATCCAGGCGGGCCGTGGAGGAGGACTCCCTTCGGGGGGTCGATGCCCAACCGCTGGAAGATCTCCGGGTGCTTAAGGGGGAGCTCCACCATCTCCCTTATGCGCGTGATCTCCTCGTCGAGGCCCCCTATGTCCTCGTAGGTGGTCCTGCTGGGTATCTCAAACTCGGGGACCGGCTCGCTCAGGATCGTGATCTCCGTGGTCGGCGAGATCTTGACTATCCCGTTGGGCCGCGTGTTCACCACCAAGAATGGAACAGAGTGGCCCAGCATCATTATGAGGAGTGTGTCCCCCCTGGTCGCGGGCCTGTCGATCAGCCGGTCTTTTACGAACCTTATGAAGTCGTTGTCCACGCTGATTCGGATGTCCACGGGGGCGAGCTTGATGGAGGTCGCATACTCCGCCTCCGCCTTCTCTACGCTTACGAGCTCGTTTATGGAAACGCCACTATTCTTCCTTATGAACCCGTCAATCCTCAGGAGGCCGAGCCCCTGATCCTCGGGGTAGGCCGGCCAAGCCTTCGCCGCGGTCACCTTCTTCCCAGTTATCTGCACAACGTCTCCCACGGTGACACCGAGGGATTTCATGGTCTCGGAGTCGATCCGGGCTATGCTCCTGCCCACATCCCTCTGCTGCTTCGCTTCGGCTATCTTGAGTTGTACGGCGCTCAATGGGGATACACCACCTATTATGATCTCAAATGGAAGGGGAATTTACCGTTTATAAACATTGGTCTGGAGTCACAACACCATCACGAGTACAATGTTATATTACGCCGCACTCTCGAGCCAGATTTCTCGCACTTTCATAGGTCAACACTGCCTTGTTCAGAATGGTATACCTATCGGGGCGAATAGCCCGTGCCTTCACCAGCGCTTCGACGACGGTCTCGGGTCCTATTCCAAGCTCCGCAGCCGTCGTGGGAGCCCCGATGACACTCAGGCTCTCCCTAAGGGCCCCCCAATCGATGCCGTGGAGCTTCGCCATCATGATCGCACCCACCCCGCACTGCTCCCCGTGGAGGGCCGCACCAGGGGCGATCACGTCAAGAGTGTGGCTGAAGAGGTGCCCGGATCCACTGCACGGCCTGCTGCTCCCGGCGATGCTCATCGCGACGCCACAGCTCACCAGGGCCTCTAGGAGCGTCCTGTAGCCCTCCTCGGTGCGTTCGCCGATGAGACGGGCATTCCTCATGACCAGGTTCGAGCTCATCAACGCGAGGCTTCCGGCGTATTCCCCGTAGTAGTCTCCGTTCTCCTCGTGGGCGAGACGCCAGTCGCGGACCGAGACGGCCTTAGACACGACATCCCCGCAGCCGCTCGCCGTGAACCTGTAGGGCGACTCGGCTACTATACCGGAGTCCGCCAACACAGCTATTGGGGCGACTGCCTTCAACGAGTAAGGCCTCCCGTGACCCTTCACTGATGCGAGGCTGCTGGCTATGCCATCATGGGCGGCATTCGTCGGAACGCTTACGAAGAAAGCCCCGCTCTTCTCGGCGCTGAGCTTTGCGACGTCGATGGTCCTCCCTCCCCCGACGCCGACGATAGAATCGGCGTTTTTTGCTTCGGCTTGCTTCCTAATCCTCTCGACGGTGTCAAGGTCAGCCTTGCTGCAGAAGGCTACTCCCGGCTCATAACCGTATTCTTTGAGGATGTCTCTGATCCTCCTCCCGGCGATCTCGTAGGTTTTTCTCCCGGTCACCACGAGGGGTCGTTGCAGCCCCAACTCCTGGAATACATCGCCCAGGGACCCTATCACACCTCTCCCCACGAGCACGATGCGCGGCAGATCTATGCGGTGGACCTCGTTCAACACTGCACCAACGTCCTATGCAACTGGGCTTCAAAGCAATAAGGTTTTTTCACCGTTATTTGATTACCTGTAGATCGTATACTTAAAAAATCCTGATATTTGCACGGTAAGAAAGGTTTTTAAAGAAGACATTTTTATGTTACTTGGTCTTCCTTTCTAGGATTACTGACATTAATCTCAAAATGAGGATCTTAAGATGGAGAATAGCATAGGAGAGCTTAAGGGAACCACGACCGTAGGCGTCGTGTGTAGTGACGGGGTCATCCTGGGCACGGACACGAGGGCCACCATGGGGAACTACGTCGCCAGCAAGAAGGCGAAAAAGGTATATCAGATCACCGACAGCCTGGCGATGACCATCGCAGGGGGCGTGGCGGTCGCCCAGCGCATAGTAGATATCCTCAAGATAAACGCCCGGCTCTTCGAGTTCGAGAAGGGGCGGCCGATGCCCGTCGCATCTGCAGCAAGGCTCGTATCAAACATCCTGTTCTCGAATCGTTCAGTGGGGAGGCCCCTACCTCTTCAGGCCCTCATCGGGGGCTACGACGAGACGGGACCCCATGTGTTCAACCTAGATCCCTTCGGAAGCCTGATTGAGGAGAAGGTGGTCTCGACCGGATCCGGTTCGCCCTTCGCCTATGGCGTCCTCGAGGATCGATATAATGAAGATAGATCGGTCGACGAGCTGCTGCCTGTGGTCGTCAGCGCTGTTGACTCCGCGATGAAGAGGGACACAGCCAGCGGCGACAGCTTCGACATCGCCGTTATAAGCAAGGAGGGTTTCAGGGAGCTCACCCATGAGGAGAAGCAGGCTCTCCTAAAGTAACGAGATAGATACCGATGGACACCAGCCAGAGCCTATCGTACGCAGAGATAAGGAACACGATACTCCAGAAAATTCCACCTGAGATAGGGATAACAAGGATCGAGTTCGAAGGACCCCGCCTCGCCATCTACGCCCAGCACCCCGAGATACTGGTGGAGAAGAGCCACATAGTGGCCGAGATAGCAGGCCAGATCAAGAAGCGTATCGTGATACGCTCGGATCCTTCCGTAAGGACCTCCGAACTGGAGGCTGAAAGGATCATAAAAGAGATCCTTGAAGGAGAAGCAGGCCTGGTGCAGAGCTACTTCGACCCGACGTTGGGGGAGGTGGTCTTGGAGGTCGAGAAGCCCGGGGTCGCCATCGGCAAGGGAGGGTCCAACCTCCTCGAGATAGTGAGAAAGACCCGGTGGAACCCCAACGTCGTGAGGTCCCCTCCAATACCGAGCCTGACGATTAAGCAGATCAGGAGCTTCCTGTACTCTAAGAGCAAGGAGAGGGAGCGTTTCCTCAGGGAGACGGGGGAGTCCATCTTCAGGCCCCAGTACGATCGGTCGGGCGATGTGCGGGTCACGTTCCTGGGGAGCAGCAGGCAGGTGGGCCGCTCCGCGATCCTCATCCGTAGCCGGGAGAGCTGCGTCCTCTTGGACTGCGGCATCAACCCGGGCACGAACAGGGCGATCGACGCCTTCCCAAGGCTGGACATCGAGGAGTTCGACATGAGCCGCTTGGACGCGGTGGTGATCTCCCACGCACA
>Ga0209978_10000496_pt1 | contig 14983 bp, 15 predicted proteins | sample BentaG_FD_182805 | JGI IMG/M metagenome (GOLD analysis project Ga0209978, IMG submission 182805) | Deep subsurface microbial communities from South Atlantic Ocean to uncover new lineages of life (NeLLi) - Benguela_00093 metaG (SPAdes)... | ecosystem: Environmental > Aquatic > Marine > Oceanic >... | reverse complement strand
GTGCGGCCGCCGGGATTCGAACCCGGGTCGTCAACGTGGCAGGCTGATGTCCTAACCAGACTAGACTACGGCCGCGCATCTGCCAAACTACAAGTTTAATAAGGCTTCTAAAAACCTTTCTCACGACTAACTTGAATAACTTTAATAACTGACATGCCAGAGGAACAGAAGAGGAGGAGAAAGTTATGGTAAAGAAGGTGGCTGTAATAGGTATTGGCCATTCTAGGTTCGGCGTGCGCTCAGATGCTACAATACAGGAACTTGCTTTTGAAGCGGTAAAGGATGCTCTCAAAGATGCTGGAATAGAGCAGAAGGACATAGATCTAAGTGTTGTTGGCACAGTGGGAACGAGAACCTACGAATTGATGCCTGCCGTACCGATAAATGAGTATGTTGGGTTCGAGGGAAAAGGTCCCATACGAGTTGAAGCAGCATGTGCCACCGGCAGCGCTGCAGTTTACACAGCAAGTACCAGTATAGTTTCTGGACAAGCAAATGTGGCAATAGCGATTGGCGTTGAGAAGATGTGTGAAGTTGATACAGTAACTTCCATGGCTGTGGGTGGGCGTGGAGGCAATTATTTATGGGAATTTCATCTCTTCGGAACCTCTTTTCCCGCCTATTATGCGTTTTATGCTACCGCACATATGGCGAGATACGGCACAACCGAGGAACAGATGGCCAAGGTTGCGGTAAAAGCCCATAAATATGGGGCGATGAACCCTTATGCTCATTTCCAGCGGGAGATAACTCTGGAGAAGGCGTTGAAGTCAAGGGTAATAACGTGGCCACTAAAACTCTACGATTGTTGCCCCATCAGTGACGGCTCAGCCGCTGTTATACTTGCGTCCGAGGATAAAGTGAAGGAGTTCAAAGTGGAAACTCCTGTGTGGGTGGATGCCATAGGCTTCTCATCAGACACCTCAAACATTTGTAGACGACCCAATTATGTTGGACTCGGAGCCACTGTCAGAGCGTCCCAAATGGCTTATAAACGGGCTAAGATGACTCCTCAAAAGGTTGATGTTGCAACAGTCCACGACTGTTTCACGATTGCTGAGATAATGGCTTATGAGGATTTGGGCTTCTGTGAAAAGGGTGAAGGAGGCAAGCTCCTAGATGAGGGACAGACCGAGATTGGGGGCAATATACCGGTCAATGTGGATGGAGGCTTAAAATCAAAAGGGCATCCTCTAGGAGCTACAGGCTGCTCAATGGTTTGCGAGTTGACAAAACAGCTGAGAGGAGAAGCTGGAAAGAGGCAGGTGCCCCTTAAAAACCACGTGGCCCTAGCCCATAACGTGGGTGGAACAGGCCATTATGCTTACGTAACGATACTTAGGAGATGAGCATCATGGCTGAAGAAACTCCTTCAATAACCTCCAGACCCATAACCTTCACCCACAAGGTGCCTATACTCAAAACCCGCCGATTCTGGGAGAAGTTAGAGGAGGGTGAAGTCTACGCCACAAAGTGCAGAAAATGCGGCAGGCTCTATTATCCACCCCAAGGCGACTGTGCCCACTGTTTATCATCAGATGTTGAGTGGGTGAAGTTGAGCAAGGAAGCGATCCTCGAAACATATACGCATGCGCTTCACAGACCCGCTGGATTTAATCAGTATGAGCCCTACACCATCGCCATAGCAAGAACAAGGGATGGAGTCTGCGTGATGGGATGGCTTGAGGATGTAGAGCTGAAAGATGTTAAGGTAGGTATGAAGCTTGAAATGTCCACAAAGAAGTTGCCCGACGGTTTCTTAGTCATAACGTTCAAGCCTAGCAGTTCCCGATAGAAGTTAGCTCTTGAATGTTGTTAATCCACGCGCGCGCCGCCAACAATCGTCATTAAAACCGTTATATCCCTAATCTTTCCCGGTTTTATCTTAAATGGATCATCAGACACGACAATCATGTCGGCGAGTTTTCCTTCCTCAATAGTTCCCTTCAAGTTTTCTTCAAAGTTTGCGTAGGCAGCATTCACCGTGTATAAGCGTATAGCTTCTTCAACAGTCAAACATTCTTTGGAGTTTGGGTGTTTGACAACTGCAGCCCAGATTCCGAATAATGGCGAAATCGGTTCGACTGGACAGTCGGAGCCTCCGCAAACCACAACTCCGGCCTTCATGAGGCTTTTGAACGGGTAAACCCAACGCGTCCTCTTCTTTCCAAGCCTATCTTTAACCCAGAAGTCTGAAACTATGAAGTGAGGCTGAACAGAAGCTATAACACCCAAACTTTTCATTCGCCGAATAAGCTCTTTGTTTAAGACTGAAGCATGCTCAATTCTGTGGCGATGGTCTGCATTAGGAATTTTCTGCAAGGCTTTTTCAAAAGCTTTTAGGGCTATGTCCATTGCTTTGTCTCCAATTGCATGAACAGCCAACTGTAAACCAGCCTTATGAGCATTAAAAATGAGCATTTCAAAGTCTTCTTGGCCATAGGTAAGCATTCCACTTGTTTCCGGAGCATCATTGTAAGGCTCATACAGTGCGGCTGTTTGGGCCCCTAAAGAACCGTCCAAAAGAATCTTCAACCCGCCAATTTTCACCATAGAATCTCCGAAGCCTTGCATTAACCCCAAACTTTCAAGATTTTCCAAAAACTCCGCTGGAACAAGAAGATAAACCCGCAGTGGCAGTTTTCCTTCCCTACGCATTTTCTGTATCACACGCATCTCAGCAGGCGATTCGATAATCCAGTGCACACCAGTTAAACCAGCTTCAACTGCTTTCCGGCAAGCCATAAGGCAAACTTGGAAATTTTCTTCTTCGCTTGCTTTTGGAAAAGCCTTAAAAATTAGGTCTAAGGCTTTTTCCCGAATTATTCCAGTCAGTTCACCTGTCGGTGGGTCTCTATCAATTTCTCCGCCAGGCGGAGCGACCGTGTCCCTTCCTATCTCTGCTTTTTCCAAAGCCTTGGTGTTTGCCACGCAGATGTGTGTGCAAACTCTGAAGAGAACAACAGGATTGTTGGGCGCGGCTTCGTCTAAATCCCAGCGTGTCGGCAAGCGTTTTTCGCCGAATTTTTCTTGGTCCCATCCGCCACTGACAATCCATGTGCCGGGTAGAAGTTGCTGGGATTTTTCTCTAATCAATTCTTTGAGCTGAGTTATTGACGTTACATTTCTCAAGTTGAGTGCAGAGAGGCTTCTTCCGAAACCGGCCATGTGAACGTGGCAGTCAGTGAAGCCGGGCAGAACGGTTTTTCCATCTAAATCAATTGCTTTAGTTTGTGGTCCAACAAGCTTTGATGCTTCAGAGTTTTCGCCCACGTAAACTATTTTCTCTTCAAATATTGCAACTGCTTGGGCTGTTGGTTTTTTGTGGTTAAACGTGTAAACTTTGCCGTTTAGAAGCACAAGCGTAGCATATAACATAACTCAAATGCAACAGTGAAACTAGATTAAAGTTTTGGGAGAGATAGTTAAAGGCTGGCTTCAAATACGTCTGTCAAACGCAAAATGCAAAATTATTTAGGAAGAGAAAGTGAAGTATCGCGAGTTTTGTTCTGGTGCCGAGGGCCGGACTTGAACCGGCGACAACCCGGTCTTCAGCTTCACCCTCAAACATGTCCTATTGAGTCGGGTGCTCTCCCAGTCTGAGCTACCTCGGCGCTCATGAACATGAATCGCATGTTTGTTTTTAAGTTTTCTGAAGAGAGCGCACACCATCAAAGAAGAGGAATTTTTTACAACTACTTTGAGTGCATGAAGACTCTCCGATAGAAAAATAGAATAAAGAAGTTATTCCGTAATTGTTACGGTGTTTGCCTTGGAAGCCTATATATTCATAAATTCCGATCCTGGAATGCTGTGGGAGATCACCGAAGCGGCGCTTAAGATCGAAGGAGTAAAGATGGCCCACGCTGTTACCGGTCAGTTCGATGTCGTTGCCTACGCCGAATTTGCCAACATGGATGTGCTTAGAGGGATTATAGACAAGTTTCAGTCCTTAAAGGGAGTTCAGCGAACCCAGACAGCAGTCGCAATACCGCCTAGATTAAAATAGCAATAGCCCGTCTCTATGGTTCAATGTTAGACGTCGGTTAGGCCGTGTGTGCATGCAAGCGACGTTCAAGTTTCTCTAAATCGTTAATCTATGTCTCTCTTTTCGTAGGGGCGCCTGCTTCCGCTTTCCATTTCAACTTCCACCAATTCCTCAGCAAGAGAGGTGTGAAAGGATATAACAACAACAGGCGAATCTCTTGTCACAAATTCGTGGGAGCCGCTTTTTCCAATGACGTACCAGATTGGCTGGATGTCGTGGGGATTGAAAACTTGGAGTTCGACTTCTTGGTTGCCGATTTTTGCCCATCCATCACCCTCTATGACAGCTGTGTGCTGAGTGCTGTTGGGGTGATAATGAGAAGAAGTGTGGTAATTAGGTCTGAGTACAAAAATCCATGCAGAATGAATGCCTGTTGGAAATTCTTCACCAATAAGCTGATTGGATAAGGTTGCCCAGACAAAAGGTTCGTTGCTACTCAGAAGTTGCGCTTTCATTTTCTCAATGATATCCAAGATGCTTCGATTTCTCAACATTGTCTTAACCAGCAAGGTCAATTTCGACAAATTCGCCTCTTGCATTGCCTTTCCTCGGTTTTCTCCACTTTTCAGTCATAAAGGATAACATCCATTTAATTAACTATTGCATAGAAACATGAAAAGAGATAATTGTGAGACCGGGAAGGTTTTCTTAGAAGTGGATGGTTATGGGTGAGGAAAAGCAGAGGATTCCCCCGAATCAGAGGGTTACTTCGAAATTCCCAGTTTTGCACGAAGGCCCCATACCAAAGTTTAACCCAAAAACGTGGGATTTTGTGGTTGAAGGCTTGGTGGAGAATCCGGTGAGGTTGACTTATGAGGAGTTTTTGAAGCTTCCAAAAGTCGTGAGCGTAAGCGATTTTCACTGCGTAACCGGGTGGAGCAAGCTGGAGAACAGGTGGGAAGGAGTTGCCTTCAAAACTATTTCTGATCTGGTTAAACCTTTGAAGGAGGCTAGGTATGTGACGGTTGTGGCTGAAGGAGATTATACCACGAGCTTACCCCTTGAAAACCTACTAGACGATGATGTACTGCTAGCCTACAGACTGGATGACAAGCCTTTAGAGCCTGAGCATGGGGGACCATTACGTTTAGTGGTGCCTAAAAAGTATGCCTACAAAAGCGCAAAATGGGTGAGGAAGCTGAGATTTACTGAAGAACAGGAACAGGGGTACTGGGAGAAAAGAGGATACAGCAACAGGGCTGATCCATGGAAAGAGGAGAGATACGCATGAGTGAGTTTTGCAACTTCTGTATGATTGCGTCTGGGAAGGGTCGGGCAAGCATCGTTTATGAGGATGACAATGTTACGGCTTTCATGGATTTGCATCCCGCCAACGTTGGGCACACTTTGGTTGTTCCTAGAGAACATTGGGAAACCATCTATGACGTTCCTGAGAAAGTATTAGCTGATCTATTCGCTGTAGTTAAGAGGGTTAGTGTTGCGGTAAAGAAGGCTGTTGGTGCTGAGGGAATCAGCATTCTTCAATTTAATGAGAGGGCTGCGGGACAATCGGTGAGGCACTTTCACGTTCATGTTATACCAAGATTTAGGGGAGACGCTATATCAAAGTTTATAGGAGCCATGCTAGGGCCTGTAGGGTTTGAAAAGGTAAAGAGGCAAAACTTAGACGAGATTGCAAAGAAAATAAAAGAAAATCTTTGAGAAAATTGACGCAAACGACCTAGCAGCTGGATGAAACCTAATATCTAGGTCTTCCCGGTCGTCTTCTCTTGGCCCAACAATCTCGACAGTAAACCGGCCTGCTAGGATCGGGTTTGAATGGAACTTCACATTCTTGGCCACAATCGGCGCAGACTGCTTTATGCATCTCTCGGCGCTCTCTATACGACACGCAAATTGCACCTCCCTATCATAGTTAACGAAGAACTAGCATTCTTCAGGAACTCTAATTCTTGCGTGTTCAACAAATTGGCGAGTTGCCATATTTAAACTTATGGTAAAACAGTTGCATGCTGGTGGGCCGGGCCGGATTTGAACCGGCGATCTTCGCCGCGTGAGGGCGACGTCTTAACCACGCTGGACTACCGGCCCGCTAAAGTTTAAACGGTAAACATGGTCGTTTATATCTTTCGTCACCAAGCCATGTACCGCAACTGCGCCGACGAATGTTGGGCGTATATAAAGAAAAAACTGGGGGTCCTACATAAGGGAGATATCCACTTAATTTTATGTTTTGCCCAAAAGTTTTAGCAGAATCCCCTTTGCGGAGTATAACCTGTTTTCGCTTTGGTCATAGATTATAGACTTTGAACTCTCCACAACGTCGCCAGTTATTTCGTAGCCCCTGTGAATAGGCATGTCATGCATTACTAGGGCGTCGCTGCCCTTCAACAGTTCCTTATTGACCTGATAAGGCATCATCAGTTTGATCCTCTTCTCCTTTTCTTCCTTAAATTTTGGATCCAAGAAAAACTCCATGTCCACCCAAGTGTCAGTGTAAACTACGTCGCAGTCTTCTACAGCCCTCTTAACGTCCGTAGTAGTCTTGTATAACCCTGTTCTTTTAGCTTTTTCAAGCAGTTCCTCGTCAAGGGAAGCTTTGTTTACCATGGGCGTCACCGCGGTAATTGCCATCCCCACCTTAGTGCAACCCTCTATCAGAGAATTGCACACGTTATTGTGAACTCCTATGTAGACAAGCTTCAGCTCCTTTAGGAACCCCTTCTTTTCCTTAATCGTCATCAGGTCGGAAATGGCTTGGCAGGGATGATATTTTTCGTCACACCCGTTTATGACCGGAACCATAGACGCCCCAGCCATGGCTTTCAGGTCTGCATGTTTGAATAAACGCGCCATGATACAGTCAACGTTTCTTGAAAGATACCTAGTCTCGTCTCTGATGTCCGCTAAGACAAGGTTCGTGGTTCTCCAATCCATATAGATAGCATGTCCTCCAAGCTGAGTCATAGCCACCTCAAAGGAAGTCCTCGTCCTAGTGGAGGTCTTCTGAAAGATCATAGCCAAAGACTTGTCCTCTAGAGCGGTTCGGTATTCGGTTGGTTTGCGTTTAATTTCTATAGACTTGTCAATTACTTCCACAATCTGTTCCAAAGTCCAGTCTTTAAGAGTTAGTAAATGCATAATCGACCTCAATTGCGACATCCCCGCAATCTCCCCTCTTTTTCTCCACCCGTAGATAAACCGTCTATACAGTCCACTATATAAATCCACCAAAGACAAAGCGTGAACTATCCAACACCCAATGAAACCTATTTAGAGCCTAATAACAGAAGAATGTTGAAAACAGGGTTTTTTCAGAAGTGGCGCCAAGCTGAGTTTCGCCATGCGGCTCTATTAGGCTTCAAATACTCAAAGAATGTTGAAACCTAGAGGGGATAGGATCCAAAAAGTGTTGTGTATTTGTGTCACAAACAATGTTGAGGCTATATAGCCCCTCTCCCCCTATCCCGAGACGAGGACTACAAAATATATGAAAACCTTAATCTTCCAAGTTAGTCCTCAATAACTCGTCAGGAAGACGTCAACATGATCTTAATCGTAGCCTCAACAAAAGACATAGCTGGCGTAAACATCGCCCAAAAAATCATAGACCACTATAAATTTGAAAAACTTTCAGAAACCTTCCACAAAAACCCAGTGTACTCCAAAACAGTTCAAAATCAGAAAGTCAAGCTGCTTTTCCTCAACGAAGAAATCATAAACACCCAGTTCATCACCGACTTCTTCACCCCACAACTACTGGTTTTCGTATCCAAACACAGCAGCGTAAGCGGCATCCCCACCCTTTCCGTCCACACCCCCGGCAACCTCGCACAGGCGGAATTCGGCGGAACACCGAGAAAAGTCTCCATCTCCCCCGCAGGTGCCATGAAAGACGCCCTGTTGGAAATGGCGAAATTGAAGGAAGAAATGGGACTGAAATACGAAGTTTCCTACGAATGTACCCATCACGGCCCGTCCTTGGATGTCCCAACCATGTTCGCAGAACTGGGAAGTTCGCTAAAGCAATGGAAGGATACGAAAGCTGCTGAGGCCGTGGCTCACGCCGCAATGACCGCCGTTTCCAAACGGTCCAGCTACCCCACCGCACTAGGCATCGGTGGACCCCACTACAACGCAAAATTCACGAAAATTGCGTTAGGCACCCAAACAGCCTTCGGCCACATAATTCCAAAGTACGCCATTCCGCAAGTTGACGCCAAAATAATAAGACAATGCGTCGAAAGAACCATGGAAAACGTAGAGTCAGCGATTCTTGACTGGAAGGGAATCAAAGGTGCAGACAGAAACAAGATTGTCACGGCACTGGGCGAGATCGGCGTGCCAATAGAAAGAGTCTAAAGGCTAATTATTGGAAAAGTAGGTTAATGTCCGTAGATAACTTTACATATTAGAATTGATTTTTGAAAGGTGCGAGGAACATTGGGACTAAGATCATTCTTCAAGTCAGCCTCAAGATTGTTGAAGCTTGCCACAAAACCGGGTAGAACCGAGCTCTGGCTCTCAATAAAGATATGCCTACTTGGCACCATCGCAATCGGAGGAGTCGGCTTCCTCATCAAACTCATATCCTTCGCGTTAACGGGCGCCGGAGGACCCCCAACGGGCTGATAATTATGGGCGAAGAGGAGAAAATTTCAACCGCGGTCTTCGCAGTGCGAACCACAGCAGGACAAGAGAAAAACGTTGCAAATCTTATTGCGGCTAGGGTTGAAATGGATAAGTTGCCCATAAAAGCCGTACTCGTGCCGGAAACGTTGAAAGGCTACGTTTTTATTGAAGCCGACGGGCCGCACTCCGTGGAGAAGGCCATAGCTGGAATCAAACACGTGAGGTCCAGGGTCCCGGGGGTCGTGACATTCTCAGAAGTCGAACGATACATTGTTATAAAACCCGTGATCGAAGAACTAGACGAAGACGACATCGTCGAAATTGTAGGTGGACCCTTCAAAGGAATGAGAGCAAAAATCACAAGAGTCGACAAAACAAAGGAAGAGGTAACCCTTGAGTTGTTAGAAGCAACCTTCACCCTACCCATCACAGTTCACGCCGACTATGTAAAACTCGTCGAGAAGGCGAAGAAGGAAGGATGAAAATGGGTGAAAAGAAGGTTGTTGAAGCATTGGTGAGCGGCGGACAAGCAACCGCTGGGCCTCCATTGGGACCAGCCCTTGGACCGCTAGGGGTCAACGTTCTCGCCATCGTGAATAAAATCAACGAAATCACAAAAAATTATTCCGGCATGAAGGTGCCAGTGAAAATCACTGTAGACACTGAAACAAAAGAGTTTGAAGTAAATGTAGGCATACCCACAACCTCCGCATTGATCGTCAGCGAGTTGGGAGTTAAGAAGGGTTCAGGAGCCCCTAAAACCGAAAAAATAGGAAACCTGTCCATGGAACAAGTCGTGCGCATAGCTAAAGTCAAGGGCACCGAACTTTTAGCCAAGAACCTAAAGGCTGCGGTTAAAGAAGTCTTGGGAAGCTGCGTGAGCATGGGCGTAACAGTGGAAGATAATGATCCACGGGAAGTTCAAGAGGAGATCGATGAAGGAAAACATGACGCATTACTAAAAGAAGGGGAGTAACAACGTTTTTATAACTGACCTTTATACGTCTCTGGCGCGAGGCTTCAAACATGCCATTAAACATGAAAAGCATCCTTGACGCAGTAAAGGAAGCTAAAGACAAGTCTAAAAAAAGAAACTTTGCCCAATCCGTAGAACTCGTCATTAACCTGCGGGATGTTGACCCAAAAAAGCCTGAGAACAAAATTCAAGAACTCATTGAGCTGCCCTATCCCGCTGGAAAGGAAAGCAAGATATGCGTGATTGCCTCAGGCGAAATGGCCTTAAAAGCCAAAAGGGCAGGCGCTAATTTGGTTATTGAAAGAGGCAACCTTGAAGCCTTAATGGGTGACAAGAAAAAACAAAAGGAACTTGCCAAGACCTATGACTTTTTCATCGCCGAAGCTCCACTCATGCCCCTTGTAGGGAAGAGCCTTGGCGCGATTCTGGGACCTAGGGGGAAGATGCCGACTCCGGTGCCTCCGACGGCTAACATAGTGGACCAAATTGAGAAGCATCGAAAAATGGTGTTGTTAAGGATGCGGGGTCAACCAGTTCTTCAATGCCGTGTTGGAAACGAAAATATGGTAGATAAGGAAATAGCTGAAAACGCTCAGGTAGTTGTGGGAAGAATCGAGGGAAAACTTAAAAGAGGAATCAAAAACATTAGGTCGATCCACCTTAAGACCACGATGGGTCCCCAGATCAAGGTGGCCATGTAGGGAAAGTCCATGGTACTCCGTCAAACGACGCTGGCAAAAGCAGAAGAGGTCCAAGAAATAAAGACCCTCCTACAGCAATACAAGGCAGTTGGAGTCGCCAGCCTGCAAAAGGTTAGGGCTGCCCAACTTCAAGAGTTAAGGAAAAAACTGGAAAAAAACGCCCATCTCCGCGTTGTCAAAAACACCATAATAAAAAGGGCGATTGCCGAATGCAAAGACAAGCCCAGACTTGAAAATCTTGAAGAACACCTGGCAGGATCCAACATTTTCCTTTTCACCAACCGCAACCCCTTCAAACTCGTAATTCTCCTTGAAAAAAGCAGGGTGAAGACAACAGCAAGGGCTGGGGACACCGCTGCCTTTGACGTTACAATCCCGGCTGGAACCACGGGATTGCCGCCAGGCCCGATCATCAGCCAATTCACCGCCGTAGGCTTGCCCACGAGAATAGAAGCTGGAAGCGTTTGGGTGTCGCGAGACACCATGGTGGCGAAAAAGGGGGACGTCATAACAGCGCGCCTCGCAAGCGTGCTGTCAAAGCTTGGAATAAAACCGGTGGAGGTTGGTCTCACCTTGAAGGCTGCCTATGACGAAGGCCTAATCCTAACTGAAGAACAACTGCGACTGGATCTTGGCGAAGTTCGGCGAAGCATCGAGGAAGCTCACGCTTACGCCTTCAATCTGTCGTTAAAGGCTGCTTATCCTCTTCCAGAAAACATTATCCCCCTCCTTCAGATAGTTCATCGTGAAGCCTACAGACTGGCGTTAAATGCGGGCATACCCACCCGCGACACGATAGCCGATCTCCTTAGAAAGGCTCATACGGAAATGTTAAGTTTAAGTGCGAGGTTAGCTACGGTAAATAAAAAGACCGTGCCCGCAAGTTCGGTTCAGAAAGGTTGAAAAGGCAGTATGATGGAAAAGATGGAGGGAAAGAATATGGAATACGTGTATGCTGCAATGCTCCTGCACAAGGCTGGAAAGAAAATCAACGAAAAGAATCTAACAAAAGTGCTCACAGCTGCTGGTGTAAACGCAGATCCTGTCAGAATAAAAGCCCTAGTGGCCTCCCTTGCCGAAGTTGACATCGACGAAGCCATCAAAACTGCACCGGCATTGATGGCCGCAACACCAGCGCCTACAGCTCCTACGCCAGCTCCGGAAGAAAAGCCAGCAAAAAAAGAGAAGAAAAAGGAAGAAGAGGAGAAAGAGAAGGAAGAAGCTGCACTGGAAGGTCTCGGCGCCCTGTTCGGATGATGACACGGAAGATTCCCTTCTTCATGGCATCGTCATTTATGATCGACAACGATGATATCGTCTCCAAAGTGCAACGAGAAGGTAGCTTTCTAAAAAGTCTATAGCAAAAACAAGCTTATTGGCGCATTAAGAACGCGCTCGGTTCAAAAACTGTTGAAAATTGGTGAATATTATCAGCTGCAAACTGCATTAGAACATAGAAAGATTTTTATAGAACTTAATTCCATTCACGGTTTTGTAAAAGTTGGAGATGCGCGGTGGCTATTACTTAGCTCCTTTCTCTCTCAGCGAGTCTTTGTTTTCGGCCAGTCGCACATTATCCAACTTTTACGTTGCGTCTTTTATAAATCTGTATTCTAGTCGTAACCATGCTAAATGTGAGGGAGGAAGAGAGGAGAAATTTTAAGTTACATTATACAACACTTTAAATCTCCCTTTAAACTTCTACTCTTGAAGTCGCTTGGTTTCCATGTCTGTTGGAGGATGAGGGTTGAGACGATTTCCAGAAAGCGAGTATCACGTTCCCTTCTTCGACGAGTTTGGATACCTTCGAAAATGTTGCCCAATCTGTGGCGAATACTTTTGGACCCAAAATCCAGATCAGAAAACATGTGAAGAATCAACTCCTGAGGGTTGCGCACCCTTAACTTTTATCAGCAATCCTCCCACTCGCAGACGTTACAATTTTCAGGAGATGCGGGAAGCTTTTCTCTCTTTTTTCGAGAAGCGTAGACACGTAAGGATTAAGCCGTATCCTGTTGTGGCTAGGTGGAGGGACGACCTCTACTTCACTAACGCCAGCATCATCGACTTTCAACCCTACGTTACAAACGGAATAACTCCACCTCCGGCTAACCCCCTCGTCATAAGCCAACCATGCATCAGATTTGTGGACGTGGATAACGTAGGACCCACCTTCGGTCGCCACCTAACCATCTTTGAGATGGGAGGACACCATGCCTTCAACTATCCGGACAAGGAAGTCTACTGGAAAGACCAAACTGTCCGATACCATCACGAATTTGTGACAAAGGAGCTGGGAGTAAAGTCTGAGGAGGTCATTTACAAAGAGGATGTTTGGTCAGGCGGAGGAAACGCAGGACCCGACCTTGAAACTATCATCCGAGGACTAGAGCTTGCCACGCTAGTTTTTATGAAGTTCAAAGTGGTCAACGGCGAGTTCATTGAACTTCCCATACGAACAGTCGATACTGGATATGGGATCGAAAGATACACTTGGCTGTCGCAAGGTTCTCTAAGTTGCTTCCATGCAGTTTACGGTCCTATTTTAGACGAAGTATTGAAGTTGGCTGGTGTAAGCAGCGTTGACAATAAATTATTGGTAAGGGTAGCAGAACTCTCCGGCGCAATGATTTTGAAGAAGATAGCTGATCGCAGCGGGGTTCGGAAAAAGGTTGCAGAACAAGTTGGGATAGGCGTTGATGAGCTTAACAAGACGTTGCTTCCAGTTGAAAACGCCTTCGCAGTTGTGGATCACACTAGGTGCCTGGCTTTCATGCTTGCAGAGGGAATCGTACCCTCCAACGTACGCGAAGGATACTTGACTAGGCTTATGCTTCGCCGAACCTACCGCCTACTTAGAATGCTTGCAATAGAAGAAGAACTCCTAGACATTATCGACATGCAGATTGCTTCTTGGTCACAAGATTTTCCACACCTAAAAGAAATGCGAGACGATATACTAGAAATTCTTTCAGTGGAGCAGGACAAGTTCAAGCAAACCCTCAACAGAGGACGTCTTCTTGTAAAAAGAATAACTCAAGATTTGAAAGCGAAAGGGTTCTCTGAAATTCCAACCAAAACGTTGATAGAACTTTACGACTCCCACGGTCTTCCGCCAGAGGTGGTTAAAGAAACGGCTGAGGATGAAGGATTTCGGGTGAAGGTGCCTGAAAACTTCTACGCAGAGGTTGCCGAGAGACATGTCCAAGCGCCTCCGCCTCGAGAAATGGAGAAAATAGAAGGACTAGAAGCCTTAGTTTCAGACCTTCCCGAAACTCGGATGCTCTATTACGAAGACGCGTATCTTACAGAATTTAAGGCAAAGGTTCTCCGGGTCTTGGACAATAAGTATGTTGTACTCGAAAAAACGGCTTTTTATCCCGAAGGAGGAGGGCAACCAGCAGATCACGGCTATCTAAAGTTTGATAAAACTCAGTCAGAGGTTGTGGACGTCCAAAAAATCGGAAACGTCATAGTTCACGTCATAAAGGGTTCAGCGCCCAAAGAAGGAGAAAAAGTAATAGGGTTCATCGACTGGGAAAGACGAAACAGCTTGATGAAACATCACACTGGAACTCATGTTCTTATGGGAGCCGCGAGACGTGTACTCGGAGAGCATGTTTGGCAGGCTGGAGCTCAAAAGGATGTGGAGAGGACCAGGCTTGACATCTCCCACTTCCGACGACTAACGCTGGAGGAAGTACATGAAATTGAAAGGTTGGCAAACCAGGCAATCGTGCAGAACATACCCGTTGAAACGGCTTGGATGCCAAGAGAAGAGGCGGAAAAACTCTACGGCTTTAGACTATATCAGGGAGGCGTGGTGCCAGGAAGGGAAATCCGCGTTGTGAAATCTGGAGACTGGGAAGTTGAAGCTTGCGGAGGAACCCACCTGAAAAACACGGGAGAAATAGGGTTCATAAAAATTGTTCATACCGAAAGAATCCAAGACGGGGTTGAACGAATCATTTTTAGCGCGGGACTTCCAGCTCTGAAAGCCGTGCAAGAGAACGACAAATTGCTTTGGAGACTATCTGATATCCTGAATGCACCACGAGAAAAACTCGTAAAAACTGCAGAACGTCTCCTAACGGATTGGACGGAGATTAGGCGTGAAATTGTTATTCATGAAACTGCCAGAGCTCGAGATATTGTGCGAGTGATGAAAACAAGGCGGATCGAAGGAGTAAAGTTTGCCACACAAGAGTTTAAGGAACTTGATGTTGACATCATAATCAAAGCGGCTAGCGAAGAGGTCAAAAGGGATCCGAAAATGATTGCTGTTTTTTGGCGAGCAGACAAAAAAACCGCGAGAATCATAGTAATGGCTGGTAAAGATGCGATAAAACGTGGTATAAACGCTCGCGAAATTGCTGACAAGGCTGCGTCCGTGCTTGGCGGAGGAGGTAGCGGCAGACTAGACTTTGCTCAGGGAGGCGGAACCTTTGTCAAGAAGATGTCAGATGCGTTGGCGAAGGCTGAGGAAATCGTAAGAAAACAAGTAAAGAGGGCAAGAGATTAAAGCAAGTTTGCTCCTTTAGTTGGCGGTGCTAAGCATGAGGGATCGTTTCCTCCCCAGACACTGACAAAACCTTTAATTCTCAAAGCACTCCAATGGCTGTCATGGAAGTTTTAAGGCAGATCGAAGAAAAATGGAGAAAAGCA
>Ga0209978_10000495_pt1 | contig 14992 bp, 14 predicted proteins | sample BentaG_FD_182805 | JGI IMG/M metagenome (GOLD analysis project Ga0209978, IMG submission 182805) | Deep subsurface microbial communities from South Atlantic Ocean to uncover new lineages of life (NeLLi) - Benguela_00093 metaG (SPAdes)... | ecosystem: Environmental > Aquatic > Marine > Oceanic >... | reverse complement strand
GGCTTGGATACTCTGCTTGGTTTATAAGAAGGGTAAGGGATAATGAAGGGATATAAACTGGCTATTGTTGGTGCCACCGGGCTTGTCGGGCAGGAATTCATCAAAGTGCTGGAGCAGCGCGACTTTCCCATAAGCTCAATCAGCCTTTTCGCCTCAGACCGCTCGGCAGGCAAGAAGTTGTTTGTTGCCCACGAGGAGGTCAGGGTTAAAGAGACCGTCCCCGAGTCCTTCAAGGGGATAGATATTGCCCTCTTCTCGGCTGGCACCGAGATTAGCCACTACTTCTCACCTATAGCCGCACAATCAGGGGCGGTGGTTATCGATAATAGCGTTGCGTTTAGGATGGTGCCTACCGTCCCCCTGGTCGTGCCGGAGGTTAACCCCGAAGACATTAAGTGGCACCAGGGGATTATAGCTAATCCAAATTGCTCCACCATTCAAATGGTAGTGGCTCTATACCCATTGCATCAAGTTAATCCCATTAAGCGCATTATTGTCGATACCTATCAGGCAGTGTCAGGCACTGGTTCGGTGGCGGTGGAGGAACTAACCACCCAGGTCAGGCAGATACTGGATGGGCAGACTGCTATCCCCCATGTTTACCCCCACCAGATAGCCTTTAACCTGTTACCAGAGATAGATGTTTTTCTAGATAATGGGTACACTAAAGAAGAGTGGAAGCTGGCCGAAGAAACAAGGAAGATAATGCATGCTGATGATATTGCTGTTTCGGCTACCTGTGTCCGAGTTCCAGTATTTACCGGACATGGTGAGGCTATTCATGTAGAATTCTCCCAGCCAATGTCTCCCGATGAGGCAAAACGTATCCTCAATCAAGCCCCAGGAGTCAAGGTATTAGATGACACGGCTATTAGTCTTTATCCTCAGCCTTGGTCAGCCGATGGTACCGATGAAGTTTTTGTGGGGCGTATTCGCCAGGATGCCTCCCATCCACGTGGCCTAGCCATGTGGGTTGTAGCTGATAATCTGCGCAAGGGAGCGGCGCTAAACGCAGTTCAGATTGCTGAAGAGGTGATTAAGAGAGGCTGGATATCTCCGGGAGGAGGTAAGAAATGAAAAAACTGGGACGATTGCTGACAGCAATGGTGACTCCATTTAATGAGGAAGGAAAGGTTGATTATGAGCAAGCCAAGAGGTTAGCTCTAGCCCTGATTAACTCAGGAAGTGAAGGCTTGTTGGTGGCGGGCACAACTGGAGAATCGCCCACCCTTGTCCGGGCGGAGGAATTTCGCCTGTTCAGTGAGGTGAAATCAGCAATAGGCAAGCGGGGGACAATAGTAGCTGGCACTGGTAGCAATAACACCGCTGAGGCTTTGGAAGCAACCAAGGAAGCAGAGCGAATCGGGGTTGACGCTTGCTTACTGGTAGTCCCTTACTATAATAAACCTACGCAAGAAGGCTTATACCAGCACTTCAAGACTATCGCTCAGAGCACTAGTCTACCTTGTATCCTTTACAATGTGCCGTCACGAACCGTTACCAACCTGTCGGCAGATACGACAATCAAACTAAGCCAAATAGATAACATTATCGGGGTGAAGGAAGCCAGTGGTAACCTAGACCAGATTGCCAAGATTATTAGTAACACGAGGGAGGATTTTCTCGTTTATAGCGGTAATGATGGGGATACCTTCCCCATAATGGTCCTCGGTGGTTACGGCGTAATCAGCGTTGCCTCCCATCTGGTTGGCAACCAGCTCAAGGAAATGATTGATAACATTACTAATGGTGAGATAGACAAAGCAGCTAGCATCCACCACCGCCTCCTGCCCCTGATTAATGCTTTATTTATTGTCTCCAATCCTATTCCGCTTAAATATGCCCTTAATTATATTGGCTTTAATGTGGGGAAGCCGCGCCTGCCGCTTACCGAGCCAGATGAAAAATCAGCCACTCTCATTAAAGACACCTTGAAAAACCACCGGATTGACCTGCCGATATAAAGTGGTGCTTTCCGGCTTCAGGATTGTGGGGGAGGATGGGGGGAGCCTCTGTGGACCCTCGCCTATGATATAGGCTTAAGCTTGATAACTTGCTCTCGCCTTGGCCCTACGGAGATGAGGCTCACTGGGCAGGAGATGACCTCTTCCAGTCTAGCTATATACTGGCGAGCCTCGGCAGGCAATTGCTCAAACTGGCGAATGTCTCTGACGGAAGCCTGCCACCCGGGAAGCTCCTCATAGATAGGTTGACACTTTTCCAAAGTAGCTACATTGGCGGGGAAGTAGTCAATACTCTTTCCATTCAGCTTATAGCCCACACATATCTTCAGGCTAGGCAAAATATCAAGAACATCGAGGCGGGTAATCGCTGCCTCGGTAAAGCCATTAATTCGGGTGCTAAAGCCAGCCGCCACCGCGTCAAACCAGCCACAGCGACGGGGTCTGCCAGTAGTCGTGCCATACTCGTGCGCCCGTTCCCGAATTGAATCTCCAATCTCATCCTTTAGTTCAGTAGGCAGAGGACCTTCACCAACCCTGGTACAGTAAGCCTTAAACACCCCTAAAATGCGACTAATTCGGGTAGGACTCAGCCCGGCACCCAAACAGCCTCCTCCCGCCAGCGGGGAAGAAGAGGTGGTATAAGGATAGGTGCCAAAATCAGGGTCAAGCAAAGCCCCCTGGGCTCCTTCCAATAAAACCACCTCGTTCCTGTTTAAGGCTTCCTCGAGTATCATGGTTGTCTCGCGAATATGAGGAGCCAGACGCTCCCCATACTGGCAGTATTGACGATATACTTCGTCTAGTGACAGAGGACTAACCCCATAAATTTTGGTCAAAATAATATTCTTGTAATCAAGTACCAAGCGAAGCCGTTCCAGTAACACCTCTTTATCTAAAAGGTCGCCAGCTCTAATGCCTAACCTGGCGGCTTTATCAGCATAGACAGGGCCGATGCCCTTGCGCGTTGTGCCTATTGCCTTTCCACCTCGAGCTTCCTCCTCTAGACCATCAAGAAGGATATGATATGGCATAATCAGGTGAGCGCGGTCGCTGATGAATAGCCCGGTGGTATCCACACCACGCTCACTTAGCTGGTCCATCTCATCAATTAGCACGGCGGGATTAATCACCACACCATTACCGATAATACAAACAGCTTGGGAAGAGAAAATGCCAGAAGGGATGAGGTGCAGCTTAAATTCACCGTAGGGATTAACTACGGTATGCCCGGCATTATCACCACCAGAAAAACGCACTACCACCCTTGCTTGCTGAGCAAGCAAGTCAACTATCCTGCCTTTGCCCTCATCTCCCCACTGAGCTCCGATAACAGCAATAACTGGCATTATTCTCCCCTAGGCTAACGATGATACAAACAGGGTTTACTTACCAAGCTTACCCCTTAATTTACCTAAAAATCAACTTTCTGGGGCTCTCTTGAGAGGCCTGTCTTTCATTCTTCTAACTCCGAAGTAATGGCGGAAGTTTGGGAGGGGATAGAGTTGATAAGCAATCTCCTAAAAGCTACCTAATTTTCGTCTGTTTCCATATGTGAAGTACTCTTTGAGTGGCGGTGATAAAGCTAAATAAAACGATAATAGATAGGGCAGTAATTAAGGCGTAATCAATTTGGCTAAGCAAAAGACCTAGGGCTAGCACAATTACCCGCTCACCTCGAGTAAATAATCCTACCTGACATTCAAGACCTAGTGCCTCCGCCCTGGCTCTGATGTAGCTTACCAGCAGTGAGCCAATTAGAGCGAGGCAAACAAGCAACACTTCAATAGTCATCTGGTCTCTAAGTAGATTTAATACTAAAATGCTAAGTAGTAGTACTGCCTCAGATAAGCGGTCAAGGGTAGAGTCAAGGAGAGCACCAAAGCGGGTGGTCTGGTTGGTGCGGCGGGCTAATGCCCCATCAAGCATATCAAAGAAACCGGCTAGTAACACCACCACGCCAGCGGCAAAAAGGTGCCCAGTAGCAATAAGCCCGGCAGCACTAAGGGCCACCAAGAAACCAAACCAGGTTATAACGTTGGGAGTTATAATAGGTGCCTTGGTTAAAAGTGCTGCCACTGGTCGCGTAAGGTAATAAGCTATAAGCTTGCGGCCTTCAGATAACTTTACCATTGACCCTTGCTCTTCTGAAGTAATTCTACTAATCGGTCTCCTGCCTTTTAGTTAAACTAATACCACTCCAGGTTTTGAAGGACGTTCCTTCCACGGAGACTCACTAAGTACTCTAGTATAATAATCCAATATCCTTTGGGCAATGTTTTCCCAGGCAAAATCCTGTGCTTTGAGCCTCCCCTTGGCTCCCATCTCCTGCCGAAGTGGTTCATCCCTCAGGAGAGTAATTAGAGATTGAGCTAACGCTTGCTCATCTCTGGGTGGCACTAGCCACCCCTCAGCACCATGGGTTATTAGGCTAGCGTAACCCTCTACATTCGAGGCAACGATTGGTTTACCAACCGCCATTGCCTCAAGTAAAATAATGCCGAAACTTTCCCATCCAGTGGCTGGCGCACAGAAAATATCGGCTGTCTTATAATATCTGGGTAATTCATCATCGGATACATAGCCAACAAAAACAACGTCCTTTAGGTCGCTCCGCTTGACTTGTTTCTCATACTTACGTCTCAGCCTGATGCCAGGACCAACGACGATAAGTCGGGAATCGGGAACTTCCTGTTTAACCTGCTGGTAGGCCTTGAGCAGATAATTCAAGCCTTTTCGCTTTTCCAAACGACCAGCAAACAGGATATTCAATTTTCCGTCACAGAATTCATCAATTGGTGATACATCAGGGGAGAAGTGCTCTAAATCTACGCCATTAGGAATAATATTGTAGTATCCAGGGAAATGCTTATTGATGCAATCCATGGCTAATTCAGACACGGCAATTTTGCCATCAAGCTTGCGGAACCACTTGCTCAAAAGCAGCTTGGCAAGAGGTGTGCCGTAGTTATACCAGGACCTGGCACCAGAAGCGTGAAAGGTGCCCATATTTGGTCTGTTTGACAAGCGGAGCACGGTAGTGCATAACATTGGCATTAAAGGTTCATGAAGGTGGATAACATCAAATTTTTCTTGGTCAAGTGTAGCCTTTATTCTGGATGATAACCATGGCGATATAGTGATGCGAGCAATAGAGCCACTCACCGGAATAGGTCGAGGTTTACCTATGAGTATAAACCTGTCGCCCAGGTTGGAGACTGCCTTAGAGGCCGGGGCAATAATCTTAACCTCATGACCCATTCTGGTAAAGTGATGCTCGAGGTAGGAGATATGATTGGTAACCCCGCCCGGGTAAGCAAAATCATAAGGGGAGACTAACGCTATCTTCATTACCGGCCGGCTGAGGCCTCCCTGCTGGCTGGCTCAGGTGTTTCTTCTTCAGCTTGCTGACTACTAGCAATGAATTCCTCCACCATCTGGCGCGCTTCATCATCGGTATACTGAATAGGTGGCGATTTCATAAAGTAGGCGGAAGGAGCCACCAGTGCTCCGTTGAGTCCCTGGTCTATGGCAAGTTTGCAGCATCTGATAGCATCAATAACCACTCCTGCTGAGTTGGGACTATCCCACACTTCAAGTTTTAGCTCTAGGTTGAGGGGGACATTGCCAAAGGTCTGTCCTTCCATCCGGATATGGCAAAACTTGCGGTCAGCCAGCCAGGGGACATAATCACTGGGACCGACGTGAATATTACCGGGGTCAAGCTTGTAGTCTAGTTGGGAGGTAACCGCGGTAGTTTTAGATATTTTCTTAGACTCAAGGCGTTCCCGTTCTAGCATGTTTAGGAAGTCGGTGTTGCCGCCAAAGTTTAATTGATAGGTTCGCTCCAGTTTAACGCCGCGGTCTCTAAACAGTCGGGTAAGGACACGATGGGCAATAGTTGCGCCAACCTGAGATTTTATATCATCACCAATAACTGGAAGCCCTTTTTCGGTAAAGCGCTCCTGCCAGTAACTCTCTCGGGCGATAAAAACCGGGATACAATTGACAAAGCCACAGCCAGCCGCCAGCACCTGCTCAATATACCATTTGGTTGCCTCTTCACTGCCAACTGGTAAATAGTTAATCACCACGTCGGTTTTGGTTTTCTTCAGTATTTTAACTATATCAGCGGTTGGCCCCGGTGCCTTCTCTATTATTTGAGACAGATACTTACCCAAACCGTCATGGGTCATGCCTCGTTGGACGATGATGCCAGCAGGGGGCACCTCGCAGAATTTGAAGGTATTATTAGGCCAGGTAAAAATGGCTTCGGCTAGGTCCTTACCGACTTTGTTCTTATCAATATCAAAGGCGGCGACGAAATTGATGTCGCTTACGTGATACCCTCCCAGATTAGCATGCATAAGTCCGGGCACAAATTCGGTTTCCTTCGCTTTACTATAATAGTGAACACCCTGAACTAACGACGAGGCGCAATTACCTACTCCTATTATAGCTACATTTATCTTACCCATGGTTTAGTCCTTCCCTTCTGGAAAACGGGGAAAATCATTATCACAGGCTACCTCAGGTTATCTTCAATCCTGATGCCTGTAGCGGATGAGCCTTACTTACCCTTGCTACTGATTTCAGCTATTAATCAACCTTGCCCAATTCTAAATAATTTAGTCCCACACGTTGGGCAAACTCCCCGAGTAGCTGGTCTTCCGTTCTTCAGGATAACCTTCTGCGGATTCTTTATCTCCCTTTTTGTTCTACATTTAAAACAGTACGCCTGCATTATTATTGCCTCCTCCTTTTCCAGTGTCGTTTGACACTATATTCCTATTATAGGGGGGCTGTCAAGGTCTCTGGAACACTTTATTTACTGGAAACTGGAATCCAGGTGCTTGTCAGCCATAGGCTAATTTCGGGAAAATTTTCTCTGGTTGCCACTCTCCTCTTTCTGGGTTGAAGCGCAGCACACCTAAGAAGCAGCCGTCAGGGGTATAGACGCGGCAATAAGGAGAACTTATTGAGGGGGGTTGTTTGAGGTAGCCGGTTTTCTGGCTGCCGTTGTGGTTCTTCAGAATCAGGGGACGCCCATTCCTTATTGCTTGAGAAGTGTCATCATCGACAACCACGGCTGCCCAATGTAAAAGCGCAATATCTACAGGATAAACAAAGTGTTGCCAGTACTGATAGCGGAAAGCATCCTCAAGCTGAGGAACTGAAACGGCGTCCTTTATGTCAAAAAAGCCATGCCTCAAGCGGGTTAGACTCTTCAAATTAGCGCCGCAACCCAGGGATTGCCCTAAGTCATGAGCCAGCGAACGGATATAGGTGCCCTTACCACATTCTACTTCTACAGTGGCTACCGGTGGCTGCCAGTCTGTAAGCTCTAGGTGATAAATTTTAGCCAACCTGCTTTTCCGCTCAACACTGATGCCAGCTCGTGCCAGTTTATAAAGTCGTTGACCATGATACTTCACCGCGCTATACATTGGGGGGGTCTGCGGTATTAAACCACGGAAGGAAGCAAGTGCCGACTCCAATTGCTTCTGGCTAATGCGGGAAGGGTCTCCCTTTTGTGTAATTTTACCGGTGGCGTCATAGGTATCGGTAGCCACACCCAATTCAATCTGAGCCCAATAGGTCTTAGTAGCCTCCATCAAAAACTCGGTAACACGTGTTCCCTGGCCAAGGCAAATGGGTAAAACACCAGTAGCGGCCGGGTCGAGGGTACCGGCATGCCCCACACGCCGCTCCCCACTCAGTCGTCTTACCTTGGCTACGATGCTGAAAGAGGTCTTACCCTCAGGCTTGTTAATGTTTAGTATGCCATCCATAATCACCCTCTGTTCTGGTCAGGAGTGCTCTCTTTATTCACCTTGTCAATTAGCTGCAAGAGGTGGTCCCCCCGCTCGATAGAATCATCCCACTGAAAGTTTAGTTCAGGAATACGCGGTAAATCCAGGCGCTTAGCCAGCTCTCTGCGGAAGAAACCTGAAGCAGCCGCTAATACGCTTAGTGTTTCCTGCTTTTCTTCCTCGCTAGCTATACAGCTGACAAATATCTTGGCATACTTCAAGTCAGGGGATGTAGAAACTTCGGTAACAATAATAAAAGTGCCAAGTCGTGGGTCTTTGACTTGGCGTTGAAGTAATTCACTAATTTCGTGGCGAAGGAGATTATTTACTCGCTGAATGCGATGTGCCATAATTTCTCCTATCTAGCCAGCTTTCTCTCTTCTGAAAAGCTCTAATATATCACCGATTTCAAACTCATTAAAACCTTCGACACCTACGCCGCACTCAAGGCCGGTACTCACCTCCTTAACGTCGTCCTTAAAGCGTCTCAGACTGCTAACGACAGATTCATGCACCACTTCCTCCCCACGCCGCACTTTAACCGCGATACCTCGACTTACCCTGCCCTCGGCAACATAGACACCGGCTATCTTTCTTACTTTCCCGGCAGAAAAGATAGCCTTTACTTCAGCACGCCCCTCGATGATATCAACGTAAGTGGGCTCCAACATACCTTTGAGTGCCTTCTCTACATCGTCTACCAGATTGTAAATCACGTCATAATGGCGGATGTCTATACCTTCTGCTTCAGCCGATTGCCGTGCTCCTGGCTCAGAGCTAACCCCAAAGCCAATAATGAGCCCCTTGGAAGCAATAGCTAACATAACATCACTTTCAGTAATGTTGCCTGTGGCGCTGCGGATAATTCTAACCTGAACCTCTTCCGTTCCCGGTCGTTCCAGAGAACTTATTATCGGTTCTATGCTACCTTGAACATCGGTCTTGAGGATAACATTAAGCCCCTTTATTTGGCCGGCACTTATTTGGTCGTAGAGATTAGTAAGGCGCACTGATTTCGGCGCGAGGGGAGTTTCTCGTTGTATTTCTAGCTTGCGCTTTTCGACTAAAGACTGTGCTTGGCGTTCATTAGCTACTGCAATTAGGGTGTGCCCGAAGTCGGGGACACTACTTAAGCCAAGGATTTCAACAGGGGTAGCTGGCTCAGCCTTCTTTATTCGTTTAGCCATATCATTAAACATAGCCCTTACTCTACCCCAGGTGGTACCAACCACTATAGTGTCACCAAGTCTTAAAGTTCCGGTTTGAATTAGCACTGTAGCCAGTGGTCCTTTAGACTTATCTAGTTTAGCTTCGATGACTACTCCTACCGTCGGTCGAGATGGGTCCGCCTTAAGTTCCTCCATTTCAGCTACAACCAGAAGGTTTTCCAGTAATTCTGAGATACCTGTCTGCTCTTTAGCTGAAATCGAAACACAAACGATATCGCCTCCCCACTCCTCAATAAGCAAGCCATTATCAGCCAGCTGTTGTTTAACAAGCTCCGGGTTAGCATTGGGCTTATCAATCTTATTAATAGCCACCACAATGGGCACCCCAGCCGCCCGGGCATGGTCTATTGCTTCTAGAGTTTGTGGCATTATCCCGTCATCTGCAGCCACGACCAAAATAGCGATGTCGGTTATCTGCGCTCCATGAGCCCGCATAGCAGTGAAGGCTTCATGACCGGGGGTATCTAGGAAGGTAATCTTTTGCTCGTTGATATTTACTTGATAGGCACCGATATGCTGAGTAATACCCCCGGCTTCAGTAGCCATTACATTAGCTTGTCGGATGGCATCAAGTAATCTCGTCTTACCGTGATTAACATGCCCCATAACAGTAACTACCGGGGGTCGAGGCTGGAGAGCGCCGGGTTCCTCAGCTTGGAGCTGCCCCTTGGTCTCGGTAATAACACCGGCTGCGCCTCGCTCTGCTTGAGGCGGCAGGCTTGCTTTATGACCAAGGGCTACGGCTACAGCGGCGGCGGCTTCATGGTCAATAACCTGGTTGATATTAGCCATAACGTCGTTTCTCATCAGTTGTTTGATAACTTCCACGGCACTGACCTGTAAGAGATCAGCCAGTTGTCTCACCCTTATGGACTGGGGAATCTCAACCGAACGTGCCTTGGGTGATGAAGAGCTGCTTTTAGCCGTCTCACCTGAGGGTGCATCAACTTTAGCTGGTTTTGTTGTCTTTGCCATTAATCAACCCCTGCCAAGCTCTTTCCATATTGTATAAGCTGTTCTCGATTATCCTGGGTGAGGGTAGTTCGTAAAGTATGCTCTAGTCGACTGCCCTTCAGCCCAGCCTCCCAGCACTCCTCTGCCGGGCATAAATAAGCACCACGTCCTGCCTTCTTTCCACTAGTATCAACCTCCACACTTCCATTGGCAATACACACCAAGCGGACTAGCTCTCGCTTAGCTCGTACCTTACGACAAGCCACACAAGTCCGCTGGGGTATATGCTTAGTAGAAGTAGGGTTTGGGTTAATACTCCTCTTCATCTAAGGAAACTTCTGGCTCCCGACGGCGCTTCCTGCGCTTGATGCTCTCACCAGTCCCTTCCTTGGCAGGAACGCCTTTCTTTTTCTTTCTTGATTTAGGCACGGGCTTAGTTGGCCCAGGCACTAAAATATCCTCAGCAAACCGAACCCGGGGTTTCTCTACGGCCACTTTTGGTTCAAGGGAAACCTGAGGAGGAACAAATTCAGTATCAAGAGGTGGTAATGGCTCACCCTTCACCTCTGTAGACGCTAAAGCTAGCTCGGCAACGGCTGGTGTTTCCGCAGGAAGCTCCTCCTCAACTAAAGCCTCTTCTTCTACTTCGGCTGAAGGCGTAGCTGCCTCCGCCCTTTCTGCCTCAGCTTCTGAGGCACTCTTAATGTCAATTCGCCATCCGGTGAGTTTGGCTGCCAGTCTAACATTTTGCCCCTCTTTACCGATGGCTAATGAAAGTTGCTTATCAGGGACAACTACAGTAGATGTTCCCTCTGCCTCATTCAGGACAACATTTATTACCTGGGCTGGACTAAGCGCATTGGCGATAAAGGTAGCCGGAGTTGATTCCCACAGCACAACGTCTATCCTTTCCCCATTTAGCTCGTTCACAATATTTTGTATTCTGATGCCACGTAATCCAACGCAGCAACCAACGGCGTCAATACCTTGCTGGTGCGTAGCTACCGCTATCTTACCCCGAGAGCCAGCTTCACGAGCAATTGCTTTTAGTTCCACGGTTCCATTGGAAATCTCAGGGACCTCTAGTTCAAGAAGTCGACGCAGTAAATCTGGGTGGGAACGTGACACCACCACTCTAGGCCCTTTGTTAGTCTGAGCTACCTCTAGAAGATAGACTTTAAGTCTTTGGCCTACCCGATACCTCTCATTGGATACCTGCTCACTTGCCGGTAGTACTGCCTCGGCTCTACCCAAATCAACAAATATCTGCTTGGGCTCAATGCGCTGCACCAGTCCGGTAACAATATCGCTCTCTTTTTCAGTATATTCCTCCAATATGGCGCTATGCTCAGCTTCATGAAGACGCTGTAAAATAACCTGTTTTGCTGTTTGGGCAGCAATGCGCCCGGCATTATGCGGAGTAACCTCCACCATAATAGGCTCGCCAATCTGCACATCTGGCTTGTTCTGGCGTGCCTCCTCTAATGATAGCTGACGGCGAGTGTCTGAAGGTTGCTCAACTGCAGTTTTCTCTGCCCACACCGTAACCTTACCAGTACTTGGATTAATCTTAACTGCAATATTCTGGGAAGCAACAAAATTATCCTTCTTATAAGCTGATACCAGTGCCGTCTCTACAGCGGCAATAACTACTTCTTTGGGCAAGTTCTTTTCAGCCGAGAGTTGGGTGATAGCGAGCAGAAAGTCGCTCTTCATCTCGGATTAAGACCTCCAATTCTATTATTTCCCCTGCAATAAAAAAGTGGGAATTAAACCCACTCAAGAACTCGAACCTTTTTCAGGTAGAGTATAGCACAACTAAGCTTAAGATGCAATAGTTTGGCAGGTTTTTTTCAAAGCTAAAGTACGCCGTCCGGCATACAGTCGGGGAGCGGCTGCCTGGGCCTAATTTATATCAACAACGAGTGTATGAGGAGTTGCCAAATAGCGAATGTCATGTTATTATGATACATAGGAAGTCTAGGTATAGCGGGAAGCGAGGTAGTTCAAATGGCACAAAGACCCGAGTTGATGAAGGGTAGTTCCGAATCTTTACTTCTTTGTCTCGTCGGTCAGCAGCCGATGTATGGCTATCAGATTGTTAGGGAGATTGAGAAGAGAAGCCAGGGCTACTTCAAGTTCAAGGAGGGCACTCTTTACCCGGCTCTGCACCGTTTGGAAAAGGCGGGTTTAGTCGTGGGTAGATGGCAGATGCTACCGAGCGGTCGGCAGCGGAGGTACTATTATATTACTGATAAAGGCCGGCGGACATTGACAGAGAAGATGAATCAATGGCGAGACTTTTTGATTGCCATGAACCTGATTATTCAACCAGTGCGCATATAGGGTAGGGGAGGGGAAATGATAGCGGCACTAAGTCAGTACCTGGATAGTCTTAGAGATAATCTAAGACTCGACTTCTCAGTTGAGAAGCCAAATATTTTTCCGTACTACCTAGCGAAGCAGAAGAAAACATTCTATAATTAGGGTTGTGGAAGATGCCCAGCCTGTTTCCGATGTGAAACTGCTGACCGAGAGCTTGGGACAGCTTCCTGAGCCGGCAGTGAAACCTGCCTTTATTGTGGTTAGCGGCTTGCCTGGAACCGGAAAATCTTACTTCTGTAGTAAACTAGCCGAGAGGCTACAGTTTATAATTCTGGAAAGCGATGCCCTGCGTAAGGCTCTTTTTTCTTCGCCAGGCTATAGCGCGGCGGAGAGTGGGCGTCTTTTCCGAGCTATTCACCTTCTTATCGAGAGATTATTGAAAAAGGGAGTTTCCCTTATTTTAGATGCTACCAATCTATCCGAACGGTATCGTGAACGTCTTTACAGTATTGCTGAGCGTTTAGATGTCAGGTTAATCCTGGTCAGGGTTGAAGCACCACCCCAGGTAGTGCGGGAGAGGCTTAAAGCTAGGCAGGAAAATCCGGAGAACAAATCAGATGCCGATTGGGCAGTATACCAGAGGATGAAGTCTTCAGTTCAGAAAATCTGGCGTAACCACTATGCCGTGGATACTTCCAGAGATATTACCCCTGTTCTGGACAAGATTATTCGTGAGGTGAGGCGTTAAATTTTAAGGGGGTAAAAGGAGATTTAAGATGGAGATTAAGGCTGTAGTTGGTGATATTGCTAAGATTAAAGCCGACGCTATCATAGTGAACTTTTTTGAAGGGATGGAGCGCCTTGATGGCAGCATAGCCACGGTAGATAAGGTTCTGAATGGAGCTATTTCTCAGCTTATTAGCCAAGGTGAGATTAAGGGTAAACTTGGTGAGATTACTATTATTCATAGCCTGGGTAGACTGCCAGCCGCCCGGGTAGCAGTTGCTGGCTTAGGTAAGCAAGCGGAGTTAACTCTGGTCAGGGTTCGGGGAGTAGTGGCTGAAACCTGTCGACTTTTGCGGCAGAAGGGTGTAGACAATGTCGCCACTATTGCTCAGGGGGCAGGAGTAGCTGGTATAAGTCTGGAGAAGGCTGCTCAAGCTGTAACTGAGGGTGCCTTGCTTGGTCTCTATTCATTCCGCAAGCATATGACCGAGGAGGCTGAGCACGGTGAGATTAAGCAGCTACTGATAGTGGACAGTGGTAAGGCTAATCTTCCTCTCTTAGAGCGAGGTAGCAGTAAGGGTATGATTCTGGCCGAAGCAACTAATCTGGCTCGTGATATGGTTAATGAGCCAGCTAACTATATGACACCCAGTTATATGATGGAAGGGGCGGTGAGTCTGGCTACGACCTATAGGCTTGAAATCAGTGTTCTTGAGCAGGAGCAAATGCAGGAGTTGGGAATGGGGGCGCTGTTAGGCGTGGCTCAGGGAAGTCAGCAAAAGCCTAAGTTTATTATTCTCAATTATAGAGGAGGCGATTCTGCCGAAGTTGATGTGGCATTGATTGGTAAGGGGATAACCTTTGATGCTGGGGGTATTTCGATAAAGCCGTCAGAGGGGATGGGTGAGATGAAGGGTGATATGGCTGGGGGGGCGGCGGTTGTGGCGGCCATAGGTGCCATTGCCCAACTTAAGCCAAAGATTAATGTTACCGCTATCATTCCAGCTACGGAAAATCTGCCTAGCGGGAATGCGCTGAAACCGGGAGATATTCTAACCGCAATGAACGGCAAGACTATTGAAATTATCTCCACCGATGCCGAGGGACGGCTTACCTTGGCTGATGCTTTGGGCTATGCTAAGAAGCTCGGTGCCAAGTCTATTGTTGATGTCGCTACTTTAACCGGGGCCTGTAGAGTGGCTCTGGGTGATGTGTATAGTGGTGCTTTTGGTAATAATCAGGAGCTGGTGGATAAAGTGATTGCCGCTGGTGGTGAAGCTGGAGAGCTTATCTGGCAGATGCCAATGCATGAGCAGTATAAGGAGCAGAATAAGAGTGATGTAGCTGACATCAAGAATGTGGGTGGTAAATACGGAGGTGCCATCACGGCTGCCCAATTTCTAGTTGAGTTTGTTGGTGATACCCCGTGGGTTCATCTGGATATTGCTGGCACTAGTATGAGTGAAAAGGAAAAAGCCTATCTGGTTAAAGGGGCTACCGGCGTACCAGTACGCACCCTGGTTAACTTTGTTCTTTCTCTGGCAAAGTAAAGGAAACTTTAGCCTTGGGCTATTGACTATTGTGGTAAAATCAATATAGAGGTGAAATTAAGGTAGCCGAGAAGCAGGCTTTGGATATAAGCTGTATCGTTCTGGCTGGTGGCAAAGGCCTACGCCTAGGACGGGACAAAGCATTAGAGACTGTTGGTAATAAGAGCTTGTTGCAGCGGGTAGTTTCCAATCTCAGCTTATTTAACCGTGACATTATTATTGTTACCGCTGGAGAACAAGCTCTTCCCCAGTTCGTTGATTACCCAAAGTCGAGAATAGTACCAGATGCTTATCCCGGTAAGGGTGCGTTGGGTGGTATTTACACTGGCTTAGCCGCCTCGGATTCATTCTATAACCTTGTCGTTGCTTGTGATATGCCCTTTTTGAACCATGATTTACTGCGTTATATGATACAGCTTTCGCCTAGCTTCGAC
>Ga0209978_10000493_pt1 | contig 15032 bp, 16 predicted proteins | sample BentaG_FD_182805 | JGI IMG/M metagenome (GOLD analysis project Ga0209978, IMG submission 182805) | Deep subsurface microbial communities from South Atlantic Ocean to uncover new lineages of life (NeLLi) - Benguela_00093 metaG (SPAdes)... | ecosystem: Environmental > Aquatic > Marine > Oceanic >... | reverse complement strand
AATGACCAACAGTAAAACAAAGCCCCCTACCAGAGCAAAGGGGGCTTAGATTTTTGAGGTCAGCCAAGGACCGCTAGAGTATCTAATCCTGGATGTTGAACATCCAGACCGCGAGGGCGATCATCACCGCCCCGAAGAGGGCGATGATGGCTATATCCTCCCCCAGGGTCATCGCATGGCCGAAGAGGGTCACCCCTAGCCCGGCCTGGGGCAGCATCTCTAGCACGAATGCCGGCAACCCCTGGGCCTCGAATATGATCTTCCGCAGGGGGTCGATGGCGTAGGTCACCGGATTCACCTTCACCAAGAAGTTCATCCAGGCGGGAAGGTTCCTCATGGGGAAGAGCGCCCCGCTGACGAAGATCATGGGCATAAGTATGAACTGCATGATCATCTGGAACCCCTCGGTCGATTTCATCCGCGCGCCGATGAGGACTCCCAGAGAGGTCATGCTGAAGGAGATGAGAAAGAGAAGGGGCACAAGTTTGACCACCATCCCCACGGTGATGCTCACACCGATGAGGGGAGCGAAGATGAGCAAGAGCAGCCCCTGAATCACCCCCGTGGTGCTTCCGCCCAGGGTCTTACCCAGAGCCACCGCCGTCCGGTTGATGGGGGCCACCAGGATCTCCTTCAAGAAGCCAAACTCCCTATCCCAGACGATGGAGATGCCGGACATCATGGAACCCATCAAGACATTCATCCCGATGATGCCCGGGAAGATGAACTTGACGAAGTCGATGCCCGCGCCCTCAGGAGCCATCCCCTGAGTGAGACCCCCCATAGCCGGCGAGAGGCCGCTCCCGAAGATGAAGAGGAAGAGTATAGGCATGCCGAAGGAACCGATGATGCGGCTTCTATTGCGCCACCAGCGCAACACCTCCCGATACCATATGATATAGATAGCCCTCAGGTTGTGCATATTAACCTCCTGGCAGCCTCATGGATGCCCGCGCCCATGCCCTCGCCCACGATGCCTACTCTTCATTCGCTCCTTCCATTGATCTTTGGCGCTCAGTTCCTCATCCCTTATCCGGCGGCCCGTGAACTTCAGGAAGACATCGTCCAGGGTGGGACGGCGCAGACTGATGGAGAGGATCTCCACCGGCAACTGCTCCACAAAGCGAGGGATGAACTCCTCGCCCCTTTGTACCTCAAAGTGCAGGTCATTCTCGCCCTCATTCACCTGGAAGCCAAAGCGCTGGCTGATCTCCTGCGCCGCCAACCGGTCATCCGTTGTCTTGACGGTGATGATGTCCCCTCCCACCAAACCTCTGAGGTTATCAGGGGTATCCAGGATCACTATCTTGCCATAATCGATAATGGCGATGCGGTCGGCGTACTCCGCCTCGCCCATGTACTGGGTGGTCAAGAATATAGTTATCCCTTCTCGTTCCCTCAGTTGCAGGATGTACTCCCAGATGAGATTGCGCGTCTGGGGATCCAAACCCAACGTGGGCTCGTCGAGGAAGAGGACTCGGGGGTAATGCATGAGACCCCTGGCGATCTCCAGGCGGCGCTTCATGCCCCCGGAGAAAGTCTTGATAAAATCCTTGCGCCGGTCGTATAACTCCACCATCTTGAGGACCTCTTCCATCCGCTTAGCCCTCGCGCCCGCAGGGACGTCATAGAGGATGGCATGGAAGTTCAGGTTCTCCTCGGCGGTCAACTGATCATCCAGGCTGGGTTCCTGGAAGACGAGCCCTATCGATCGGCGCACCTTCGCCTGGTCCCGCACCACGTGGTAGCCGTTAAGCCACGCTTCCCCAGAGGTGGGCTTAAGCAGCGTGCAGAGGACGTTGATGACGGTCGTCTTTCCCGCCCCGTTGGGGCCGAGGAAGCCGAATATCTCCCCCTCCTCCACGGTGAAGGAGATATCGTCCACCGCCGTCAGGTCGCCAAACTTACGGGTTAGGTTCTTCACTTCGATGATAGCCATAACTCTCCTCAATAGAGACGGAGGCTCTGCCTCTCGTCCAGAGCCTATCTTCCGCGATCAGATATAGCCTACTCCTCTTCGGCTTCAGGGACCTCATTCAACATGACTTCCAATTCGCTGAGCCGCCCCATGGCGTGGCGCACGAATCTAGTGACCATCGCCGCGGTCATGAGGGTCAGAGGCCCCCCTTCGTGTCCACCGCCGAAGATGAGGAGTTTAGTGCCCGGCTCTAGGGCCATCTCCCGCCGGGCCTCGGCGGGGATGACGACCTGCCCCCGCTCGCTCACCGTCGTCGAGCCGTAGCACTTGCCGAACCCACGCGGATGTTTCCTCTCCATCATATAGCCTCCTGAACGATGGGTAAGAATAGTACGATTTGTATGACATATCATATTATATGCTGTAGGAGACCATTTGTCAAATAAGGTGTTGACCACGTTGCTGCTCCTTTTGCCAGAGGAGGCGAAAAGCGATATAATGACCAACAAGCATATCTGGGAGGCCAAAGGCCGTGCTAGATCTCAAATATATCCGCGAGCACCCCGACGAGGTGAAAGAGGCGCTGATCAAGCGCAACGAGATGGCCCCTATCGATGAAATCCTAGAGTTGGATGAGAGAAGGCGAACCCTTTTGGCTGATGTCCAGGGGCTAAGACACCAAAGGAATGTCACCTCTAAAGAGATAGGTCGCATGAAGGAGAAGGACCAGGTTCTCATCGAGGAGATGCGGCGCTTAGGTGATGAGATAAAGGTCCTGGACCAGGAGATCAAAAGCACCGAGGAGGAACTGAACCGCCTCATGCTCCAACTGCCCAACCTGCCTCATCCCTCGGTGCCGGTGGGTAAGGACGAGAGCGAGAACGTTGTGGTTCGACAGGAGGAAGAGCCAAGAGAGTTCGACTTCGAGCCCCTCCCCCACTGGGACCTGGGGCCCACCCTGGGGATCATAGACTTCGAGCGAGGGGTTAAACTCTCTGGGACCAGATTCTATGTGCTGCAGGGTCTAGGTGCCAAACTTCAGCGGGCCCTTATCACCTGGATGCTGGATCTGCATACCCAAAAGCATGGCTACAAAGAGATCTACCCCCCCTTCCTAGTGAAAGAGGAGATCCTTTGGGGAGCCGCCCAGTTACCCAAGTTCTACGACAACCTCTATCACGACGTAGAGGATGACATCTGGCTGGTGCCTACCGCCGAGGTTCCCCTCACAAACCTCCACCGTGACGAGATACTAGAGCCCGGCACCTTGCCCCTAAACTATGTAGCCTATACCCCTTGCTTCCGCCGAGAGAAGATGTCGGCAGGGCGTGACGTGAGGGGCATAAAACGGGTCCATCAGTTCGACAAAGTAGAGATGTACAAGTTTACGACGCCGGAAACGTCCGATTCTGAACTAGAAGCCATGATAAGCGATGCGGAGGAGATCTGCCGCCAGTTGGGAATCCCTTACCGGGTGAAACAACTTTGTACGGGAGATTTGGGGTTTGCCGCGGCGCTGGCCTACGATCTGGATATGTGGGCCCCTGGTTGCGGGGAGTGGTTAGAGGTTAGCACCTTGAGCAACTGTCGCGATTTCCAGGCCCGTCGGGCCAACATCCGTTTCCGCCAGGAGCCAGGCTCCAAGCCAGAGTTCGTCCATACCATCAACGGCTCAGGCTTGGCTTTGCCCCGCACCATGATCGCTCTTCTAGAGAACTACCAAGAGCCCGATGGGAGCATCGTAATCCCCCCAGTCCTACGACCACACATGGGCGGCTTGGAGAAGATCCCTGCTGATAGATCGGCGGATATATTATAATGGAAGTGACCCACCTCGCCGCCTTGAGGAGAGAGAAGGATGGAGGAGAGGAGAAAAATCACCATCGAGTTCACCTTCGAGAGGGCAACGAAGAACACCTTTCGATATCAAGAGGTAGTCGAGCCAGGTCATCCACCGAAGGTTGGTGCACTCTACATCCAGAAATGGATAGTAGGGAGTAAGGCTCCTGCCAGGCTCAAGGTGACTATTGAGCCCCAGAGCGAATAGAACTTCCTCCCCACGATTGACACCACCAGACAGACGTGTTATACTTTATTGGAGGGATGGCAGAGTGGACTATTGCGGCGGTCTTGAAAACCGCAGTGGGCGTTAAGCCCACCGGGGGTTCGAATCCCTCTCCCTCCGCCATGTGGAGAGGTCGCATAGTCCGGTCTAGTGCGGTCGCCTGCTAAGCGACTAAGGGGGCTAAAACCTCCTTCGTGGGTTCAAATCCCACCCTCTCCGCCATGCGCCTGTAGCTCAACTGGAGAGAGCGACTGACTACGAATCAGTAGGTTGCGGGTTCGAGTCCTGCCAGGCGCATCAGAACTCAACATGTAGTTACCCCTGAAGGTCAGTCTATCTCCCTGGGCATAGAACTAGCCGAACAATATCTCCACCCCTTGCGGACGTCTACACGACACGCCTCCTCAAACAGCCCTTTCTTCTCCTGGAACTCGGCTTCCAAGTTCGCATCCACCCGAACGAGTAGCAACCTGGCCAAGACAAGAGAATTGGTACCAAAGTAAGGCTTGTCAAACATTCGCTCTTACAGTAGAGTTGGAAAGGAGAGTTTGGGCAGGAGCTGCGATAGATTATTATCCTTCCGCAGGCTCTTCGGCCCGGACTCTCTTTCTATCCCTCATCGGCTAAGGGAAAACGCTCCCTCTCAACTTTGTCTTGTTGAGAAGGGGGTGCTACAATAGAAAGGTGGACTCTTCCGCCTAGGAGAAACCTATGAACCGCCAACCCTCGGATGAAGCAAGGTGTAAGGTAGCCCTCTACTCCGACTCCTTTGAGATAAGAGGCACGCTTGTGACTCGGCCTCCCCGGCGTGTCTTAGATATCCTCAACGACCGGTTTCGGCTTATTCTTGCCCTCACCGAGATCTCGATCCGCCCTCTAGTCGCTGAGCCGGGCCCTCGTCCCCTGGCCGTACCCTCTTTGATCATAAACAAAGAGGGGATAATCATGGCCTGGCTTATCGAGGAGACGAAGGTCCCCAGTGCAGAATTCACCACCATCCACAAGGTGGCCCGCCCGGTGACGGCCTATGTGGGCCCCTTTGTCATCCGTGGACAGATGCACACCATTCAAGAGACTACCCTACTCCAAGCCCTGGACGCCGTCACCGAGGATTTCATCGCCCTCACGGAACCATCGGCGGTCTGCCTGACCAGCCCCTGGCTCTCCCTCAAGGAGGGGATTATCGCTGCCGTTCGGAAATCTAGCGTCGCCGCGCTTCAGGAGAGAGCCTCTTAGGGATGGCTAAGCCCTCACCATATCATCCTTGACACATTAGGGAGGGTAAGGTATATTTATAAGAGGGGGCTTTGGCCCCCTCGCTGTCATCTGTCTAGATCGCCTTTCGATATCAGTAAGGGAGATACACAGCCAAGAAGAAAAGATGGAGAAATGGCTAGCCCGAGAGACGGAATTCGCACCAGAGATCCCTCAGTTTTGGGGCGGCGACTGGGGAGTTTCCTCCGAAGTGGGAAAACTCAGGGCCGTCCTTTTGCGCCGGCCAGGGGTGGAGATCAAAGGGGTTACCGACCCTACAGTCTGGCGGTGGCGGGAGATAGTCGATCCCGAAAAGGCTAGAGAGGAGCACGATAGCTTAGCAGCCATCTACCGAGAAAACGGCGCCAAAGTCTACTATGTAGATGATATGCACCCCCAGAGACCCAACGCCTACTTCTTGAGAGACTCGGTTTTCATGACCCCGGAGGGAGCGATAATAGCCCGCCATGCTCTGGAGGTACGTCGAGGCGAAGAGCGGTGGGTGGCCCAGACACTGGCCCGGCTAGGCGTCCCCATCGTACGGACCGTCACTGGGAAGGGCATATTCGAGGGGGCCTGCGGCATGTGGGTCGACCGAGAGACGGTGATCTTAGGCACCGGGGTGAGAGCCAATAGGGAAGGGGTTCGGCAAGTGGAGGAGGTGCTTCGGCCTATGGGGGTGAACCACTTTCTACCCTTTTCCATACCCTATGGACACCCCCATGTGGACGGCTTGATGAACCTCATCGCCCCGGACCTGGCCATCATATTCCCCTGGCAGACACCCCACGATATCTGGGCCGCTCTCCGAGAACGAGGCTTTCACGTCTTAGAGGCCCCCTGGGTGGAAGAGGTAAAAGAAGGGATGGCTTTGAATTTCGTGGCTCTAGAGCCGGGGAAGGTAGTGATGCCTGCAGGAAACCCTCGCACCCAAGAGGTGCTGGAGAAAGCGGGGGTGGAGGTCCTAGAGCAGGACATAAGCGAACTGCGGAAGGGATGGGGCGGCATTCACTGCATGACCGTCTTTCTAAGACGAGACTAAGATGAGCGAAAGGATACGTGAGCACCATCGCGGTCGGGGGGCGCGAGAACTGACCATCGTCTTCTCCATGACCTTAGCCTTCATGGTGGCCGAGATCGTAGGAGGCTTCCTCACCAACAGCCTGGCCCTCCTTTCCGATGCGGGGCATATGCTCACCGATGCCGGGGCGTTGGGGTTAAGTCTCTTTGCCGTCTGGTTCGCCAGCCGCCCAGCCACTCCAGAGAAGAGCTACGGCTACTATCGGTTCGAAATCCTGGCTGCCCTCATCAATGGAGTGACCCTGGTCCTCGTCTCCCTCTATATCTTCTACGAAGCGTTCCACCGCTTCATGGAGCCTCCCCAGGTTCGCAGCCTCCCCATGCTAACTATCGCCTCCTTAGGCCTCATCGTCAACCTGGTAGGGGCTTGGATACTGGCCCGTTCTGAAGGAGGAGGGCTCAACATCAGGGGGGCGTTCTTACATCTTCTAGGAGACGCTTTGGGCTCGGTGGGGGCCATGGTGGCTGGCGTGGTGATGCTGGCCTTCGACTGGTGGCTGGCCGACCCCCTGGTGAGCGTGGGCATCGGGCTCCTCATAATCTATGGCTCCGTGCGGCTCCTTCGAGACGTGGTTGATATCCTCATGGAAGGGACCCCGGCCCATATCGACCTGACCGCTTTAGGGCGTCGGATGACCGAGATCCCAGGGGTAGCCTCCGTCCACGATCTTCACGTCTGGAGCGTAACCTCCGACTTCGAAACTATGAGCGGCCACGTAGTGGTCAGCGATGATCTCGATGGGGAAAGACAACAGGAGATTTTGGCCACCCTTTGCCAAACCTTGGCCCAGGAGTTCGGCATCGACCATGTCACTATCCAACTGGAGAGTAACCAGATGGTCGAAGAGGGCCGCTTCTCTTGCCATTGTCCAGCCAACGGTGGAATCTGCATCTCACCCGTTGGGGAAAGCGAGTCCTGAGGTGGCTCACATCCTCAATTCACCACTCAAAGGATAGAAAGATGTTATTGAGAAGTAAAGCCTCGATGCTCCTGCCCCCCATCCTGATCATAGCGTTCTTGATGGGAATATCAGCCGGCTGTGGATCAGCCACCCCGGAGCCTCCCACCATTGCTCCCACCCCCATCTGGCCGAGCCAAACCCCGGAAGGCGACCCCGTCAAGGGCTCCCCTGACGCCCCGGTGACCATCATCGAATACACCGAATATCAATGTCCTTTCTGCGCCCGCTTTGTGCAGGAGACCCTGTCCCTCATCGAAGAGAACTACATCGCCACCGGCAAGGTACGCTTTATCTTCAGGAACTTCCCGGTGCACCAGCAAGCCGTTGTCGCCGCTGGAGCAGCCGTCTGTGCTCAGGAACAAGATAAGTTCTGGCAGATGCACGATACTCTCTTCGCCCAGCAAAGCGAGTGGTCCGGGAATCCGGATTTCATGGAACTCTTCGAAGGGTATACCCAAGATCTGGGGCTTGATACCGACCAATTCACCTCCTGTTTGAACGCTGGAGAGTGGTTGGACAAAGTCAAGAAGGATTTCGAGGCCGGGCGGGAAGCCGGAGTTCAGGGCACTCCCTCCTTTCTCATCAATGATCAACTCATCGTCGGAGCACAGCCTTTCAAGGAATTCCAACGGGTGATAGAAGAGGAGTTGTCCAAATGAGAAAGAAGTTCCGCCTAGTATCATCAGGGTTGGCGCTTTTGGGCGTTCTAGTCGCCGGATACCTGGCCCTCTTCGAGTTGGGAGTGAGCCAACAGATGTTCTGTCCTATAGGGGAGTGCGAAGAAGTTAACATTAGCTCCTATGTCTATATGTTCAGGGTGCCTTTAGCCGTCCTGGGGGTAGCAGCCTACCTCCTTATTCTAGCCTTAAATCTGATGGGGCTCCGGTGGGTGGGGAAGAGGGAGGGACAGATCACCCTGCTCCTTTTCCTCTTCTCGCTCTTCGGCGTAGCCTTCTCCGCTTACCTGACCTACCTTGAACTATTCGTCCTGCGAGCCATCTGCAGCTGGTGCGTAGTCTCCGCTATCACCATGACCGCCATCTGCATACTCTCAGGATGGGAGTTAATAAAAGCATCCCGACTTCCATCCGGGGCTTAGTTCTCTTTTCCGCTTCCTTCCCTACCAGAGAGACGCCGGGGAGATAACAGCCCTTCCCGCTTCCCTATCAGGTGATCGCGAACCCCTTCTATACCCTCGCAGGCAACGAGAAGGTAATCGCAGAAGACAAGGGCCAACCCTGGCGAATCCTGAGCCAGGAGCCGGTCCACCTCCTCATCTACGTGAGCGGGCATCTCTCTTAGGGTTGCTTCTCCACCCTTGAGGGCAAAGCGAAGGGCCTCCGCATAGTAGGCCATCCCCTCCTCATGTCTGGAGGAGGGGATGGCTTGCCTCCCCCGGAGCCAATGTAGTATAGAGAGGGACGCCCAAGCTTCCAAGGCTTGGGCCAGTTCCTCCGCCTCATCGGCCAGTGGTAAGAAATCCTCAACATGAGATCGGGTGAGATGGATGAAGATCATATTCACCAGGATCGCCAATTCGCTTTCTCGCTCTTCCAGTTGATGGGCGATCTTGCGGCTTTCTCGGTAGCATCGCAAGGCTTCGTCCCAGAGAGCCTGTTGATGGTAGAGGGCTCCTAGGTTGTTGAGGACCACCATCTCCCCTCGGCGATCCTTACCCTCCCACCTCAAGGAGAGGCTGCGCTCGTAGCACTCCAACGCTTTGTCCCACATCCCATAGTCAACGTAGGCGTTTCCCAACTCGTTCAGTTCCCGAGCATCGAGGTTGGCTAAGTTCTTAAAATTATGACTCTCCTTCATAACTCCTTCTAGGTGAAGACCTTTGCGATCTCATCCTCGGTGAAAAGGGGAAGGTCAAAAGTCCGGTCTCCCCTTCGCAACCTGAGACCTTGCTCTGGAGGGACAACCTCTCCTATGACATAGCAAGGGATCCCCTCCCTCTCTAAGGCTTTCTTCAATTTATCGCCATCCTCTGGCGAGACAGCGATGATCAAAGCCCCAGAGGCTATGGCTCCCAGGGGGTCGAGCCCAAATTCAGTACAGAGCCTCTCACACTCCGGAAGAACTACCATCTCATCCCCCTCGACAAGGAGCCCCACTTTCGCTGCCTGGGCTAACTCCCAGAGCCCCATGGCTAGGCCCCCTTCGGTGGGGTCGTGCATGGCGTGCACTGGAACCGTGCCCTGGGCTAACAGCGCCTCTTTAACCACGCTTATCCCCGGATGGAAAAGATAACCTTTCGCTCGCTCTAGAAAGGCTTGGCTGTAGCCCCTCTCCTTGAGGTGTGCCTCCTTTTCCCGGGCCAAGATGGCGGTGGCTTCAATGGCTATCCCCTTGGTGAGGAGGAGGAGATCACCTATTTGGGCGCCTCCCGTGGTGACCAACTTATCCTTCTCCACCTCTCCTAGCATCTGACCCACCACCAAGGGGCGGTTCAGACCATAGGTGATCTCCGTGTGGCCACCAACTAGGGAGATCCCAAAATCCCGACAGGCCTGGTGTATCTCTTGGAATATCCCCTCGGCCAACGCCTCATCCGTTTTCCCTTCAGGAAGGAGAACCGTAGCCAAGAACCATCGGGGAGTGGCCCCCATGGTGGCTAGATCGTTAGCGCTGATGCAGACTGCGTACCAGCCGATGCGGTCAGTGGCGAAGGTGATGGGATCCGTCTTGGCCACCAGGTACCTCTCCCCCATATCGATCACCGCCGCATCCTCCCCGATGCGGGCCCCCACTATCACCCGTTCATCCTCCAGCCGATACCGCTCCAAGAGACGGGCTAGAACCTTCGCCGGCAACTTCCCCACTGGAAAACGAGTCATATTAAAAGTATAACATAATCTATAGCCTGTTGATAATTTATCCTCCTTGACTTCCCCCTTCCAGCGTGCTATAAACCATTCGAGTTAGCGCACATCGTGCATGGAGGTCCACAATGAGGTGGCTGCGAAGAATCGTAGTTGTCATCGGCATACTGGTTCTCTTGGTCGTCCTTCTCATCCCCCTGGCAGGCTATCTTATCCTACGCCGTTCCTTCCCCATTATTGAAGGCACCGTACAGGTGCCCGGCCTGAAAGTCCCGGTGGAGGTCTATCGGGACAAATGGGGTGTCCCCCATATCTACGCCCAAAACGTTGAAGACCTCTTCTTCGCCCAGGGGTACGTCACGGCCCAAGACCGCCTTTGGCAGATGGAGTTCAACCGCCGGGTTGGCTCCGGTACCCTCTCCGAGGTCCTGGGAGAGGCCACATTAGAGAACGACCGGTTCATACGAACCATCGGTTGGAGGAAGATAGCGGAGGTCGAGGCTGCAAATCTGGATCCGGAGAGCCGCCTCACCCTCAAAGCCTACGCCGCGGGGGTCAACGCCTTTATTGATCAATCGATCCTCCCTCCCGAATTCCTCATCCTGGGTTTCAAACCCGACCCCTGGACCCCCGCCGACAGCATCGCCTGGGCCAAGGTGATGGCCTGGGACCTGGGGGGAAACTGGGAGGCGGAACTCCTCCGGGCTAGTCTCATCGAGAAGTTGGGGGAGGAGAAAGCGAACCAGTTGGCCCCTCCTTACCCCGCTGATGCTCCCCTCGTCATCCCCTCCGAAGCCCTGGGCTATCAGATGCCGGGCATCGATCGCCTGCTCAGGCAAGCCCGCCGGTTGAAAGAACTTTTGGGAGCCCAAGGGGCTGGCCTGGGCAGTAACAACTGGGTCGTCGACGGCCAAAAGTCGGCCACGGGGATGCCCCTTTTAGCCAACGATATGCATCTGGGGATCCAGATGCCCTCCATATGGTACGAGGTGCACCTGGTGGGTGGGGGAGTCAACGTGGAGGGGTATTCCTTCCCTGGGCTCCCTGGGGTCATCGTGGGCCACAACGAAGATATCGCCTGGGCGGTGACCAACGCAGGCCCCGATGTCCAAGACCTCTATATCGAGAAGGTGAACCCCGCTAACCCTGACCAATACGAATATCGTGGCCAATGGCTCGATATGGAGATCGTCGAGGAAGAGATAGAGATCAAGGGAGAAGAGCCGGTGGTGGAGAGGGTGCGCCTCACCCGCCACGGCCCCCTCATCACCTCCGTGGTAGAGGGGGTAACGGAGACCCTCGCCTTCAGGTGGACAGCCTTAGAGCCAAACCAGATATTGAAGAGCGTTATGATGCTCAACCGGGCGAAGAACTGGGAGGAGTTCCGAGAGGCCCTAAAGTACTGGGCTGTCCCCTCTCAGAATTTCGTCTACGCCGACCGGGAAGGGAACATCGGCTACCAGATGCCGGGGTGGATCCCCATCCGGGCCCAGGGGCAAGGGCTCGTCCCCGTCCCTGGCTGGACGGGAGAGTACGAATGGGAAGGGTATATACCCTTCGAGGAACTTCCCCACGACTACAACCCGCCCACTCATTACATAGTTACCGCCAACAACAAGGTGATAGGAGACCAGTACCCTTACTTCATCTCCCGCGATTGGGATATCGGCCACCGGGCCCAAAGGATCAGAGAGTTCCTGGAAGCCAAGAGCACCCTCTCCCTAGAGGATATAGAGGCTATCCATGCCGACACCTACTCACTCCCGGCTAAGATATTCCTTCCCTATCTTCTGGCCTTAGAGCCTGAGGGGTGGCTCCAAGAGAGGGCCATGAGTCAACTCAAGAATTGGGATCTGAATAACGATACAGATAGCACCGGAGCGGGGATATTCCAGGTCTTCTACCTCATGCTGGTGAAAAACACCTTCGCTGACGAGTTGGGGGAAGAACTCTTCGCCGACTATCTGGGCACCCGCACCTGGCACCACCTGGCCTTGGAGGCCATGATGGGGGAGCCACATAGCCCCTGGTTCGACGACGTGAGCACGCCGGAAGGAGAGAACAGAGATGATATAGTGCGCCGCAGCTTCGCTGAGGCCTGTGACCTTTGGGGGAAGAGGTTCGGGGACGCGCCCCACGAGTGGACCTGGGGGCGACTCCACACCGTTACCTTCGATCACCCTCTGGGGGCGGTAAAGCCCCTTAACCTCGTCTTCAACCGAGGCCCTATACCTGCCCGGGGCTCCGGATTCACCGTGAATGCGGCCAGTTTCGACTACTCGGTCTTCGCCGAGGGTCTTAAGCCTGCGGAGATAGGAGAGGTCTTCGCCGTCCAAAGCGGCGTCTCGCAGCGGCTCATCGTCGATCTTTCCGACTTCTCCAACTCCCTAAGCATACACACCACGGGACAGGTGGGGATCCCCTTCCACAAGCATTACGGCGACATGATCACCCCCTGGCAAGGGGTTGAATATCACCCCCTGCTTTGGGAAAAGGATGAAATCGAAGAGAATAGAGAGGGGTTGCTCATCCTAGAACCCAAGAGCGAATGAGGCGCTTTACAGGGAAAGGGTGGATAGAGTAAAAGGCCAGCCCCATGGCTGGCCTTGGGGTTCATCGCCGCCATCGCTGAGGTCAGGCCACCTCTCCCATGGTCACCCCCACCGTCGAGCCATCCTCTCGGCGCAGAAGAAGAGCTCCGTCAGCATCAACCCCTTCCACGAAGCCTTCCTCCTTGCCTCTGGGTAGAACCACTTCGACCTTCTCACCTACATCCGCCAGGCGCGAGGTGAAAACCTTATGAGGCAAGTACCCTTCTTGCAGCCGGAGATACCCCCCCTCCATATAGATGAGCAGCCTTTGAAGCAACTCTAGTCGAGAGACCTCACGCCCCAACTCTTCAGAGAGGCTTGTCGCCTTCCCCGCCAACTCCGGCACCTGAGAGGGGTTCCAGTTCACATTCAAGCCTATCCCCACCACAACATAATCTAACCTCTCCCCCGTAACCCCCACTTCTGTCAAGACCCCGCCTGCCTTCCGGCCTCGGATCAGAATATCGTTGGGCCACTTGAACCTCACCGCGAGCCCAGTAACCGACTCGATGGCCTCAGCAACAGCCAGGGAAGCGAGCATAGTGAGACGAGGAACCTGTTTCAGGGTCAAATCCGGATAGAGGAGCAAGGAGAAGAGGAGGCCCATTCCCGCGGGGGCTATCCAGCGCCGCCCCAGCCTTCCCTTCCCCGCCGTCTGTTCTTCGGCGATTACCAGTGTTCCCTCTGGAGCGCCCTTATCGACTAGTCCCCTTGCCACCTCATTGGTGGAGCCGATGCTTTCATAGTAAACGATCTTTTGCCCCACAAATTCAGTGGCCAGTCCTTCTCGGATTCTCCCCGGTGTCAATTCTTCCATAAACCCATAATAGCCAAGAGATAGGCACCCTGTCAACATGGCGGGATTGACGGAGAGTTCCTCCTCTGGTAAACTCCTGTTAGAGTATGCCACTCGGACAATCCCCCAAGAGGGGCTAAAGATGGTTATGGAGTTGGCGGAAACGAAGGTGTGGGAAGGGGAACTTCCCCTCTGATAAGGTTCTCGCCAAACGAAAAGATATTTCACCACTGGCTACCATAGGAATATGACTGCCCATTGCAATTTTGGCCCCTTTTTGATTAAAATGAGGTGCGATGAGCCCGACGGATCCATCGATGCAGGTGAAACCATCTTTATCCCAACTGCGGGAGAAGGCTCGCCTTATCCGTCGCCACATAATCACTACCACCACCGCGGCTGGATCGGGTCACCCTTCCAGTTCCCTCTCCGCGGTTGAGATCCTGGTCACCCTCTATTTTGGCGGGGTCCTGCGCCACGACCCCTCTCGCCCCGATTGGCCAGACAGGGACCGTTTTATCCTGAGCAAGGGACACGGCTGCCCGGTCCTCTATGCTGTTCTGGCCGAGCGGGGCTATTTCCCCTTAGAGTGGCTTTCCACCCTCCGCCAGATCGGTAGCCCCCTGGAAGGTCACCCCAACATGCTCGGCGTCCCGGGTTTAGAGGCCTCCACCGGTTCACTAGGACAAGGGCTCTCCATCGGCCTGGGCCACGCCTTGGCTGCTCGTCTAGACGGCCGCGCTTACCGCGTCTATGTGCTTGTCGGCGATGGAGAGTGCGATGAAGGGCAGGTTTGGGAAGCGGCTATGGGCGCTAACAAATACAAGGTGGATAACCTTACCGCCATCATGGACTATAACCACTATCAGCAGACCGGCTACGTCCCAGAGGTGATGCCTCTAGAGCCCCTGAAAGAGAAGTGGCGAGCCTTCGGCTGGCAGGCTATCGAGATCGACGGCCACGATTTCGAGGCCCTCTTCAAAGCCTTTGAAGAGGGCAAAGTCAAAGGCCAGCCCACGGTCATCATCGCCCATACCGTCAAGGGAAAAGGGGTCTCTCTCATCGAGAAGGACAGAGGCAACAAGTTCCACGGCGTCCCCCTGACACCTGAGCAGGCGGAAGTGGCGCTAAGAGAGATCGAAGAGATGTGACATGGAATTCAGACTGGGTAAACCCACGCGTAACGCCTTCGGCGAGGCCCTCCTAGAACTCGGCCGCGAGGACCCCGATATCGTGGTAGTAGACGGCGACGTCAACAACTCAACCCGCACCGAATATTTCGCCCGGGAGTTCCCGGCGCGTTTCTTCAACTTCGGTATCGCCGAATCCAACCTGGTGGGTGTGGCCAGCGGCCTAGCCGCCTCCGGCAAGACCGTCTTCGCCGCATCGTTCGCCTGCTTTATCATGTGCAACGCCTTCGACCAGTTGCGCATGTCGGTGGCCTTCCCCAACCTCAACGTTAAGGTCGTGGGCAGCCACTCCGGTATCTCCATCGGTGAGGACGGCCCTTCCCAGATGGGGATAGAGGATGTGGCCCTGGC
>Ga0209978_10000492_pt1 | contig 15034 bp, 16 predicted proteins | sample BentaG_FD_182805 | JGI IMG/M metagenome (GOLD analysis project Ga0209978, IMG submission 182805) | Deep subsurface microbial communities from South Atlantic Ocean to uncover new lineages of life (NeLLi) - Benguela_00093 metaG (SPAdes)... | ecosystem: Environmental > Aquatic > Marine > Oceanic >... | reverse complement strand
GAGGTGTATCAACGGGGATGCCAATCATCTTTACAGCAGCGGTAAAACCAACACCCTCAATAGGAATAGCCCAAAAGACAGTTAACATTAAAACAATGAAAGAAGAAGAAATAAAAATCGAAGGCCGGAGTGATCCTTGCATAGTTCCTCGCGCAGTTGTAGTTGTTGAATCTATAGCGGCTATTATTATATTAGATTACTTACTAATTGAAGGAAAAATACCCAGTGTTTTAGAAAATTAAAGACATGGATTAAAAATGGAAAATATGATTAACGAGATTTTATAAGGAGCATGTAATAGAGGATTGGATTATTAAGGTGATTTTGCTTTAGTTGATACTTTTTTGGAAACGCTTCATAATAATAAATCGCAACTTTTAACAAGCGCTTACGAAACTTTAAAAAGCCATCCTATGGCTTTTGTAGCAAATGAATCGCGTTTGCACGCAAAAGTTATTGATATGGAAAATTTCCGAAGTACAGTGGAAAATTTGAATAATACAAATTTTTAATTACTTTACCTTTATTAGATAAATATACTAAAAAAAATGCATTTTATTAAATATGAGTAGAAAAATTGATACATCTGCGCAGTTCATTGAATTCTATGTTAAAAAAGGGCATTACTTAGTTGAACTTTCAGAAAATCATTTCAAGAACAAGGAGTATAAAAAGTGTCTTGAATTGCTCTCTCAAGCACATAGTATGTTTGAAAAGGGAGGAGCAAAAGAGGAGGCAGAGAGTGTTAAATTAAAATTCAACGATATTAAAAAAACCTTCTTTAAAAATAATAATCAGTAAATCATCTTATCTCTTAACTTTTTAATGACATCAGCTATGTGTGGTCCATTCCAGAATACTTTCTGGCATCTGGGATTATTACATTGAAAAAACTCATCATAAGTCTTAAAAGTTTCATGTTTAACAAATTCTTTTATTGAGTTCTTATTTTTGACTTCATTTAATATTGTATTACAAAGAGAGCACCTTGCTTTTTCCATGTTAAAATCATATACTAAATTTAACTTTCTTTTAAGTTGACTTAAGTAATTGTAAATTCCTTCCCCTTCTAATAATATAGCTTTTTCTTTAATTTTATTATAGAATGGTAAATCTTTAGTTATTACAATTCTCTTGCTCAATCCAGCATATTCATTTAATTTTTTATCCGGAACGGGATTGGTGCAATAACGATCTATTAGATCGTTAGCATATATTGTATCGTAACCAAAAATTCTTAGGAATCGCGTGAGTTTTCCTAACATCGCATCTACAAGAAATTTCATATCTATTACAATTAAATTTAAGTCATTAAATAAATTAATATATTTGATATTTTTATTAAATCTAAAATACTAAGCTGATTTGTTGTGGAAATTAGAGATATAATGAAAAAAGCAACGATGTTTCATGGACATATATGCCCAGGAATTGCTATTGGCGTATTGGTTGCTAAGTATGCTTTAGAACATGGTTTTGAGCACTCCCCTGATGAAGAACTAGTTGCTGTCGTCGAAACTGACAACTGTAGCGTTGATGCACTTCAAGCTTTATTAGGTACTACATATGGTAAAGGTAATTTAATTCATAAAGATTATGGTAAGAGCAACTATAATATCTATAGTAGAAAGAATCAAAAAGGTGTAAGATTAGCTTTAAAAAATTCTATTTTGAATAATAATAAGCTCTCGAGAGATGAGAAAATACAGAAAATTCTCAGTCTGGAACCTGAAGATATTTTTAACATTAGAACTGTTGAATATGATCCTCCCGGGATGGCTCAAATAGAAGAATCAATACAATGCAGTTTATGTGGTGAACTTACAATGGACAGTCGCATGATGAATTATCAAGGTAAAATTATGTGCATCCCTTGTTATAAAGAATTTAAAGAGTAGATCATTTTACAAATAAGAATTTCAGAAAAGGAAAGAAAAAGTATATTTCTTTTAGTTAATAAGTATAAAATGTAAGAAAGGAAATAGTTATTATTTTTTATAAAGGATGATTTGAGGAATACATGATACAAGAAGTGCAAAAAGAACACACTCTCCTAATAAAAGGATCTGCACGGGTTAAATTATTAGAAGGAAAGATAGAAGTTTTTGGTAAAACATTCGTACCTAAAAAAAATGAACAGGAAAACACAATAATAGTGCCAAGCGCTAATATTTATCCACTATATGCATTGGAACCATCGAAATTAGAGATATTCACTAATAATAAAAATAACCTACAAATTATCGAAGAAAACACTATCAATAAAGAATGGATTAAAATTAAGGATGCTGTTATCAGTACCATAAGAAAAAACGAAGATAAAAAACCGATCAAATTAATGGTTCTAGGTTTAAGTAACGGTAAAACTACTCTTATAAAGTTTTTAGCTAATAGTATTCTTAAAGAAGGATTTAAAGCATCTTTTTTAGATTCTGATTTAGGCCAGCAATTATTATATCTTCCAACAACGCTCAATATAGGAGAAATAAAAAAAAACATAGTTTCAAGCGCTGATATTGAAACTGAAGAAACAGTTTTTATTGGAAGTACTTTTCCAAAAGCGAATTTTAAATTTATAGTATCGCATTCATGTAACGATCTAATTAATAATTTTCATTCGACGCATAAAGATACAGATATAATTCTTATCGATAGTGATGGATGGATAAAAACTGAAGCGGGAATTATTTATAAGAATTTTTTTATAAATACTGTCGATCCTGATATACTGATCGTATTTCACGACGATAATATCGAAGAATTAGATGAAATTGAAAAAAACGCGTCAAAATCGAAGAAAAGAAAAATTTATTATGTGAAGGAGCGAAATAAATATTTCTACGAAAAAGATAAGGAAGAAAGAAGATTTTTGCGACAAAGTCAGTTTGCTAAGGTTTTAGAAAAGTACAGAAAGATATCAATACCCCTAAATGAAATTAAGTTCATAAAAGCGGATTATGACGCTGATGAAGATAAAATTATAGAGGTGGAAATTGATTTAAACAATCTAATTACTCTCCCTTATCATTATGTCATTATTGCTTTACTAACGGAAGATTCTAAGCTTATAAGAATTGGTCTTTTATTCGTAATAAATATTGAAAAGAAGTATATTCTCTTGTTTTCCGATTTAAATTTCAAAGAACAAAGGAAAATAAAGAAAATATTGCTTGGAAGCCTAAGATTAAGCATAAAAGGGAATCACCAAGGATATCTTTATTTATAATTATTAGCTTTTAATAGATAATAATATAAATTTGAAAATGGACGATTCAATTTTTAAAATCACATTTGAGTGATATTTTTGGAAGAGAATTTATTAACAAAATTCCTAAAATTAATGTCAAAAGATATATCCGAGTCTGATATAGAATTAGTTCCTTTAGGAAGATCTTTAGGTTTAGACTTGATCTCATTTTCAAAACTTCGTGCTTCCCAAGAAGATAATTTTGTAGATCGTGTAAGAAATGAGGCTTTGAGGAGACTAGCTAAGCGGAAAGATAACCTACTAGTGAATAATTACTCTTTTTATGCAGGAAGTATTGATTTCATGGTGAGTAACGACCCTGAAAATAAAAAATTCTTTCTTCTCGAAACGAATGGAGGTTCAAATCGGGGATTATCAATACTTACCAAAAAACAACAATCATTATTATATGATGGCTATTACGAATCAATCTTTCAAGCCATAGACAAGTCTAAAGGAGAAAATGATAAAATACTCGTGTTAGTAGGCGTTCCTATAAATGATGATTTAATTCACGAAAAAGTAATTATGATTGAATATTTAAGGAAAAAAATTAAATCAAAGGGATATTCATTAAAAATTTTTAATTCAGATAATTATAACAAGGAATATAAAGCGAAAGTTGTATTTATAATATCTGATTATAAGCAACTAAGTCAGACATTGTCTTTTTCTGATAGTTGGATTAGGTATCTAGACGAAAAAGTCAGCGTTTTGATAGGCGATGGTATAGCAAGGCGATTTCATGACGAAAGATTTGAAAACCTAATTCGTAAAGATTTCCGTCGAATTAACACCATTATTGTCAATCCAATTTTTAGAATTACCGATGATAAATCTCTCACATATGTTGCAAGCTTTTTAAGCAAAAAAATTCTTAAAAAGTATAAACTGAAGCATTTACTTTTCACAAAGGCTTATAATGAGAAAGATTTAATATTTAAAGTAAAAGATTTAATAAAACATTCCAAAAAATCTTTTATAATAAAACCTAGTGGAGGATCTGGCGGTGCAGGAGTGATTCCGATCCTTAAAGATGAAAATTCTGAAAATATTAAAAATATTGTTGAGGATAGTAAAAAGGAATTTTATGCTAAGTTTTCGAGGGATAGAGATCCATTCCCATATACAATTCAAGAGAAAGCTGATTTTTCATTAATTAACTGGGAAGGAGGAAGGCACACATTCGATTTACGGATATATCTAGCTCAATATAAAAATCAAATCGTTCCAATTGGAGGTTTAGCGAGGATTGCTAGAGGAAACTTCATAAAAGGATTGAACAAACAGGAATTTGTCGTAAATTTATCAGGATATGACGGTAAGATTGAAGTAAACCGTGGTGTAGGTTTTTCGGAAAAAAATAGCAGACTGTTAGGGCTTCAGTTTGAGGATTTTGTTAATGCTTTTTGTATAGGTTGTGTAATCTTTAAAAATATAGTTAAAAATTATAGTAAAATCATGAAATTTTCAGAATGGGATAAGGTTATTAATTAGAAGAGCAGAAAACCCGGAAAATCACTTGAATTTATTCTGTTATAGGTGATATAAGTCTCTTTTCATAGAGATTTTTGTCGTACAAACATTCTTTATGGTAATAAAATGTATTATTACCCCGAAATTTACCGTTGACAATATCACCTAAAGTAATCTTGTAGTGTTTATTTAAATTTTGAAGTTTGATCTCATTATTACAAACAGGACATTTTATCATTAAAAATCACTCTATACTATTTAGAGTATTTTGAAAATAATGTATATAAAGTAAACAATAAACAAATATAGTTGAGGGATAGAATTACGAGTTTAAAAACTTTAGAGATGCTGCGACTAATAGTAATTCATTTTTCTTTTGGGTGTGACCGCCTTTAGTTAATGCTAATGTTTTCTGTTCGGATAAATTAAGCAACTTAACATTTTCTTGAAAATTTTTATAGCTTATGATCTTGTCGTTTCTGGCGTGAATAAGAAATATCCTCTTAGAAAAATTATCCCATAAATCATCTGAAAGTAAGCGTTTAGATTTTTTTATCACTGAATAGGGAGAGAGTTTTCCGTTTTCTGCATTATTTGGAAATAACTTTACTCCTTTTAGGAGATAACTAAGCATTATTATTGGATTGTATTTCGGTAAGTTTTGTTTATAATTTGAAATTGATGAAATAGCAATTATTTTATCAATTCTTTCATTTGAAAAACCGCCACATAGAACCGTTATAGCCCCGATACTGAATCCAACAGAATTTATTTTATATTCTTTAAATTGGTCATGATTCTTAACCCATTCAATAATTTTTTCAAAATCATCTATTCTTTTCAAAAATTGACTCCTTCTTCCTACTTTTTTCGATTCTCCAGTACCACGTGCATCATAAACTAAAATTGTATATCCTTGATAGGCTAGCGGAATATAATAATATTGAAGAGTTTCTTTTGTATCTGAAAACCCATGACAGATAACGACAATAGAGCTTTTGGATTTTACAATTTTATTATCATTTAAAGAAATCAAATAACCCACGATGCGTTTACTTTTTCCCTTTCTGCTTTTACTAACCTCGATATTTATTTTAGAAGTTATTATGTTATTGAATTTAATTGGTGCCCATCTATCAAAATAAATATCCCTAAAACTCCAATATATCTCAAACGGGGAGTAAATAATTAAAAACGTTGTGGTTGATAAAAGCAAACAAGTATCAAAAGCGTTTCCCCATGAAGCATTCACATCCCATATGTACGCACTAAAAATAAGATCAAAAATGATTAGGATAATACGTTTGTGATTTTTAGTAAGCATTGATTATCCCTAAATGTTATTTCTTAAGGTGGAATATTTTAAAATTTAAATAAAAAAATAAAAGGAAATAAATTTGTTTATTTATGGCTTATTAGGTTTCGGACAGCCATGATCATGTGCAATCTGGCAACCAGGTTTACTCTTTAAACCGGGACATGGATCACATTTGACGCCTCTTAACATTTTAACGACATCATCAATTTCTAATCCGAGTTCCTCGTCTTCTGTTTCGTCCGTTAACATGTCATCCTTAATTTCGCTCAAATCGTAATCTAGATCTTCTTCCAAATCATCTTCTTCATCATATAAATCAAGAATCTCGTCACCATCTTCATCAACTTTTCCAATGGGAACATCTTCCACTTCAGTTTCATCTGGTACTTTCTTTTTTTTAGCCATTGATTTCACGATTAATATTATTTAATTTTTAAAAATAATATAAAATAAAATTGGTACTATAAAATTTAGATTTTATTATTTTTTTTAGTGGAAATTTATATTAAAAATTAAATTCGACAAAATAAATACATTTAAAATGGAAAATATAAAAGAAGCGCCAATATTTTCTAAGAAGATGCATGTGAACTGGTTAATGGCCAAAAAAAAAATTCTTTTAGTAATTATAATTGTTTCGTTAAGATTTTATTCATTTGACTAATCAATTTTGAATTTTTACTTAAGTGAATAAAGTTCTTATTGATTTGACTTATAATTTCTTTTAATTCTCCTTTTGCATATGTTATATAATTAGGTAATTCATACAGAGAATTCATAAATTTTAATTCTATATTAGGGATTAGATTAGAACTATCTAGAAGTTTATTCAGTTCATCGTAATGCTCTAAACATAAATATAGTTGATGTACTAATGAGTTAGCTAATTTCTCGTAAAAATTGAGATGAGTAAGAATATCTTTTAATATAATACCATTTACTAACTGAAAACTTGATTCTTGCAGAGTTTCATATTTTAATTGGGATAAAAATTGGAGCATCTTACCTATATATGAAAGCGTGAGAGGAAAGTTCTCTGGCATTGGCAACTTTTTTATAAAGGTACCATTAAATCTTAAATATCCTCCAGACATATGGAGAGTCCCGTATAATGTTTTAAATACTAAATTAACAAGATCTGAATTCATTATCGTAAGTAAACAGAAATAATCATTTGTTCTAAATGTGGGTACTCTTAAAAAATATAGCCCAGTTAAATTAACGTAAACACCAGGATCATATACACAGGTAAGATCTTTAGCAATCTCCCTAAAGATTATTTTTTCACTGCAAAGGTTGTCCCAAACTTCTTTATATTCTGGTTGGAACCTAAAATAGGTTATTTCTTCATTTATTTTCGCAATTTTTAAACGTTTTTTGAAATCTATATAGTACTTACCAACATTTCCGGTCCCGATCAGTAATAAATCTTTATTAGATGTTTTACTTTTGCTAATATTTTTGAAATTTTCCGCCCATTTAATAAATCCAAAAGGGCGATATAAAATTTTTAAATCCTTTATTACGTTTATCATGGGTTTATAATTGGAATACAAGTAATTAACCAATTTTACATTACGTGATATTGGTATTACAGATGATGGAAGATTTTTAATTGAATCTTGTGTAAATTTTATTATTTTTTCGTCGTGAAAACGCTCAAAGTCCTTTATGCTCTCAAATTTTTTTATGATAATTATATTTTTAATGCTCGTACTTTTTTTAAAAGAAATTATTACTGGATATGCTGCGGTTTTATGAAAAATCGGTAATGAAGAGATATTTATTATTTCTTTAAGCTCTGTTTTTCGCATTAACATTTCTCTGATTTTCAGGCCATAATCAGCTGATAAAAATTTATTAGTAGTTAAAAAGGATAAGCATCCAACTCCATTTTCCAATAATTCAATCGATTTTTCAATGAAAATAATACTAAGATCAAATAAACCATAGGCAGATTCAAATTTTTTTTTGATTTTTTTTTTGAATTCTAAATCTAATATCTTCTTATTTTCGACATAAGGAGGATTTCCGATTATGATATCAATATTCGTTGAATCAAATTCTAAAAGATAATCTTTATTAAATATATTAAAATTCAACTTGAATCTGTTAACAAAAACTTCAAGTTCACCTAAATCTGAATTAATATCAATAGATTCATCTAAAAAAGGGGTATCAATATCAGAATAAATCCAAGATATTAACCTTATTTTTGATATTATGAATGCTGATTCATCGATTTCGATTCCATATAGATGATTTTGAATTATTTTTTTTTTAATACCATGATCTGTGTACTCGAACTCTAATGCTTTATAAATATTGAAAAGAATTTTAGCGATAGCAATTAAATATCTTCCCGTACCACAGGCGGGGTCTAATATTTTAATATTTCTAAATTTAATTTCAAATCTTTCTTTTAGGCTTTTATTTTTTACAAATAATTGTTTTAGACTTATGTAATCACAATTTTTTTGAAAGATTTTTTGGATCTCAGGAAATTCATCAAAAAAAATTCTAAATATATTTATTACCATAAAATCAGCAATCGGTTGAGGTGTATAAATTACTCCACGATCTCGATTATTGTTTTTCTCGATAAATCTCTTATTTTCGAATTCATTAATAATATTTTCCAAAATTGATATCATTTCTTTAGACAACGGCTTTTTTATAGAGTTTTAACTAAAAAAATCATTTTTAATAGGTTTTTTCTTTACACTAATTTTTATAATCAAATCCTTTATTTATTAAAATGTAAGATACTAATTTAAAAATTAAAGTATCACTAATAGAGATAAATCAAAAATTTTACTTTGCAAAAAATATTAAAAATTGATAGATAAATCGTTTTTAAATGAAATCATAAAAGATCCATATAAAATCTCTGAACTAAAATTTCATTATATATCACAGATTTTACGTAAAGCAGAAGAGATTTTTAAAGAAGAAAAATTGTTATTAGAATTTAATCTTGATGATTCTAAGAGTGAAATCTATGTCATTGGAGATATTCATGGAAATTTAGATACATTATTAAGGTTGATTGAAATAATAGGCAATAAAAATCCTGAATATGTAATTTTTTTGGGCGATATTGTTGATCGGGGAATAGAACAATTAGAATGTTTAATTTTGATTCTTGCATTAAAAATTAGATATCCACATAAATATTATTTATTAAAAGGGAATCACGAGACATTGGAAATGAATCAATATTATGGGTTTTTTCAAGAATTTATGTCTAAATTTAATGATCAAAAAAAATTTGATGGAATTTTAACTGTGTATAATGCACTCCCTTTTTGTGCTTTAATCAATAAATCTATTCTTTGTTTACATGGTGGAATTCCAGAAGTTATCGAGATTTTAAGGAAATTAAGAGGTTTAAAGCCAAAAGATATTGCTCTAGTATTCAAATCTATAGCAAAGAGTCTGAAGCAAATTATGTGGAATGACCCTAAATCCGGATTAAAAGGCTTTTCAGAAAGTTTTCGGGGACCTGGAATAAAATTTTTTGAAGAAGATGTTTTTGATAGCTTCATGAAAGAATATAATTTAAAATATTTAATCAGATCGCATGAAATATTCCCAGAAGGTTATAGATGGTTTTTCAAAAAACGATTGTTGTCTATCTTTTCTTCTGCTAATTATAGAGGTAAATTTGCTCCAAATCCTGCCTCCTACGCTATTATTAAAAATAACTTAGTAATCCCAAAATTAGTTGAATAATTAGGATATCAATTCAGGAAATTTATTCACGATTTCAGAGCATTTTTTAATTTCTTCTTTCCATTGATCTGTTTTATCTAATTCTAGAAACAGATTTTGTGATTTTATTGTCTTGTCTGTAGGTACATAGATAAAAGCAGATGATTTTCGATCGTTTTTTAGGTAAATTTCAGTGTTTACACGCTTAAACAACCCTTCAAAAACTCCTTCGATTTGATCTAAAGTTTCTAATTCTTGCTCGTTTACATCAAACTTTAAAGCTTTAAATGAACCCATCGATTGTAAAACATAAGGGAACCAGCTATTTCTAGGGAAAATCCTTGTAAAATTAGTCACAGTGCACACTTCAACATTGAATTTACTTTTCCAAAGACCACGAGTTATGAACGTACCATAACCAACAATTGAAATGAGATTAGAGTTCGTTGAATTATTTATATTCAATGCTAGCTCTCAATTTAAGTGATTTGAGAGGCATCTGGTTTTATGAAGAGGAGATTATTCCCGCGTATAAAAATTTCGTTGTATTTCGCCACAGGGCTCCCATCCATGATTTCAGTAGCCGATTCTAAGATAATGTTCATGTAAGGATCAATTTCTTTTAATAAACCCCTGTATTCCGTCCCATCCTTTAGTCTAAGCAATATCTCACTGTTTTGTGCGGCTTGTAAAATGTGCAATGGGTTTTTATTTCTATGGTTCTGACTTGACATATTATTACCTTTATCAAAAAAACATATATATTATAATTATTGAAAAGATAATTTAAAGAAAAACTTTTTTCAATTAAAACCTTTCTAAGAATATTGAAACCTTTAAATGAAGAGTCAGATAAGAAAAAAATAATTATTGAGAAATATAATTCAACCTCAAGCTTCTACGATGATAGATATAGGAAAATCCAAAATAAGAAGTTTGAGCTTCATTTTAAAAATACCAATTTTAATTATAAAACTCTTTTCGATGCGGGATGTGGCACCGGTCTTTTATTTGAGTATATTTCTAGCTTGAATGATAATAATTTATATAGTACATTAAAATATATAGGAATAGATATTTCTTGGAAAATGCTTAAGCATTTCTATAACAAAACTAAAAAAATAAAGAATAAAGCAATTATTAATTTAATTTTGGGAGACATAGAAAATTTACCTTTTAGAGAAGACAAATTTAATCTAATTTTTTCAATCACATCTCTCCAAAATTTACATGATTTAAAGAAGGGGTTAAAAGAAATAATTAGAGTAGGTAAAGAGAACACTGCTTTGAAATTATCTATTTTGCGGAAACAATTAAAATTAGAGGAAGTGATTACTTATTTGAATTCACATACAATTAATCTGAGGACAGAGAATTTAGAAGAAGTAGAAGATGTAATTATTCATGGAAGTCTAATAAAGGATTGATTTTAAAGTTTTTTTTTATAGAACGCTCTAATGATCTCATTTGGGTTGCTTTCAACATGAAATTTTTTTTTAAAGAAATTACAGACATTTACTATATCTCTTTCTAATAAAGATTTAGCGTTTGGATGATCTGAAGGAACCCACTGAAGCCAATCAATAATTAAGATATTTTCTTTATGATCTAATACAATGTTAAACTCTCCTAGATCTCCATGAATAATATTCGCTTTCTGATAAATAGTTTTCATTTGTTTAATAATCCTATTAAAGATCTTACTTGGATTTTTAATATTTTGGGAATATGCTAATTCTTTTCCTCTCAGGTATGACATCACTATCATGTGTCTATTAAAACCAATTGGTTTGGGAGTGTTTAATTTAAGTTTATATATCTTACCTAAAACTTCAAATTCCTTTTTTGCGGCAAGTCTATTTACGTACAACCAAGATATGTGCTTTCGTTCCCCTTGAAAACTTCTTAACTTTTTGATATTCTTAAAGCTGGTTCTACCTATCCTATATATTTTTAAAGCGAATATGTTCTTTTTGCCATCCATACACCCATAAACATCTGATTCCTTTCCTTTGCCGATTAATGGTCCTAATTGATCTATTACTTCTTTCTGAACCAAAGTGTGAAGTCCTAACATATCATAACCAAATGAATTGAGTGTATAAGCAACCTCGCTTTTAGAAGAGTCTCTTACAATCAGATTTTTTTTATGTACTTTTTTAAGACGAAACAGGGTTTCTTCCATAGGATATCTGGAATAAAATTTTATGTTGTTTACTGTAACATATTTAGATCTTTTCATTCCTATTTCAATTGCCATTAAAATTCTTAAATCTTCTTTTTCCAGATCTGGAAGAATTTTTGCTGCTTCAGCCATATTGATATCTTGAAAATTTTTCTTATATTAAAATTTTTTAAAAGGTATTATTTCAAAAAACGAATTTTCTGTAAGTCTTTATGAATGTGATAAGTTTTATCATATTTGGTATTTCAAAAACTATTATTCCCAGAAAAATTACGATTAGAGCCTCAACAATATCATTTTGTCTGATATAATAAATTGAAGGAGAAGGAGAACTTCCTTGAAACAAAAACAAGAATACCCCCTGTTGTAAATAAATAACTAAACCACTGCAAACTAACACCCCTAACAAGGAAAAAGTTATAACTTGATATTCAATTTCAATAGCTCCTATAATTATCATAATGCTAAATGAAATTAAAGATATGAAAATTAGTATAAAGGAAATTAATAACCAATTATTATACGCTTCTGCTCCAATTTCAAGATTTCCGTCTATTTTTGTCCACGATAATGAAGAAACGAGGTTTAAAAAAGATAAGAAGGGAAAAATTATCGAAACTAACAAAAAAATTAAATAGAACCTTAGAGTTGTAAATCGGGTAAAATTATAATAGTTTTTTTTGTCTTTATATTTTATTTCATTTAGCATTGTATCTATTCTATCTTGAATATAACTTGGTACTTCTTTCTTTAATATCGACAATTGAAAATTGATGGTGGGATACTTGGACATTAGGTTTTCTAAAAGTCCATATCCTTTTTTAAGTCTTTCTTGAGAGCTTTTTGGTCCGTTCCATAAATAAATAATATTGCGCTCTTCATCCAAAATAGCGCACAGATCGTGGTACAGTAAACTTTTATCTTCTTCAATCCATTTTTTGTTAGCTTCGTCAAAAATGTATGCTTTTAGCATAGATATTCAAGTATTTTTAACTCTAATTAATTTATATTTTTTTCTATATCTAAACTACATTGTTAGAGAAAACAGAAAAAAAAAATCAGATTTTAATAAAATATTGTGAAGAAATTGAATTAATCGTTCTCAATTCTTTTTTTTATCTGTATCCATTGTTCTTCGATATAATTCTGATAATTCTCAATATCTTCATCAGAAATACTTTTAAACCTTTTTTGGATGTTTAAATACTCGCTGATAGGTTTGCGTTTGGTGGGATCTAAAAACCTTTGACTATCCTTTGATAAAATGAATCTACCATCAATCACTTCGTATAATGGCCAAAAACCGGTCTGAACTGCTAATCTCCCAATCTCAATTGAATTTTTAGGATTATATCCCCAACCTGGTGGGCATGGAGCAAGAATGTGAATATATTTTGGACCTTTAATTTTCATAGCGTTTTTAAATTTCTCGTATAAATCAAGAGGGTAGGAAGAAATTGCTGTCGCAACATAAGGAATACCGTGAGCCTCTAGAATTTTAGCCATATTTTTCTTATATCCTTTTTTACCATTAGGGGTAGTAGTAGTATAAGCACCAGGTGGCGTACTTCCGCTCCTTTGAACTCCAGTGTTCATATAAGCCTCATTATCGTAACAAGCATAAATAAAATTCGTGCCTCTTTCAACAGCTCCACTTAAACTCTGAATTCCAATATCTACGGTACCGCCATCTCCTGCGAACGCAACCACATTAACCTCGTCAGCTAATCCTTTGTCTTCAAGTGAAGCAACGATTCCCGACGCTGAAGCACCTGTAGTGGCAAACGGAGTGTGAAGTACCGAAACTTTAGTAGTACAAAACCCTTGCATTCCGTGTAGAACAGTTAAGCACGATGCAGGAACAGTAATTATCGTCTTTGGTCCTAAAGCTTTCAGAGCTATTCTATATATTAGTGCCATTGAGCATCCCGCGCACGCTCTAGTACCAGGAAATATAAATTCTTCTTCCGGAATTTCCATCAGTTTAACCATTTTTTTTATCCTCCTTTAAAATAATCTTTTTCGTCATAATCGCCGAGGTTTTCTAATTTTAAACCGATAAAATCGGTTTCATGAGATATAATTCCTTTCTCTGATTCGTTAATTGCTTTGGTCACTCCTTTGATTATATGCTGATCAGTGACATCTCTACCACCTAATCCTACAATAAAACCTTTAATAAACGGGCTTTGCTTTAAACCATATAAAGCTGCCTTTAATTCGTACGATAAAACTCCTTCATAGCCGTAACCAATATCCCTATCAAAAACCACTACGAGTTTCGTATCTTTAAACACTTTTCTCAATTGCGAAACGGGGAACGGTCTGAATAGTTTTAAACTCACTAAACCAATTTTTAATCCATCTTTACGAAGTTTATTAATAATATTTCGGGCTTGAGAAGCAACTGACCCCATCGAGAATATTAGTATGTCAGCGTCTTCAGTTAAATATGTTTTGTAAATTCCATTTCCATAAGATCGTCCAAATTTTTCTAAAAATTCATCGTGAACATTCATTATGATTTCGATTGAATTTTCAAGAGCTTTTTGCATTGCATATCTATATTCAAAATATCCGGGGACAGTACCTTCAGTCCCTCTATCTCTTAAATGAGGTGTAGTTACTGGATCAATCCCTTTTACTACAGAAACATCAGAAAGATTTATATGGTGTTTTAATGGAGGCAAAAATTCGTCAATTTCGTCTTGTTTTTCTAGAGAAACGGGCATCATTGTATGAGACAAGATATAACCATCATACGCAACTACCGTTGGAAGAAAAACCCGAGGATCTTCTGCTATTTTAAACGCTTGTATGTTAGTATCATAAATTTCTTGATTATCCATACAAAACATCTGAATCCAACCTACATCCCGTATCGTAATAAAGTCTTGGTGATCTGTCCAGACTGACCATGGAGCTCCAGTAGCTCTGGTTGCTAAATTTATTATAATAGGTAATCTATTGCCGGAAGCCCACGGTAGCATTTCATACATCAACATTAATCCATGGGACGAAGTTGCCGTACCAACTCTTGACCCGGTAGCGGAAGCCGCGCAACACACGGCGAGAGCAGAATGTTCTGATTCCA